>JRHI01000169.1_pt1 | contig 72971 bp, 68 predicted proteins | sample 215371 | NCBI WGS metagenome assembly JRHI01 (sample SAMN02929681, study PRJNA255918) | sediment metagenome | biome: cave system; feature: Ice Cave; material: Sediment; isolation source: sediment from deep within a dark volcanic ice cave with no known source of... ... | reverse complement strand
GCCAATTGATTCTGTTCGATATTTAACCGGACACTACTGAGCGCGTAGGACTAATCATTGGTTGATCCTGCCGATGAAAAGTTCGCACCACGCAGCCAAGAACGTCTGACCCGGAGCTTAGGATGACGCGACATGTCAAGCGCTCGTTCTAATCGGAGCGTCGCGTCCGCATGTCGCAGGATGGCGACAGATCCATACCGACAAATGGTTGGGACAGGTTGCAATTACGTGGTGCGGAGAGTTCGGACTGGCTTTTTGCGGTGAATGCTTCCCGTCTGTCCTACAAGCAGATCAGAACGCCGCCTATTGCCCTTGCGAACGCCGTGTATTACGTTCCGACTGTGTTGCGTTAGCTTCGTTACCTTAACTTGCGTTAGCTTCGTTACCTTAACGGTTTTCCCTCGAATCCAAGGACACGTGAATGGCTTCCTGCCGATTGCACCCTACCCCCTTCCGCACGCTCCTTGCGGCCATTTTGTTGGCCGTTGCAAGTAGCTTCAGTCCCGTTGGGGCAACTTCGTTCACGACTGACCAAAGCGACCTGTGGTGGAATCCGAACGAGTCGGGGTGGGGAATGCAGCTCGTGCACCGAGGCAGCGTCATATTCGCGACGATGTTCGTCTACGATCAGTCGCGTACCCCGATCTGGTACGTCGCGACCCTCAATTACGCGGGCAATCTCGTGTGGACTGGCGATCTGCTTCTGACAAGCGGGCCTTGGTTTGGCACCGTTCCGTTTAATCCGGCAACGGTCGGCTTTCGTAGAGTCGGTTCGCTGAGGTGGACTGCGACTTCTGTCAGTTCCGGCACGCTCGGATACTCCGTAGATGGAGTCTTTGTGAACAAGAATCTTGTCCGGGAGTTGCTGGTCTATGACGACTTTAACGGCGCATATCGCGGTGGAACGCGCGAAGAGGTTACAGGTTGTTTTAACCCGGCGTTCAACGGAGCGTTTGAGCAAAACACTACGCTGAACATCACCCAAAGCGGCACGGCAGTCACTGTTAGCGGCGCGTTTGGCAGCGGGGGCTTCTGCACCTATAACGGCACGCTCTCTCAGGCGGGCCAAATGGGGCAAGTCGACGGCACGTATACCTGCAACGGCGGCGATTTCGGCAACTTTACGATCTCCGAGATGCAGGTGAATATCTCTGGCGTCACGGCTCGCTTAGACGCCAACAGCAATCCGCTCGGGTGTCGTGTTTCCGGCAGGCTCGGCGGCATGCGCAGCAATTGAGCAAGCGCCGTTGCTGCGCGGGACTGTGAGTTTCACAGCGGTATCGACGCCGCTAATTCGTCCGCGTCCTGCACCTTGAGCGCTATCAGACCCGTCGGAGTTCTGCCACGGACGCGACTTGTCGCTCAAGAATCTCGATCTTTCACTGCCGCGTTGCCTCCCGCGCCCACTTCGCGCCCGCCATGGCGATCGCGTTGCTAGGATCGTAGAACGTCACGACTCTACGCAGTCCCGGATAGGACAATTCATCGCGCCTAGCCCTCGGCACCAGTTCGAGTAATATTCTTTCGCAGCCAGCATCGGCTCCTGCATTTCGCCGGAACGCAAGGAGGTATGCATGCGTATCCTCAAACCACTGGTCTTTCTACTCGGACTGATCGCCGCCTTGCTCGGTAGCGTGGCATTTGCACAGACCTACCCTTCGAAGCCGGTGAGATTGATCGTAACCTATCCTCCTGCCGGCAGCTCCGACCTGATGGCACGAATCCTTGGGCAGAACCTCTCCGAGCTTTGGGGTCAGCCGGTCCTGGTCGAGAACAGGGCGGGTGCCGCGGGCTCGATCGGCATGGAGTACGCGGCACACCAGGCGCCCGACGGCTACAGCTTCGTCATCGGCAACCTCGGCCCGGCGGTGGTCAATCCAATTCTTTCCAAGGTGCCTTATGACGTCGAGCGCGACTTCGTTCCGGTGTCGCTGATTGCGACCGGTCCCAACATCCTCGTCGTCAACCCGAACACGCAGGCCAGGACGCTGAGTGAGCTGATGGCCTATGCGCGTGCGAATCCCGGCAAGCTCAATTTTGGCTCGGGCGGCTCGGGCAGCGTCGCCCACCTGAGCGGCGAGATGTTCAAGAGTCTGGCCCACGTCGATATCGTGCACGTTCCCTACAAGGGCGGGATTCTGTCGGTGAATGATCTCTTGGCCGGGCACGTCCAGATCGTGTTCTCCGACGCGCTGCCGGTGATGCAGCATATCCGCGCGGGCAAGCTCCGCGCGCTCGCGGTCACCAGCCCCGAGCGCAGTGCGCTGGCGCCGGAAATCCCCACCTGCGTCGAATCCGGTTTGCCGCTGGTGGCGGTGAACTGGTGGGGCGTGCTGCTGCCTGCGGGAACACCCAAAGTGATCGCGGAAAAGTTTCGCGCGGACTTAGTCAAGGTCATGCAGGACCCGGAGGTCAAAGAGAAGTTCGCCTCGCTGGGCGTGGATGCGGTGAGCGGCACGCCGGAGCAGTTCGGCGCATACATCAAATCCGAGACAGCCAAGTACGCGCAGCTCATCAAGGACCAGGGGATCAAGGGCGAATAGGACTGCCGCACCGCAACCACTGCGCCGGGAGCATCGTCGCGTCGCTTGCGCCGAGACCCTCGCGCGCGAACTCGTCGTAGCATTCGAGCGCGCGAGAGGACACCGGCAGCGTCACGCCCAGCGCCTTTGCTTCGTCCAGCATCGTGCGCAGGTCCTTGCGGATGAGATCAATATCGAAGGTGACCGGAGTCGTTTCCTTGCCTTGCAGCGCCGCTGCGATCGCCGGGCCGCGGACCTTGAGCATGTTGGGGCCGCCCGATGTATCGGCAAAGATGTCGATGAGCCGCCCCGGTTCGATATCGAGCGACTTGCACAGCGACAAGGCCTCGCCCAGGGCCTGATAATAGACCAGCAGCGGCAGATTGATGGCGAGCTTCAGACTCGCGCCCGCGCCCACCGCGCCGACGTGCTCAACGCGCCGGCACAGATCATTGAGCACCGGCCGCGCCCGTTCCACGTCGGATGCCTCGCCGCCGACGAAACCGAACAGCTTTCCCTCCCTGGCCGGTCCGACGGTGCCGCCGACCGGGCACTCGATGAGCGCGGCGCCTTTCGCGCTGACCTTCGCCGCGAGCGCCTTCTCCGTCTCGGGGCGAACCGTGCTCATGTCGATAAAGACCTTCCCGCGCACTTCGCCGGCGAGCAAGCCGTCGCTGCCGTTATAAGTGGCGTCGATCGCGGCCGCGTCGGTCAGAAACGTGACGATGATCTCGGCGCGTGTCGCTAGCTTCGCGGGCGTCGCTGCCACGCTCGCGCCCGCCAGCACGAGCGCTTCGGTTTTCTCGCGCGTACGGTTCCACACCGTCACGTCGTGACCGACGCTCAACAAGCGGCTCGCCACCGCCGCACCCATTCGACCCGTGCCTGCGATACCGATTTTCAATGGCAGCTCCATCGTTTGTGATATGGCACGCGCTCAAGTTGACACTTGCTACACCGTGGCGTCAAATTGGCGCGCGATAAAACCAATGAATCGCAACAGCGCCGCGGTTATGTCCACAGGAGGACGGATGGGGTCGTCCGTGAGCGAGTTCCGCGACGGGATGCGCATCGAATGGGACGTCCCGATCCCGATGGATGACGGGCTCACGCTTCGCGCGGATGTCTTCTGCCCGGCCGAGCCGGGACTCTATCCCGTCATCCTGAGTTACGGCCCTTACGCGAAGGGCCTCGCATTTCAGGAAGGCTACCCGAGTGCGTGGCAGCGGATGGTGGCGGAGCATCCGGACGTTGCCTACGGCTCGACCAATCGCTATCAGAGCTGGGAAGTCGTCGATCCGGAAAAATGGGTGCCCGACGGCTACGTTTGCGTGCGCGTCGATTCGCGCGGCGCGGGCCGTTCGCCCGGCTTCATCGATCACTTCGCTCCGCGCGAGACGAAGGACTTGTACGACTGCATCGAATGGGCCGGCGTTCAGCCGTGGTCGAACGGCAAGGTGGGCCTCAACGGTATTTCCTATTACGCCATCAACCAGTGGCATGTGGCCTCGCTGCAGCCGCCGCATCTTGCCGCGATGTGCATCTGGGAGGGCGCCGCCGACTGGTATCGCGACATGACGCATCACGGCGGAATCCTGTGCACCTTCTGGGCCAACTGGTATGACATGCAGGTGACCACGGTGCAGTATGGCCGCGGCGAACGAGGGCCCAGGAGCCGCGTCACCGGCGAGCTCGTGTGTGGCGACGAGACGCTTCCGGATCGGGAGCTCTACAAAAACCGCTGCGACTTCGGCAAACAGATCCGCGCTCATCCGCAGGACGATGACTACCACCGGTCGCGCTCGCCGATCTGGGACAAGGTAGCAGTACCGTTTCTATCCGCCGCGAACTGGGGCGGGCAAGGCTTGCATCCCCGCGGCAATTTCGAGGGATTCTTGCGCGCTCGCTCGAAGCACAAGTGGCTGGAGGCGCACGGCCTCGAGCATTGGACCCACTTCTACACCGACTACGGCGTCAAGCTGCAGAAGCGCTTCTTCGATTGCTTCCTCAAAGGCGTCGACAACGGCTGGATGGAACAGCCGCGCGTTCAACTGCAAGTGCGCCACGTCGATCGCTTCGTCGAGCGGCACGAACACGAATGGCCTATCGCGCGGACGCAATGGACACGCTTCTATCTCGACCCTTCCGATCAGAGTCTTGGCCGCGAACCGGTGCAGTCGCCGGGGTCTATCACCTATGACGCACAAGGCGACGGCCTTACATTCGTCAGCGCTCCGCTCGATCGCGACACCGAGATCACCGGACCGCTCGCGGCGAAGCTGTTCGTGTCGTCGACGACGGCCGACGCGGATATGTTCCTGGTGTTCCGCGTGTTCACGCCGGACATGCGGGAGGTCGTGTTCACCGGCGCGATCGATCCACACACGCCCATCGCGCAAGGTTGGCTGCGCGCGTCGCACCGCAAGCTCGATCTGACACTTTCCACCGAATACCGGCCCTATCACACACATGACGAGTCGCAGCCGCTCGATCCGGGTGAAGCCGTGATGCTCGACATCGAGCTCTGGCCGACCTCCATCGTCGTGCCCAGTGGCCATCGGCTCGCGCTGACCGTGCGTGGCCGGGACTACGAATGGGGCAAATCGACCGGAGCGCGCCTGTCGAACTTCAAGAATGAGCTGCGTGGCTGCGGGCCGTTTCTGCACGACGATCCGCGCGACCGTCCCGTTGCCGTCTTCGGCGGCAGGACTACACTACACGCCGGCCCGTCGCAGCAGTCGTATGTCCTGGTTCCGGTGATTCCCCCAAAAGGATGATCGGCAATCGCTTAAGGATCGGTCTCATGACGATGAAGCTATATGGATTCTGGCGCTCGCTCGCGACCTATCGCGTGCGCGTAGCGCTTGCGCTCAAAGGCCTCGAAGCCGAGCAGCAGTACATTAATCTGCTGCAGGGCGTACAGCATGGCGACGAATACAAGGCCGTCAATCCGCAAAGCGTGGTTCCGGCGCTGGTCATCGACGACGGCCCGCCGCTGTTTCAGTCGCTCGCCATCATCGAGTACCTGGAAGAGATCTGCCCGGAGCCGGCGCTGCTGCCCAAGGACCCGCGCGGCCGCGCCCGTGTTCGGGGACTGTCGCTGATCGTCGCGTGCGACGCTCACCCGCTCATCGTTCCGCGCATCCGCAACTATCTCGAGCGCGAGATGCATCAGGACGAAGCTGCGCGCAATCGCTGGCTGCAACATTGGACGCGCAACGCGCTCGAAGCGCTGGAAGCGCATCTGGCGAAGGAGCGTGAGACAGGCAGGTTCTGCCACGGCGATACCCCGACCATGGCCGACCTCTGCCTTGCGTCGCAGGTCTTCGCCGCCGGATATTTCGATACGCCAACGACCGGCGTACCGACCGTCCAGCGAATTTTCGACGAATGCATGAAGATCGACGCCTTCGACCGCTCGCAACCGACCAAGCAGCCGGACGCGCCCAAGAGCCCGACTCATTGAGGTATTCACTCACAAGGAGGAAACATGGCATTCACCCGCAGAAGCTTCATTCAGGCGGCCGGCACTGGCTTCGGCGCCGCGGCGCTCGGTTTGCCGGTAGTCGTGTGCGCGCAGACCGAGCCCATCCGGATCGGGCTGGTCACCGTCAAGACGGGACCACTGGCATCGGGCGGTATCGACATGGAGCGAGCGCTGGTGCAGTTCCTGCGTGAGCGCAACAACACATTGGCGGGCAGGAAAGTCGAGCTGTTCGTCGCCGACAGCGCCGGCGTGCCGGCCCAGGCGCGCACCAAGCTGCAGGAGCTCGTCGAGAGGAACAGGATTCAGGTCATGATCGGGCCTCTGGCAGCGGGCGAAGCGCTCGCCGCCGACGATTACATCCGGTCGCAGCAGCTTCCGACTTTGTCCGTCGCCGCTGCTGAGGACTTGACGCAGCGCACTCCCAATCCCTGGTTCGTTCGCGCGACGTCGACTTCCTCGCAATCCGCCGATGCGCTGGCCGACTATTGCGCCAAAACGCTCAAGTACAAGCGCATGGCGGTGATCGCCGACGACATCGCCTATGGCCACGAGATGTGCGCCGGCTTCCAGCGCGTGTTCGAGGATGCGGGCGGCAAGATCGTGCAGAAAATGTTTCCGCCGCTCACTGTTCCGGACTACGCGACCTACCTCGCGCAGCTCAAGACCAATATCGACGGCATCTTCCTGGGCTTCGCCGGCTCGAACGGCTTCCGTTGGTTCAAGCAGTTCAACGAGTATGGACTCAAGGGCAAGATCAACGTCGTGGGCGGCATGACCGCGTTCGACGAGGCGGTGTTGAAGAACATGGGCGACGAGGCGCTAGGGATCATCACCGCCTGCTGGTACTCGGCCGAGCTCGACAATCCGATCAACAAGAAATTCGCGGCCGCTTTCCGCGCCGAATGGAAGTACGACCCCGGCTTCTACGCCGCGGCGACCTACGTCGAGGGTGCGGTGCTCGAGGCCGCTCTGGCATCGGTCAACGGCAAGATCGAGGACAAACCGGCGTTCATGAAAGCTCTGCGGGCGACCAAGGTCGACACCGCGCGCGGCCCGGTAGCGTTCGACGAGTACGGCAATATCGTCGGCAACGTCTATATTCGCAAAGTGGAGCGCAAGGAAGGACGGCTGGTCAACGCGGTCATCCAGACCTACCCGGCAGTGAGCCAATTCTGGACCTACGATCCGAAGGAATTCCTGAAGAATCCGGTGTATTCACGCGATTGGCCGCCGGCGAAGAATCTCGAGCCTTGAGCCGGTAGCGTACCGAGAGGGCCCGCGCTAAGCAGCTCCCGGCCCGTCCGACATGCAGTTCTGGATCGTCCAGACGTTGAACAGCCTGGCCCTCGGGGGCCTGCTATTCCTGCTCGCGTCAGGATTCTCGTTGATCTTCGGGCTGATGCGAATCGCGAACCTCACGCACGGCTCGTTGTTCATGCTCGGCGCGTACTTGGGCGTCACGGTACTCGCCTTCGTGCCGAATCTCTGGCTTGCAGCGCTCCTCTCCGGATTGCTGGTTGCCGCGTTTGGCGGATTGCTCGAGCGGTTCATCCTGCGGCCCCTGGCCGGAAACGCGCTGGGACAGGTTCTGGTGACGCTGGGCATCTCGTTCATCGTCGCCGACGTCTGCCTCATTGTCTGGGGCGGTGACCCGATTCCGATCGCGGCGCCGGTTTCGCTGCAACGTCCGCTGGTCGTCGGCGATATCGCTTTCCCGGCCTACCGTCTGGTTGTCCTCGGCATCGCGATCGTGACTGCTGTCGCGCTGCATCTCTTGATGGAGCGCACGCGCCTCGGTGCGATGATTCGCGCCGGTGTCGACGACATGCAAATGGCGCGGGCGGTGGGCATTCCGGTGTCGAGACTGTTCACCATCGTGTTTTGCCTCGGCGCCGCTCTCGCCGGCGCGGGCGGCGTGATCGGTGGACCCATCATGTCCGCGTATCCCGGGCTGGATGCGGACATGCTGCCGCTCGCGCTGATCGTTGTCATTCTCGGTGGTGTCGGGAGCTTGCTCGGAGCCTTCGTCGGCAGCTTTATTACCGCGGCCATTTATACCTTCGGCTCCGCGCTGCTGCCCGATCTGGCGTATGTGATCCTGTTCCTGCCGATGATCTTCGTGATCGCGTTCCGCCCACGAGGGTTGTTCGGGAGGCAGCGCCCATGAACGCAGCGGGCGAAGCCCAGGAGGGCGCGTGAGACGAGGTGTATGGATCGCCTTGGGTCTGGCGCTCGCCGGCTTTCCATTGGTCGGCGGAGACTTCTACGTCAACCTCGGCAGCCAGATTTTCATCGCGACAATCCTCGCGGCGAGCTTGAATCTGCTGGTCGGCTACGGCGGCCTGGTGTCGCTGGGCCATGCTGCCTGGATCGGCCTCGCGGCGTACACCTCGGCGTGGCTGTATCTTCGCCTCGGACTCGCGCATTGGATCACGGCGCCGTTCGCGCTCGTCGTGACGACGTTGATCGCGGGTCTGTTCGGCTGGATCGCCTTGCGCGCGACGGGCCTCGGCTTTCTGATGATTACGCTCGCACTGTCGCAAGTTCTGTGGGGAACCGCGTACCGCTGGTCGGCGGGCACCAACGGCGACAACGGGCTGTCCGGGCTCACGCGGCCCGCTCCTTTCGGTATCAGTATCGACGGACCGGCGGCGTTCTACTATTTTTCTCTCACCGTCACGATTCTGGCCCTCTGGATGATGGCGAGGTTCGTCCACTCGCCTTTTGGCGCCGCGCTGCGTGGCAGCCGCGACGAATCGCGCCGCATGAGCGCGCTGGGTCATAACGTCTGGCTGGTGCGGTGGCTCACCTTCGTCTATTCGGGCTTCTGGGGCGCGGTCGCCGGCCTGCTATTCGTCTATTACCACAAGTACATTCATCCGACGGCATTGTCGCTGACGAGCTCGGCGGAAGTGCTGCTGGGAGTCATTGCCGGTGGAGCCGGGACGGTGGCGGGACCGATCGTCGGCGCGACGATCGTGCTGCTCCTGAAAAATTACGTGTCGGCCTACCTCGAGCGCTGGAACATGCTGCTCGGTGCCGTGTTCGTGGTGATCGTGATCTTCATGCCCGATGGCGTTGTCCCCGGATTTCGCCGCTGGTGGATGCGATGGCGAAACCAATGACGCCCGCGCTGCAGATCAGTGGTCTCAGAAAGGTGTTCGGCGGCTTGCCGGCAATGAACGGCGTCTCGCTGGACGTGATGCCGGGCGAGCGCCGGCTGATCATCGGTCCCAACGGCGCGGGCAAGACGACGCTCTTCAACCTGATCACGGGCGATTTGCAACCCGATGCCGGCGCGATTCGTCTGTTCGGGGAGGAAATATCGCGTCTCAAGTCGCACCAGCGTGCGCATCGTGGCGTTGCCAGAACCTACCAGATCATCACCCTCTTCCCGAAGGATTCCCTGGAGCACAACATCGTGCTGGCGCTGCTCGGGCTGTCGGGCGTGCGCTGGAACGCGTTCCGCCCGCTCGCCCTCGAGACCGGTCTGCACGAAGAGGCGCGCCGGGTGCTCGGCTTGGTCGGCCTCGATCAGCGCGCCGCGCGACCGATCGGCGAAGTGTCCTACGGAGAAAAGCGCCGCGTCGAGATCGCGATGGCGCTCGCGCAGAAGCCCAGGCTGCTGCTGCTCGATGAGCCGCTTGCCGGACTCTCGCTCGAGGAACGCGTCGCGGTGAAAGCCTTGATCGCCGGGATTCCGCGGGATGTGACCGTGGTCATGATCGAGCACGACATGGACACCGCGCTCGATCTGGCGGAACGGATTACCGTGCTCCATTACGGCAGCGTGATCGTCGAGGGAACGCGCAGCGAAGTGGTCGCCGACCCTAAAACGCGCGAAGTATATTTTGGGAACTAAGTTGGGATCTCAGTCGGAAACTCAGGTGCGGTACTCGGTTGGGTACTCAGTTGGCAACTGAAGCGCACATGGAAAACGCGGCGTCCGCAACCGACATGGCGAAAGAGGCGCTCTCACTCTCGGGTATCGACGCATTCTATGGCGACAGCCATGTCTTGCACGCCGTGTCGTTCACGCTCAATGTCGGGCGCGTGCTGGCCTTGCTCGGTCGCAACGGCGCCGGCAAGACCACTTGCATGAATGCCATCATCGGTTTCATTCCTCCGCGCGGCGGCGAAATCCGATTATTCGGCGAAACCATCTCGCAACTGCCTCCCGAAGCAATCTCGCGCAAAGGGATGGGCCTAGTGCCGCAGGGGCGGCGCGTCTTCCCGACGCTGACGGTGCGCGAGAATCTGGTCGTGGCACGAAAGTCGCGCAATAGCACCGCGGCGCACTGGACGCTCGAGCGCGTGCTCGAGCTCTTTCCGTCCCTGCGCGAGCGGCAGCAGCAACACGCAGGCTCGCTCTCGGGGGGAGAACAGCAGATGCTCGCGATCGGGCGCGCGTTGATGGGCAACCCGCGCGTGCTGCTCATGGACGAGCCCTCGGAGGGTCTGGCGCCGCGGATCGTCGCCGAAGTCGGCCGCACCATAGCGCGTCTGAAGCAGGAGGGACAGTCGATCGTGCTGGTCGAACAGAACGTGAGACTGGCGCTCGCTCTCGCCGACGAGGTAGTCATGCTGAACACCGGGCGCGTCGTGTTCGTCGGAAGCGTCGACGAAGTACGCCACGATCAGGCGCTGATTACGCAGCACCTTGGCGTGTTCTAGCGGGTCTTTGCGGAACCTTTCGTTCGTGGTAAGGCTACCCGGCAATCTCGTGATTCACGGTAAAGTAGTCGGGCGGCTGCGGTCCCCACACGTAGAACGAATCCTCCGGTGGATAATCGCCGGGCTTCCATTCGACGTCCGCCGGAATGAAGTCGATGTCGTAGGAGAATTCGGCGAAGCTCCCCCACGGGTCCTGTACATAGGCGAAATAGTTCGACCCTATCACGTGCCGGCCGACGCCCCACCCCCGGACGTAGCCGCAGGCGGCCATGTGCTCCCTGCCGATGCCAACGTCGTCGATGCTCGCGACATGCCAGCTCGAATGGTGGTACCCGGGCCCGTCGGATTTCACGAACGCCAGCATGTGATGATCGCTGGCGTGCGCTCCGTGCATGAAAGCGATTAGCTCGCCGCAATGATCCGATAGGCGCAATCCCAGGGCCTCGCCATAGAATCGCACCGAACGCGGCACGTCCGAGCTGAAGAGGAGCACATGCGAGAGGCAGCGCGGACGAACCCTGCCCGCCGCCGAGCGGCTTGGCGCGGCGCCGCGGCCGGCGGGATGCGGCGGCGGCGGCGCCTGGAGGGCAGGCCCATCCGGCGAAACTTTGTCCGCCGCGACAATCTGCACCAAGTTGCCGTCGGGATCGCGCAGCCAGACGCCGGTGTTGTCCGAAAGCGGATGCGCCGGCACCCGCGCGATCTGCATGCGATCGAGCTCGTGCAGCAACGGCTCGAGATCCTGCTCGTACACTCCGAAACTCAGGTATTGGAGCTTCTTCCGGCCCGGCGCTTCGTAAATCGTTCCCCAGCAGTGCGGATGGCCGAAGGTGTACAGGTCGACGCGGTCGCTGCTGCGCCGTACGTCCAGGCCGAACTCTGTGTAAAAGCTCTCGGCTTCATCGAGCGCCGGCACGGTGAGGACGAAACGATTCAGCGAATGGACTGCCGTCACGCCGTCACGGCGCGAAGTTCCTTTGCTCAATGTCTCCATCAGAGCCTCCTCTTACGTATCCCGTCGGAATGACGGCGAACGCAGCGAACGAGCCGGACACGATTCGGACGTCTCGCCGACGCTTGTCCCGGAGCAGCCCGAGCGAAAAGTATACTAAGGAACCGCTGCCGCGCATGATGTTTCGAAACAGGAAGGAACCACTCCATGATGTTCACTTGCGCAACGCCCGGATGCACCGACCCGCGGCACGATCGTCTCCATGGGCCGCTTTCACGCGATGCGCCTTCCGCGCGCGGTGCTCCGCTTCCGTGCCATGCCGCTGCAAAGGCCGCGCGAGCTGCGGCGTCGACCAAGGTCGTCCGCGATCGCAGGGGCAAGAGCCTGCGCGTCGATATTCATTGTCACTATCTCAACCAGGCCGCGGCCGCCAAAGTCGCGCATCTCAATCCTGCCCAGCACGAGCCCTCGGTCACGTTCGCCAACGCACTGACGCGCGAAGTCAACGTCAAGCAGATCCGCGACCGGTTGCCGAAGCTCTCGAGCATAGAGACGCGGCTCGCGGACATGGATCGCATGAGCATAGACATACAGGCGGTGTCGCCCGCGCCGAACCAGTGCTACTACTGGACCGAGCCGGAGCTGGGCCTCGAGCTGTCGCGCATGGTGAATGACAGGCTTGCCGAGATCGTGGCGACCTGGCCGGAGCGCTTTGTCGCGCTCGGAACCGTGCCGCTGCAGCAGGTCGATCTCGCGGTCGCCGAGCTCGAGCGCTGCGTGAAAAAGCTCGGCCTGCGCGGGGTGGAAATCAATCCCAGCGTCAACGGCATGGACCTGACCGACCCGCGGCTGAAACTGGAGAAATTCTTCGCCAGGGCGCAAGCGCTCGACGTCATCATCTTCATGCATCCGATCGGCTTCACGCAGGGCGAGCGGCTCGTCGACCATTACTTCAACAACGTGATCGGCAATCCGATGGAGACGACGATCGCGGCGAGCCACCTGATCTTCGACGGTGTGATGCAGAGGCACCCGAAGCTCAAGATCGTGTTGCCGCACGCCGGCGGCTATCTCGCGCACTACTGGGCGCGCATGGACCACGGCTACCGTGCACGCCCCGACTGCCGCACGGTGATCAAGCGGCCGCCGTCCTCCTACCTTGCGAAAATGTATTTCGACAGCATCACCTTCGACCCCGGGATGCTGCGACACATGATCGACAGGTTCGGGCCCGGGCACGCGCTGCTCGGCACGGACTATCCCTACGACATGGGCGAAGAGGATCCGCTCGGGTTGATCGGGAGCGTCCGCGGGCTCAAGCGCGCCGAGCGGGATATGATCGAGGGCGGCAATGCGGTACGCCTGCTCAAGATCAAGCGCTGACGCGAGTCGCGCTGCTGCTGGGCACCTTTGTCTCTGCGTCAGCGCTTGCTACGCGCTGAGAAAAGCTCCCATCGACAACGCCCGATCTGGGAACGCCTTGAGTACAGCCTTGTCTCCTGTCACCAGGGGCACGGACAGCGCAGCCGCGAGCGCGACGAACTCAGCATCGTAAGCCGTCAGCGTGCTGTTAGCGACAACGTCGAGCACGAGGTTGTCGGGGAGGATGTGTTCGCACTCGGCGAGCGCCTCATCCGCAATATTCAGTATTCCGACGATCTGCGCTCGCGTGAGCAACCCACGCCGGAGATACACCGTCAGCACGTTACGTAGTTCTGAGCGCCACAGAATAGGCGCGTGCCACTCGGGGTCCCTTTGACGGACCGCTTGGGCGACCTCGGTATGCTGACCGCGTACCCAACAGTAGTGGATGACATTGGTATCGACGACGATCACTTAAGGCCCTTCCGTTTGTAGCGCTCGCCGATTCGATGATCCACGTAGGGAAGCTGGTTGGTGAAAGCCTTGAGGTCTCTCGCTAGTTTGCCTCGGTCAACCTTTGGCGCGGCGACGTCGCGCTCGAGCCTAGTGAGAATCTCGCTGTTAAGACTTCGGCGGTTCCTCTCCGCGCTCTCCTTGAGCCGGGCGTGCAGGTGGGTCGGGATATTCTTCAGTGTCAACGTCAGCATGGCTTTTTCATGGAACCATAATGGAACCATTCTAGAGCCGCACGTCGCTCTTTGTCAATCTGCCTGATCATCCACTCGAGCTGGTCAGGAGCGTCCGCGGGCTCAAGCGCGCCGACCGAGACATGCTCGAGAGCGGCAATGCGGCGCGCCTGCTCAAGATCAAGCGCTGACTGGAGTCGCGAGAGTTGTCCTGTAAAACCGGGACGAGCGAGATAAAACCGGGGACAGACCCCGGTTTTCGCTGGAAGGAAGTGCGACAGGTCACCACGCGCCTACTCGGCGCGGATCCCGGCGTCCTTCACCACGCGCGCCCACTTTGCGGTTTCGGCGGCGATGAAGCGGCCGACTTCCTCCGGGCTCATGGAAAGCGGTTCGGCGCCTTCGGTCTCGAAATCGGGTTGCGACCTCGCTGCCATTTCCGTGCCGATCAAGCCGCCTGCGCCGCCCTGATTCTCCACGAAGACCGGCTTGTCCAGCCGCGTGGAAAGCTGGGCGGCGATCATGCGTCCGACCAAATCGTTGCTCCCCCCGGGCGGAAAGGGAACGATGAGCCGCACCGGCCTGCTCGGATAGGATTGCGCGGCGGCCGTCATTGGAAATATCGCCGCAATGAAGAACGCGCAAAGCAGGACTCGCATGGCGGAATTATACTTACCCCCATGGCTGTCCATTCGTTGGTCAAAGGCAAGCCCGTCCGCCAGCAGGTGAGCAAGGAGGAATGGGAAAAGCGCGTCGACCTGGCCGCCGCTTACCGGCTCATGGATCTTTACGGCATGACGGAATTGAGCGCGAACCACATCAGCACGCGCGTGCCCGGGGAAGACAAGGCTTTCCTTATCAACCCGTACGGTCTGCTATACGACCAGATGCACGCTTCGTGCTTCATCAAGCTGGACCTGGACGGAAACATCCTCTTCAATCCCACCGAGCTCGGCATCAACAAGGCCGGATTCGTCATCCACGGCGCGATACATGGCGCGCGGCACGACGTCGACTGCGTGATCCATACCCACACGGTTGCGGGCATGGCAGTCTCGGCGATGAAGTGCGGGCTGATGCCGATCGCGCAGACCTCGATGCGTTTCGCCAAGATCGGCTATCACGACTACGAAGGTGTGGCGATCAACGCCGACGAGCAGGCAAGCTTGCTGCGCGACCTGGGAGATCACGCCGGCATGATCCTGCGCAACCATGGCCTGCTCGTCGTAGGCGGCAGCATCCCGGAAGCGTTCTACAACATCTTCAGGCTCGAGCGCGCCTGTCAGGTCCAGGTCGCGGCGCTCTCGTGCAACGTGGAGCTGCAACTGCCGCCCGACGACGTCGTGAACGAGTCCTACCGGCTCTATCTGCCGACCACGCGCCGGCCCTTCGGCGTGCTCGAGTGGCCGGCGCTGCTGCGCAAGCTCGACAAGATCGATCCCTCGTACCGCGACTAGACGCTGCCTTGCAGCTGGCAGCGTGTCTCATGGCCGGACGTTCGGCCCTCCAGTCCGACTTGCAGCTACTATGATGACTTTGACGGAAGGGCAATAAAGCTCTCAGGGGTAAGCACGTATGCGCTGGGTCGCTCCATCCGAAAAAGACACCGCTAACGAGACGCTGGAAAAGCGCTTGTGGGCTGCGGCGGACCAGTTCCGCGCGAAYTCCGGGCTGAAGGCGGGGCAATACTCGACGCCCGTCCTGGGCCTCATCTTTCTCCGCTTTGCGGAGGCACGTTTCGCCAAGCGCCGCGCCGAACTCGAGAAGGCCGGTGGTTCCGCGCGCCGGGGCATGTCGCGCATCGACGATCCCAAGGCTTACATGGCCGAAGGCGTCCTGTTCCTGACGCCGAGCGCCCGCTTCGACTACCTACTGCAACGGCCCGAAGGCAGCAACGTCGGCCGCGCCGTCAACGAAGCGATGGCCGACATCGAGAAGCACAACCCGCAGCTCGGAGGCGTGCTGCCGCGCAACTACCAGATCTTCAACGGCACCCTGCTCAAGGAGCTGCTGAAGAAGGTCTCCGAGATTCCTGTCAGCCTCGACTACGACGCCTTCGGGCGCATCTACGAATATTTCCTCGGCCAGTTCGCGCGCACCGAAGGACAGAAGGGCGGCGAGTTCTACACTCCGGCGCCCATCGTGCGTCTCATGGTCGAGATTCTCGAGCCCTTCCACGGCCGCATCCTCGATCCGGCCTGCGGCTCGGGCGGCATGTTCGTGCAGTCTGCGCGCTTCGTCGCCGAGCACAAGAAAAACCCCTCGTCCGAACTGTCGATCTTCGGCGTCGAGAAGACCGACGACACCGGACGACTGTGCCGCATGAACCTCGCGGTGCACGGGCTGGAGGGCGACATCCGCCATGGCGGCGACGTCAACAGCTACTACGACGACCCGCACAAGGCGGTGGGTGCATTCGACTTCGCGCTCGCCAATCCGCCGTTCAACGTCAACGCGGTGGACAAGGACCGGCTCAAGGATGCCGTCGGCCCGGGCCGTCGCTTCCCCTTCGGCCTGCCGCGCACCGACAACGCCAACTATCTCTGGATCCAGCTCTTCTACTCCTCGCTCAACGACAAAGGCCGCGGCGCCTTTGTCATGGCCAACTCCGCGAGCGACGCCCGCTCATCCGAAATGGAATTGCGCAAGCAGCTCATCGAGGCCCGCGCCGTGGACGCCGTGGTTGCCGTCGGCCCTAACTTCTTTTACACCGTCACGCTGCCCTGCACCCTTTGGTTCCTGGATCGCGGCAAGAAGAAAACCCCGCGCGCCGACCAAGTGCTCTTCGTAGACGCCCGCCACATCTACCGCCAGATCGATCGCGCCCACCGTGATTGGACAGAGGCGCAAGTCAGCTTCCTTGCGAACGTCGTTCGCCTGTACCGCGGCGAACAACCCGACTTCACCGTCGGCGGCGACGAAGCGAAATCAAGGCTTGCGGAAGTCTTTGGCAAGAAGCCGAAATACGCCGATGTTGCCGGCTTGTGCAGAGCTGCAGCGCTAAAGGAGATCGAAGCGCAGGGCTGGTCGCTCAATCCCGGCCGCTACGTTGGCGTCGCGCCGGGCGAGGATGTCAGCGATGAGGCTTTCAAGGAACAACTCGAAACGCTGAACGAGGAACTCGAAACCCTTAACACCCAGGCGCGCGATCTCGAACAAACCATTGCCGGCAACGTGGTGGAGATTTTGGAGCATTGAGGATGCAGCTCGTCGACGTCTGTGAGCTTATTGTTGACTGTGAGCACAAGACAGCTCCGACGGAAATGACCGGCTACCCATCGATTCGCACGCCGAACATCGGACGAGGCTTTTTCATTCTGGATGGCGTGAACTGGGTCTCCGAGGAAACCTATCAGCTTTGGACTCGGCGCGCTGTTCCACGGCCAGGTGACCTCATCATGGCGCGCGAGGCCCCCGTGGGAAATGTCGCCATGATTCCTGACGGGCTTCGCCCCTGTCTGGGACAGCGCACGCTATTGATTCGCCCCGATCGCTCCAAGGCAGAACCGTCGTTCTTGAACTACTTCCTGAACGGGCCACATGTGCAAGGGTTAATTCACGCCAAGACAAACGGCGTGACTGTGCCACATCTCAACATGCAGGATGTGCGAACGATGGACTTGCCCACGCTTCCCGCGCTTGCAGTACAACGGCGGATAGCGGACATCCTGTCGGCCTACGACGAACTGATCGAGAACAATCAGCGGCGCATCCGGATTTTGGCGGCGATGGCCCGTGCCCTCTACCGCGAGTGGTTCGTCCACTTCCGCTTCCCCGGCCACGAAAAGCTCCCGCGCGTCGCCTCTCCCTTCGGCGACATCCCTCTAGGCTGGGACGTGAAGCCATTCTCCGCGCTCGCCAGCTACGTTAACGGCTATGCCTTCAGGCCCGATCATTGGGGCGCTGAAGGCAAGCCCATCGTCAAAATCAAAGAGCTGAAGGCTGGCATCACGGCCGACACCCCGCGTAATCCAGGCAATGGGATTCTGGCGAAATATGACGTCCGAGACGGCGACGTTCTGTTCTCTTGGTCTGCGGACCTCGACACCTACTTGTGGATGGCTGGGGAAGGACTCCTCAATCAGCATCTGTTCAACGTCGTGCCCTTCGATGGCCTCTCCCGCGCCTTCTGCTTCCATGCCTTGAAAGAATCAATGCCACGATTCCGCGCATTGAGCCTTGGCGCGACAATGCACCATATAAAACGCTCGGCTTTGGACCAAGTGTTTACCGTTCTGCCGCCTGAGGCATTGCGGAAACGTTTCGAAGTTCTCGTTGAGCCGATGCATCAGCAACTCATCACGCTGACCAAACACTTCCAAAACCTGCGCCGGGCGCGCGACTTGCTGCTTCCGCGGCTGCTTTCCGGCGATGTTGAATTGTCGCCGCAGTAAAGGTTGACGGGCACAGTGACTCTCGCAGAGGTGATTGCTCATCAACGCCAAGAGCGCCAGCGATGCTTGGAGGCCATACTCGATTCGAAAGCCAAGCGGAAGCTAATTGTTGCAGGGGCGGGAACGGGCAAGACTTTCGCCTTCGGAGAGTTGTTGGCGCAGCGGGAGGGAGAAAACAATCTTGCGCTGACCTTTATCCGAAAACTCGTGGATGACACGGCTTCGGCGCTCGGCCAAACTGCAGAGGTCAAAACGTTTCACGCTTATTGCAAGAAGATCCTCCATGAGAGATATGGTTCGATAGAACTTGCTCCGCTTCTTTCCACGATTATAAGAACCGATGCGGAACTCTTTGGCAGGGCACTCAGCGCCTTTGACACGAAGATCCGGATGTTGGAGGAGGACAGTCCAGAAGTGGCGTTTTATCTTCGGCGAGGAGACTACTATCAGGTAGTTGGATTCGATGATTCGGTCTATCGACTGTATTGCGAGCTCCGGGAGAACGGGGATGTTTTACCGGATTTTGGGCAAATCGTTGTCGACGAGTATCAGGATTTCAATCCGCTTGAAGTTGCATTCATTCACGAGTTGGCGAAGAAAGGGGACATTCTGATCGTTGGTGACGACGATCAGGCTTTGTACGAGGATCGATCGGCGTCCCCAAGCTACCTAAGACAATTACACGGCTCCGGCGAATTTGAACGATTTGAGCTTCCGTTTTGCAGCAGATGTACGGAGGTAGTGGTTGCGGCGACAAATCAGGTTATTGCGACTGCGCAGGCGCACGGCCTACTGAACGGCCGCATACCAAAGCGGTACGAATGCTACATGGAGGAGAAGCACCAGGACAGCGCGAAGTATCCAAAGATCATTCGAGCCTTGTGTACGACACTGGGAGTAGTCGGAACCTACATTGAGCGTGAGATCGCGAGCATTGACCCTGTTGACATCGCAGAGTCGCATGCGGAGGGCAAGGAATATCCAACGATTCTAGTGGCCGGACCTGGGCATTATCTGAGAGAAATTCACAAGCGACTTGCACCGAAATATCCGCAAATTTCGTATACGCCCAGCCACCCGATTGTCAGCGACATAGTCGATGCATACAAAATTCTCATCACCAACGAGCAATCAAATTTCGGTTGGCGAATTCTCTTAGATGTGCTTTGTGACGAAGAGACGCAGAAGCGGGTCGTGATCGCGTCTCAAGACTCTAGGCCAATGCGTACGCTCCTCGATGCGAATTTCGTGGCTACCCACCTTGAGGCGGTCCAGCTTGCATATTCGGTAGTAGCGGGCGAGCAAACAGGGGAAGCTATTCAGGCAAGGCTAAACGAATTGCTGGGTCCTTCTGCGGATGCGATCTTGTCATGGCTCACTCTTGGCGACGCAGACGATGTGGAGGTGCTTGCTCAGGGCAAGCCAACAATACTTCTTACTACATACAAGGGCTGCAAGGGGCTCTCGGCGGGGCATGTATTCATTGTGGGGGTGCATGATGGTTCGTTGCCCAAGAATCGAAACGCCATAGAAGACCGAGAAGTGTCCCAGTTCGTTGTCGCGTTAACCAGAACTCGAAAGCAATGCCACATCCTATCGAACAAGTGGTTTATCGCGCCCAGAGATGGAACTGGGAATTTTGTTGCGCCATTTAAGGCATCCCCCTTTGCAGAATGGATTCCAAATGGCTTGGTCAAAGAGTTAGGGAGTCTCAGCGCGAAAGATTTTAAGTAAGTACGGGGTATTCCGAAAGTCTCTTGGTCAAGCGTCGTCCGCGTTCTCGCTTAACTGGGCTGGCAGACGCTGCTTGACCCATAACTTGACCCACGCTTGACCGACGGATAACATCCGCGGCATGAGTTACCGCCCGAGGTTCACCGTTACGCCGGCGCTGCTGGCGCGGGTCGAGGCGATCGCGGCAGTGCGCGAGCGCATCCAGGGCGCGGCGGTGCAGGTGGCGTGGATTCCAGCATTGCAGAAGGACACGCGCGCCCGCAACACGCATTCGTCCACCGCCATCGAGGGCAACCCGCTTACGCTGGAACAGGTGCGGGCGGTGGAAACCTATCCGGAGTTGGCGGCGATACCCTCGCGCGCCCATCGCGAAGTCTTGAACTACTTTGCCGCGCTCCGTCACGTTGAGAAGCGCGCGACGAAGAAGCGGCTGACGCACGAAGATATTCTTCGCCTTCACGCCATCATCGCCGGCCGGGTCATGGATCAGGGCGAGGCGGGCCGCTACCGGACGATCTGGGTGCGCGTGGGTGCGCACGTGCCGCCGCCACCGGCGGAAGTGTCGGGCCTGATGTTCGAGTTGCTGGAATGGTGGAATTCGGAATCGACCGCGCTGTCACCGGTATTGAGTTCGGCCATCGTGCATTACCGGTTTGAAGCCATTCACCCGTTCGCGGACGGCAACGGGCGCGCGGGCCGCGCACTGGCATTGTGGGAGCTGTATCGGCGCGGGTTTGATTCGCACCATCTATTTTCCGTCGACGAGTACTACTGGGAGGGTCGACCGCGCTACTACGCGTCGCTTGATGCGGTGCGCAGGCACGGCGAAGACTTGACATCGTGGCTGGAATACACGGCGGAGGGATTGCAGCAAACGTTGGAGCGGGTGTGGCAACGTATCCAGCGACTCTCGGCGTCCAAAGGCCACGCGAAGCTGGTGCTGCGGCCGAAGCAGGAGCAACTGCTGGAGTTGCTGCGGGCACGTGGCAATCTCAGTCCGCGCGAAATCTGGGATGGCCTGGCAATTTCCAAGCAAGGTGCGATGGATTTGATTCGTCCGCTGCTCGAGGTCCGGCTGATCGAACGGGTGGGCACCTTGAAGCACGGCCGCTACGTTCTCAGATGAGCACTCACGCCTACAGCGAAGACCGACTCGTCGAGCAGCCTGCCATAGGGCAGTTCGCGGAATTCGTGGATCGGCGGTTTTCAGCAATCGCTGAAAAGTCCACTTTCAGTGAAAACTCCCGAGCCCGAACGCGCGGCGAACGGACGGGCGGGAACGCCTCGCGGCAGCGCTCAAGGCAAACCTGGCCCATGCTATGCTTTACGGACCGATAGACGACTACGCGCACATGTTCGATCGCATCACTCACGATCCTAACGTCCTCTCCGGGCGCGCGACGCTGCGCGGCCTGCGGATCTCGGTCGCCCATGTTGTCAACCTCGTCGCCAACGGCATGACGCCAGCGCAGATCGTCGCCGAGCATCCCGATCTCGAGGAAGAGGACGTCCGCCAGGCGCTTGGCTACGCGGCTGCGATCGCCGAGGACCAGGTCCACCCGATTCCCGCGGGGAAGTAATGCGGTTCCTCGCGGACGCGGGGATCTCGCCCAAGACCGTCGAATTCCTGCGCGGGACCGGCCATGACGCGGTTCATGTCCGCGAACTTGGGATGCAGCGCGCCGCGGACCGTCTGTTGATCGACAAGGCGCTGGCGGACGACCGGATCGTGCTCACGTTCGATCTCGACTTCGGGGAAATTCTGGCGCTCGGGGTCGTGGATCGCCCGAGCGTCGTCATCTTCCGGCTGGCGGACGAAAGGGCCGATTCGGTGAACCGACGGCTCGAAGCGGTGCTCTCCGAGCAGGCCAAGGCCCTTGAATCGGGCGCCCTGATTCTGGTGGAAGATGCACGCTATCGAATCCGGCCGCTGCCGATCCGCTGAGGTTTCCGTGGTGCGGCGCATCCCCAAGACGCCGTCGGTTCGTGCATGAGCCCACACGCCTACACCGAAGACCAGCTCGTCGAGCAGCCCGCTGTCGGACTGTTCGCGGAGCTTTGTTGGCAGACGGTGTCGGCGATGGAAGAAGTTTTCGGGCCGGCCGGCACGCTCGGGCGCGAGACATCTGGCGAGGTAATGCTGGTACCGCGATTGCGTGCGGTGCTGGATAAGTTGAATCCGCAGTTGCCCGCTGAGGCAATCTCGAGCGCGGTGGATGAGCTAACGCGCGACCGGTCGGCGATGACGCTGGCGGGTGCGAATCGTGCGGTGTGGACGGTGCTGAAGGACGGTGTGAAGGTGTCGGTGCCGGATCGCGAACGCGGCGGCATAAAGGATGAACGCGTGCGGGTGGTTGATTGGGAAAATCCCGCGGCGAACGATTTCCTGCTTGTTTCCCAGGCGACAGTCACTGGGCAGCTCTATACCTGCCGGCCGGACTTGATCGGTTTCGTGAACGGGCTGCCGTGGGTGGTGATCGAGGTTAAGAAGCCCGGCGTGGCGGCAAGGCAGGCGTTCGACGACAATCTGACGAGCTACAAGCACCCGCAGAACGGCATTCCGCAACTCTTCTGGTACAGCGCGTTCCTGATTGCCTCTAACGGCACGGAAAGCCGGGTCGGGACGATCACGGCGGACTGGGAGCGGTTCTTCGAGTGGAAGCGCATCGAGCGCGAGGATGAGCCGCGCCGGGTGTCGCTGGAGGTGATGCTGCGCGGCACTTGCGCGCCCGCGCGGCTGCTCGATATCGCGGAGAACTTCACGCTTTTTTCCGAGCACAAGAGCGGCCTGGTAAAGGCGATGGCGCAGAACCACCAGTATCTCGGGGTAAACAACGCCATCGCGGCGACGCTGGCGGCGCGCAAGGCCGGCCATGGCCGCGGCGGGGTGTTCTGGCAGACGCAGGGCAGCGGCAAGAGCTTCTCGATGGTGTTCTTCGCGCAAAAGATTCTGCGCAAGTTCAAGGGCGACTGGACTTTTGTCGTGGTGACCGACCGCGTGGAGCTCGACGATCAGATTGCCAAGACTTTTGCCGCGTGCGGAGCGGTTAGTGCCGCGGAAGCTAAGCAGTGCCACGCCCAGAGTGGCGCGGAGTTGCGCGCGCTCCTTGCGGGTAACCACCGCTACGTGTTCACGCTGATCCACAAGTTCCAGACGCCCGAGGTGCTGTGCGACCGCCAGGACGTGATCGTGTTGACCGACGAGGCGCACCGCAGCCAGTACGACACGCTGGCGATGAACATGCGCGCGGCGCTGCCGAAGGCGCTGTTCCTCGCATTCACGGGCACGCCGCTGATCGCGGGCGAGGAAAGGACGAAGGAGGTTTTCGGCGACTACGTCTCGATCTACGACTTTCAGCAGTCGATCGAGGACCACGCGACGGTTCCGCTCTTCTACGAGAATCGCACGCCCGAGCTGCAGCTCGTCAATCCGGACCTGAACGACGAAATCTACGAACTGATCGAGAGTGCGACGCTGGACCCCGAGCAGGAGGCGCGGCTGGAGCAGGAGTTATCGCGCCAGTACCACCTCATCACCCGCGACGATCGTCTCGATACGGTGGCAAAGGACATCGTGCGCCACTTCACCGGCCGGGGATTCCAGGGCAAGGCGATGGTCGTGTCGATCGATAAGGCGACCGCGCTGCGCATGTACGACAAGGTGCGCAAATACTGGCCGAAGATGGACAGCACCGACATGGCCGTAGTGGTGTCGCCCGGCCAGAACGAGATCGAGCAGATGAAGAAGCTCGGCCTCGACATCGTTCCGCACCGCAAGCGGATGAACGAACAGGAGTTGGATGAAAAGTTCAAGGCCCCGGACGATCCGCTGCGCCTGGTGTTCCTCTGCGCCATGTGGCTGACGGGATTCGATGCGCCGAGCTGCTCGACGATTTACCTCGACAAACCGATGCGCAACCACACCTTGATGCAAACCATCGCGCGGGCGAACCGCGTGTTCCCGGGAAAGCACAGCGGCACGATCGTGGACTATGCCAACGTGTTCGCCTCGCTGGAACGCGCGCTCGCCATCTACGCCCAGGGCCGCGGCGGCAACCTGCCGGTGCGGGACAAGAAGGCGTTGGTCGATGAATTACGGCAGGCGGTCGCGGACGCGACGGCGTACTGCAAGGCGCGCGGGGTGGATCTCGCGAAGATCGAGGGCACGTCGGCGGAGAAGTTCGAGCGAGCGCAGGCCGTGGAGGACGGGGCCAATGTTTTGCTCGCGCCGGAGGCGGTGAAGCGGGATTTTCTCGCAAGGGCGCGGCTGGTCGACGCGCTCTACGGCGCAGTGAAGCCCGACCCCGTGGCGGTTGAATTCGCGACGCGCTGCGGCTCGATACGCGCGCTCGCGGACTACATACGCAACCGCAGCGACCCGCCCGACATCTCGCACATTCTTCAGGGAATTCAGGAATTGCTGGACAAATCCATCGGCGCCGAGCCGTTCACGATCAAGAGTGGGGGCCGTACTTACGGTGCGATCGACCTGTCGAAGATCGACTTCGAGGCGCTGGCGAAGCGTTTCGAGAAGAAAAGGCCGACTAACAGCGACCTGGAACGGCTCAAGGCGGCAGTTCGGGCGCAACTCGAGCGAATGGTGCGCTTCAACCCAACGCGGACCGACTATCTGGAGAAGTTCCTGGCACTGATCGACGCCTACAACAGCGGCAGCCGAAACATCGAGGAGATCTTCAGGGACCTCCTCGCGCTGACCGGGGTGCTGACCGAGGAGCAGGGGCGGCACGTGCGCGAGCGCTTGAGCGAAGAGGAACTGACCATCTTCGACATCCTGACGCGTCCCGGACCGACGCTGACGACCGAGGAGCGCGACGAGGTCAAGAAGGTCGCGCGGATACTGCTCGAACGATTGAATGCGTTGCTGGTTCTGGGCTGGCGTCAAAAGGCTCAGGCTCGCGCCGGAGTGCGGCTTGCGATCGAGGACGGGCTGGACGAGGGCCTGCCGCGCGCTTACACAAAGGAAACTTACCAAACAAAGTGCAATGCGCTGTTCGAGCACGTGTACGAATCGTACATGGGTGACGGCAAGAGTTCGTACACGGAAGCAGCGTAGCGGGCATGGACCTCAGCACCGCGCTCGCGGTTTGACGAGGTCGCGCGAGTGCCATCCATTCCTGCTATGCGTGGCATGCCCAACTGCGATTTGTGTGCGTCCGCTTGCAAGGATTAAGCTAGAGCGACAGTTTTGGTACACGGGACGGCCGCAATCGAGGCAAGGAGGAAGCATGCTTGGCGCCATCGGTCCGCTTCGCGTTTGTCTCATCATGCTGTGGCTCGGCCTGCTGCCAGCGACGGGAGCCGCGCAGGGCAAATGGACCAAGCTCGCGCCCTTCCCCGAGCCCGCGGAGGAGCTGCTCGGCGTAGGGGCGAACGGCAAGATGTATGTCTTTTGCGGGCTCGCCCCGGGCTGGAAGCCGATCGGCATGGTCTACGAGTACGATCCGGCCACCGACAAGTGGGCGAAGAAGAAGCCGATGCCCCTTTTGTCACATCACGTTGCCTTTACCGAGTACCGAGGGAAAATTTACGCGTTCGGCGGCTTCGTGCTGCCGGCAGCGGGTCCGCCGGCGTGGGGGCCGGTGGATAACGCCTGGGAATACGATCCGGTCGCCGACGCCTGGAAAGCGCTGGCGCCCTTGCCGACCAAGCGCGGTTCGCCGGTCGCGGCGATGGCGGGCGACAAGATCTACGTCATCGGCGGCGCGACGACGCCTCCGGGATCCAAGGAAACGGCGGTGCATCCGACACGCCCGCACGTGTCGGTGGGAACCGTCGAAGAGTACGATCCCGCGAGTAACACGTGGCGAGCGCGAAGCTCGATGCCGACCCCGCGCAATCATGCGACCGCCGGCGTCGTGAACGGGAAGGTCTACGTGATCGGCGGACGCGTCGGGGCGGCGTTCATCAGCGCCGGCAGCAGCAACATCGACGTCGTGGAGGAATATGACCCAGCCACCGATGCCTGGGGCAGCGCGCGCGCCAGGATGCCGTCGGCGCGCAGCGCGATGGCGTCCGGAGTCTACGGCGGGCGCATCTATGTCACGGGCGGCGAGGGCCAGGATAGCCAGCGGATGTACACCTTTCGCGCGCTGGAGGCATACGATCCGGCGAGCAACCGATGGACAGTATTGCCGTCGATGCCGGTATCGCGTCACGGACTGGCGGGCGCCGTCCTCGGCAAGCGCCTGCACATGGTTAGCGGTGACGTGCAGTCGGCGCAGAGCGGCGTCGAGGTACACACCGACTCGCACGATGCATTCGAGTTCGACGATGGCAACAAATAGATTGTCGTTGCCGCAATCATCGTGACGAGTCCGGGATAAGCGATGGCGGGTCTTCTCGTCGGCGTCGACATCGGCGGCACGTTCACCGATTGCGTGGTGCTCGACCGCACGGGCAGGATCACCGCGACCAAATCCCCGTCGACTCCCGAGAACTTCGCCGAAGGCATGCTCGCGGCGATGCGCCTGGCGGCCGAGCGCCTGGGGCTGTCCTTCGAGCGGTTCTGCCGCGACGTCGCGGTGCTCACACACGGAACCACCGTGGGCACCAATACGCTCATTCAGAGGAAGGGCGCCCGGGTCGGGTTGATCACGACCCGCGGCCACGAGGACGCCATCCACATCATGCGCGGCTCGCGCGGCGTGACGTCGCGCGACATCCGCAAGGTCGTGCACTTCCCCGAGAGCCAGAAGCCGGTGCCCATCGTGCCGAAGCGCCTGATCGAAGGCGTGTCCGAGCGCGTCGACTGCTTCGGGGAAGTGGTCGTGCCGCTCAACGAAGCGAACGCCGTGGACGCAATACAACGCCTCGTCGCGCAGGATGTCGAGGCGATCGCGGTCTGCTTTCTCTGGTCGTTCAAGCATGCGCGGCACGAGTTGCGCGTAAAGGAAATGATCCGCGACCTGGCACCCCATGTGTTCGTATCCTGCTCCGTCGACATTGCGCCGAAGTGGGGCGAATACGAGCGCATGACCGCGACCGCGCTCAATGCGTACATCGGGCCGGTGATGGCAAAGTATCTCGCGAACCTCGATCGGCAGCTCAAGGCGTCGGGTTACACGCAACCGCTGCAGATCACGCAGTGCGCGGGCGGCTCGATCTCGGTGGACAAGGCGATGGAATCGCCGCTGCTAACGCTCGACTCCGGCCCCGTATCGGGCGTCACGGGCTCGCTGTACTTAAGTCGGCTGATGAACTGTTCGAACATCATCACCACCGACATGGGCGGAACTTCGTTCGATGTCGGCATCATTTCCGGCGGCCAGCCGGCGTATTCGTTCGTCTCCAACGTGGCGCAGTACGAATACTTTCTGCCCAGGGTCGACATCCAGGCGATCGGCTCGGGCGGCGGCTCGCTCGCGCGCGTCGACAAGGCCTCAAGAACCTTGAGCGTGGGTCCGGAGTCGGCGGGCGCCGATCCGGGACCCGTGTGCTACGGCAAGGGAGGCACCGCGCCGACGGTGACCGACGCCGACGTCGTGCTCGGCACGATCAACCCGGACAATTTCCTGGGCGGACGCATCAAGCTCGACCGCAAGAAGGCGGTAGACGCGGTGCAGCGCATCGCCGACCCGCTCAAGCTCTCTCTGATGGAGGCGGCGAGCGGCATCGCCAGGATTGCCGAGTTCAAGATGGCGGACATCATCCGCAAGATGACCGTCGAGAAGGGGCTCGATCCGAGGGACTTCGTGCTGTTCGCGTTCGGCGGCGCGGGGCCCGCGCACGCGGGCGTATTCGCCTACGAGCTCGGCGTGCGAAAGGTGGTCATCCCGCAGAAGGCGATCGCTTCCGCCTGGTGCGCGTTTGGCGCCGCTTCCGCCGACATCCTGCACGTCTACGAGCAGGTCGACATCCAGCCGAATCCATTCGACGCCGCTCGCGTCAATCGCGCGCTCGACGTGCTGGAGAAGAAGGCGAACGCACGGATGGACCGCGACGGTATTGCGAAGCCGCGCCGGCGTTTTCAGTTCTCGCTCGACATGCGGCACCGGGGCCAGATCAACGAGGTCGAGGTCATGCTGCCGGAGAAGCGCTTGAAGAGCGCGCTCGTGGAAGTCTTGCTGCGTCGTTTCTACACCCGCTACGAGCAGCTCTACGGACGCGGATCATCCTACGGCCAAGCTCGATTGGAAATCGTCACGCTGCGCCTGCGGGCGACTGCGGCAACGCCGCGTCCGAAGCTCACTCCGGCGAGGAGACTCAGCACCAGGATCAGCGCCAAAGCGGGCCTCGGCAAGCGGGATATCTACTGGGCCGACCTGAAGAAGGCCGCGCGGAGCCCTGTCTACGACGGCGCTCTTCTCGTGCCGGGAAACCGCGTCGTCGGTCCGGCAGTGATCGAGACCACCGATACCACCGTCGTGGTGCATCCGCGCCGATCGCTCAAGGTCGACGCGTTCGGCAATTTTGAGATTAGTTTTGGAAGATGAGAAACGAACCTCCCAGGACCGCACAATGCCCAAGATAAGCGAAATGAAAAACACTGCCTTCGACGGCAGGAAAATGGGCTACGTGCCGCCGAAGAAGCTTTCGATCTCCCGCAAGCTCACACTGCAGAGCAAGCGTGTCAAAAGCATCGACCCGATCACCTACGAGGTCGTCCGTCACGCGCTCTGGCATGTGAATGAAGAGCACGGCGCGACGATCCAGCGCCTCTCGGGCTCGCCGGTCGCCATGTACGCGCTCGACCTCAACCCCTCGATCCTCACCGAGGACGGCGAGTTCGTGTACTTCGGGCCCTACATGCAGTACATGTCCGGCGTCACCGACACACAGGTGAAGTGGGTCCTCGAATACCGCAGCGACAATCCAGGCATCCGCGACGGAGACATGTTCCTCGCCAACGACCCATGGGTCGGCGCCGCGCACCAGCAGGACGTGATGCTGATCTGCCCCGTGTTCTGGAAGGGCGAGCTCTTCTGCTGGGTGACCAATTGCCTGCACCAGTACGACCTGGGCGGCATCACGCCCTCGTCATTCTGCGGCTCGGCCAAAGACGCGTTCGAGGAAGGCATCTGCATTCCACCGGTAAAAATCATCGAAGGCAACGAGATCAGGCGCGACATCGAGGAGCTTTATCTGCGCTCCTCGCGCAAGCCCGATGCGGTCGCGCTCGATTTTCGCGCCCAGCTCGCGGGCAACATCACCGCCCGCGATCGGGTCCTGGCGCTGATCCGTCGCTATGGGCCGGAGGTGGTTAAGGGCGTGATGAAGCGCATCATCGATAACGCCGAAGCAGCGTTCCTGAAAAAGCTCAAGCGCCTGCCCGACGGTGTCTGGCGTGAGCGCTCGTATGTCGAGTGCTGCCGTCCGGGCGACCGCGGCACCTATCGCGTCATGCTGACGCTGCGCAAGAAGGGGTCGAAGCTTGTCTTCGAGAACGAAGGCACCGCGCCGCAGGGCGGAGCGATGAACGCGACGTACTCCGGCTGGCGCGGCTCGATCATGGTGGCGCTCAATCAGCTTCTGTGCTGGGACCAATACTTCTGCATCGGCGGCGCGCTGCGGCATGTCGAGTTCGATCCGACTCCGGGGACGTTCAACTGCGCGAATTTCCCCGCATCGGTGTCTACCGCGCCTATCCAGGCGATGGAGATATCGCTCTACCCCGCCTACAACGTGCTGTCGAAGATGATCCATAGCGACGCGGAAATGCGCAAGGACATCATGTGCATCGGCGGCACCAGTCAATGGCCGGCGACGATCTTTCGCGGCACCGATCAGTGGGGCGAGCCTTACGGCTATCTGCTCGTCGATCCGATCGGCGGTGCGATCGGCGCCTTCGCCACCGGCGACGGGATCTCAACCGGCGGCCAGTCGCGCACGCCGATCTGCAAACTGCCCAACGTCGAGCATACCGAGCAGACCTTCCCGCTGTTGTTTCTGTATCGCAAGGAAGTCGTCGATTCCGGGGGTGCGGGACGGTATCGCGGCGGACTCTCTGCCGAATCCTGCTTCATCCCCCACCGCACCGACGCGATCACCCAGGACACGCTCTCCTCGGGTAACGCGATCCCGACGTCCCCGGGGATGATGGGCGGCCACCCTGCGACCACCAACGCCTACAAGTTCAAGCGGGGCACCGACATTCTGGAGCGCATGGCCGCGCGGGAGATGCCCGCCGACATCGCCGACGTGAATGGCGAGGAAGTCACCTTGCAGTTGCGTCAGGAGAACTTCCTGCAACAGCCCAGCGACGTTTACGCCGTTCTTTGGTCCGCGGGAGGCGGTTTCGGTGACCCGCTGGAGCGCGATCCTTCGAGCGTGCGCGAAGACGTGATCGACAGTCGCTCGGTGTCGATCGCGTCGGCGCGCGAAATCTACGGCGTCGTGATCACCGCCGACGGGATCGTGGATGCGACGGCCACCCGCATGCTGCGCATCAGCCGGCGCGAAGCGAACCGCAAGAAAGATGGCCAGGTCGCGCGCGTTCGCGGCCCCTCGCTTGCGCGGCTGACGGACAGCCTCGACCTGCGCCGCGAAAAGGATGGTGTGCACGCCGCTTGCTGCCGATGCGCCGCGGACCTGGGGCCCGCGCGCGGCAATTACAAGGACCGATGCGTGCGGCGCGATGCCGATATCGGTGCCGCCAACCCGAACATCGGCGATTACCGGCGTTACATCGACGATCGCCCGGTGTTCAGGCAGTTCTTCTGCCCGGGCTGCGGAGCGTTGATTGAAAACGAAGTCGCGCGCGAGAACGATCCGGTCCTGCACGACATCGAGTTGCATCTGCGCTAAGACTCCTGCCGATGAGCCCACCACGCACACCGCACGATCGCGTTCCCTATTCGGCGATCGTCGATCGGCCGCCGCTGGTTCTTCCGGGCAACGCGCGCATGGTCGTGTGGACGATCGTCAACGTCGAGGACTGGGGTATCGAGCGGCCGATGCCGCGCACCGTGCTCTCGCCGCCGATGGGTCAGCCGCTCTCGCCCGACCTGCCGAACTGGGCCTGGCACGAGTACGGCATGCGCGTCGGTTTCTGGCGCCTCTTCGAATGCATGCAGAAATTCGGGGTGACGCCGACGCTCGCGATCAACGGCGTGGTGTGCCGGAACTATCCGCGCATCGCGCAGGCGGCGAAGGACGCGGGCTGGGAATTCATGGGCCATGGCTGGCTGCAGCAGCCGATGCACCAGGTCGAGGACCAGCGCGCGGCGATCCGCGAAACCGTCGACGCGATTCGGGCCTTCACCGGCAAGCCCCCGCGCGGCTGGGAAAGTCCCGGTCTGACCGAGACTTTCGACACCATCGACTACCTCGCGCAAGCCGGCATCGAGTACGTCGCCGACTGGGTGCTCGACGACCAGCCGGTCTACATCGCGACCGCGCACGGCCCCGTGCTCTCCGTTCCGTACACTGTCGAGATCAACGACATCGCGATGATGGTCGTTCAGCATCACTCAGCCGAGGAAATGCTGCGCCGCGGCAGGGCGCAATTCGACCGCTTGTACGAGGAGGGCGCAATGTCGCGCCGGGTCATGGCGATCAGCGTGCACCCTTACGTGTCCGGGGTTCCGCACCGTATTGCCTACCTCGAGCAACTCTATCGATACGTCCTGGCCAAGCCCGGCGTGTTGCACTGGACCGGCGAGCAGATTCTGGATTGGTTTCGCGCCCAAGTACCGCCGCACGCGATGAGCGAAAGCGAGCCCCGAAGTTGATTGACAGCGCGGAAACCGCTGTGTAAGCATCGACTACAACCATAAGGAGGAGACAAAAAATGAGCAAGTTCGCGAGGTGGTTCGCGGGTGGGTTTCTCGCTATCGCGCTGGCCTTCTCGGCGTATGCGCAGCAACCGTTGAAAATCGGTTTCGGCATGAGCCTTACGGGTCCGCTCGCGGGCAACGGGAAGGCGGCGCTGATCTCGATGCAAATCTGGGCCGAGGACGTCAACGCCAAGGGCGGGATTCTCGGCCGCAAGGTCGAGCTCGTGTTCTATGACGACCAAACAAATCCGTCGACGGTGCCGAGCATCTACGCGAAGCTCCTCGACGTCGATAAAGTGGACCTGCTGGTTTCGGGTTACGGCACGAATGTCATCGCCCCCGCCATGCCGATCGTAATGCAGCGAAACCTGGTCTTCATGGGACTGTTCGGCCTCAACGTCAACTCGAAATTCAACTACGATCGCTATTTCCAGATCATGCCGGCAGGACCCGAGCCGGCCATTGGCTGGACGCAAGGTTTCTTCGACACGGCAATGGCGCTGAACCCGAAGCCGCAGACGATCGCGGTCGTCGGTGCGGACGCCGAGTATCCGGCGATGGCGCTGGAGGGAGCGCGCGAGCAGGCCAAGCGGGCCGGTTTGAAAATGGTCTACGACAAGACCTATCCGCCCAACACGGTCGACTTCTCGCCGATCGTGCGTGCGATTCAGGCGACCAATCCCGATCTGGTCTTTGTCGCCTCGTATCCGCCGGATTCAGCCGGCATGGTGCGCGCGGCAAACGAGGTTGGACTCAAGACCAGGATGTTCGGCGGCGGCTTGGTCGGCCCGCAATTCGCGGCGCTCAAGACACAACTCGGACCGCTGCTGAATGGCGTCGTCAACTACGAGACCTACGTGCCGGATGTCGCCGGGAAGTTTCCGTTCCTGGGCGAGTTCCTCGCCAGGTACCAGGAACGCGCCGTCAAGGAAGGCGTCGATCCGCTCGGGTTCTATCTCCCGCCCTATTCATACGCGATGATGCAGGTGCTCGAGCAGGCGATCAAGGCGACCGGCGGGCTCGATCAAGCCAAGCTTTCCGACTACATGCACAAGACGGAGTTCGACACCTTCGTCGGTAAGGTTCGGTTCGCCAAGAACGGCGAATGGGCTCAACCGCGGATGCTGACTGTGCAGTACCACGGAATCAGCGGCAACGATCTCGATCAGTGGAAAAAGCCGGGTCGCGTGACTGTGCTGGCCCCGAGCGCGTACAAGACCGGCGCGGTGATGGCGCCGTTCCAGGACAACAAGAAATAGCGTCGTAGGCCAGGGGCATGGATTTCCCGACGGCGTTGGTGCTCAACGCCGTCATCGCCGGGCTGTTGCTCGGCGGCTTCTATGCCGCCGTCAGCGTCGGCATTTCGATCTCGTTCGGGATGCTTGACGTTGTCAACATCGCCCACCCGGCGTTCATCATCCTCGGCTCGTACATCGCCTACATTGTCAACGACCGGATGGGGTTCGACCCCATCGCGGTCTCGGTCGTGCTGTCGCCGCTGTTTTTCTTGCTGGGGATGGTTCTCTACCGCATCTATTACCTCTGTTTCGAGAAACGCGGCCAGGAATCATTGCGCGGCCTCGCCTTCTTCTTCGGCATCCTGTTCATCACCGAAGTCGCGCTGGTGCTCATCTTCGGCGTCGACTACCGCATGGTGCAGACCGCTTATTCCGAGACGACCTTGAGGCTGGGGGTCGTGGACTTCCCCCTGCGCCTGGTGGTGCCGTTTCTCGTTTCGGTGACGATGGTGGTCGGCATACAAGTATTCCTGTCGCACACGTTCTTCGGCCGAGCCGTACTGGCCGTCGCGCAGGATCAGCTCGCGCTGCGCCTGATGGGCGTCAATCCATTCCGGGTGAAGGAGTTCGCGTTTGCGCTCTCGATCGCGACCGCCGGCGTCGCCGGCGCGTTCCTGATCGTCATCCAGCCGGTACAGCCTGCCATCGGACGCGAGTACATCGGTCTGGTGTTCGCGGTCTGCGTGCTGGGCGGCATGGGCTCGATCTGGGGCACCTTGCTGGGCGCCTTCGTTCTCGGGCTCGCGGAGTCGTTTACGTCGACCTTTTTCGGTCCATCGTGGGCACCCGCAGTCTCGTTCGGACTGCTGCTTGCCACGCTTGCTTTCAGACCCTCCGGCTTGCTCGGGCGATGACCAACCGGAAGTTCGCCGCCATTGCATTCGCGAGCGCTCTCGTGCTCGCCGGAGCGAGCCAGTTCATCGCCAACGACTACTTCTTCTCCGCGGCGTACACGGTCCTGCAGTTCGTCGTCCTCGCCACGGCATGGAATATTCTCGGGGGCTACACCGGCTACGTTAACTTCGGCTCGGCGGCGTTCTTCGCGGTGGGCGCGTACAGCACGGTGTTCCTCTATAAAGCGCTGCAACCACCGCTTCCGGTCATGATCCTGGCGGGCACGCTTGCCGCCGGCGTGCTCGGACTTGCGGTCGGCTATCTCACCTTGCGCATGCGTGGTGTTTTCTTTGCGATCGCCACGCTCGCCCTTTCGGTCGTGCTGTATACCTTTGTCGTGAACTGGGATTACGTCGGCGGCGCGCGTGGCGCCTATATCCTGCAGCCGCGCGATGTACCTTTCGGGCTGCGCCGCTACATACACCTGCTCTACTCGGCGATGGTGCTGATGGCGGCACTCGCGCTTGTTGTCGCCCGCGCAATCGAAAAATCCTTCATCGGACGCGGCCTCGCGGCAATACGCGACGACGAGCTTGCCGCGGAATGCGCCGGCGTGCCGACGTTGCGGCTCAAGCTCTTTTCCGCCACGGTGAGCGGCGCGCTGATGGGTATGGCCGGGACCACGTTTCCGTATTATTTGTCGTACGTCGAGCCCAGCGCGGCTTTCAATCTCTCGTATGCGGTCAACAGCATCGCCATGCCGCTCATCGGCGGCATGATGAGCTGGGTCGGCCCGCTGATCGGCGCGGTGCTGCTCGGCACGGTGCAACAAGTCGTGCAGGTAACGATTTCCTCGGCCTGGAACCTGCTCATCGTCGGCGTGCTGCTGGTGCTGTTTGTGACTCTCGCTCCGAACGGCATCATGGGCTGGGTCGACGCGTGGCGGCGGCGCCGGAAGCGGTGATAACCCCGTGAGCGCGCCGCTGCTGGAAGTTTCGGGAGTTACAAAGCGCTTCGGCGGGAGACCGCGGAGCGCAGCGCCTCGGCACGTGCGCAGCGGAGCGGTCTCAGGAAGCCGCAGATGATTCCGTCGCCCATGAGCGAGCCGCTTCTGCAAGTCTCCGGCGTCACAAAGCGCTTCGGCGGCTTCGTCGCGCTCGAGAACGTCGATCTTCTCGTGCGACCGGGCGAGCGACTTGGACTGATCGGTCCGAACGGTTCGGGCAAGAGCACCTTGGTCAACTGCATCGCCGGAACGCTGCGCGCCGAGTCGGGCAGCATCCGCTTCGAGGGCCGTGATTTGGGGACGGAACCCCCCCACCGCCGCGTCCGCCTCGGACTCGCGCGCAGCTTTCAGATTCCCAGACCGTTCGTCAGCATGTCGGTGCTCGACAATCTGTGCATACCGCTGGAATACGCGGCCAGGCAGCACGTGAAGCTCGGCAAGGGACAGATTTCCGACGAGGCGATGCGCATCCTCCAGCAAGTGGGCCTGGCGGATAAGGCGCAGGCGATGTCCCGGGGGCTCACGCAAGTGGACATGAGGAAGCTCGAGCTTGCGCGCGCGATGGCGGCAAAGCCCAAGCTGCTGATCTCCGACGAGGCGATGGCGGGGCTCTCGGCGTCGGAAGTCGACGACATTCTCATCCTCCTTTCGGGACTCAAGCAGCAAGGTGTCGCCGTCATCATGATCGAGCACGTGATGCGGGCGGTAATGAAGTTCTCCGAGCGCGTCGCGGTGCTCGTCGCGGGCCGCAAGATCGCCGACGGCGATCCGCAATCGGTTGTCGGCCAAGCAGACGTCATAAAGGCCTACCTTGGCGAATAGCCTGCGCGTCGAAGGGCTGTGCGCCGGCTATGGTGCAGTGCAGGTGCTCGAGGGCATCTCGCTCGGCGTCAACGACGGCGAGACGGTCACGCTGCTCGGCACCAACGGCAACGGCAAGAGCACGCTCATGAGGTGCATCATGGGCATCGTGCCCTTGAGCGCCGGACGCATCACCGCGGTCGTCGACGGCGTCGAGCACGATCTTGCCGGCCGGGCGCCCGAGGACATCGTCAATCTCGGCATCGTGCTCGTCCCCGAGGGACGACGCCTTTTCCCGCGCCTCACCGTCGAGGAGAACCTGCTGCTCGGCGCGTATCGACCCACGGCGCGCGCCGCGATCGCACGCAACCTTGCGTTCTGCTTCGAAACCTTTCCAATCCTGGCCGAGCGCCGCACGCAGCTCGCCGGCAGCATGAGCGGCGGCGAACAACAGATGCTCACGCTCGCGCGCGCGCTGATGACCGCCCCCAAGATCCTGCTGATCGACGAGCCTTCGGTCGGCCTGTCGCCGCTGCTCGTGGTCCACATCATCAACCAGATCCGCGAGTTCAAGGAGCGCTATGGCCTGACGGTGCTCATGGCGGAGCAGAATTTCCACCAGGCGATCCGCATCGCCGACCGCGGCTACGTCATCGTCCACGGCAGGATCGAGTATGAAGGCGTCTCGCGCGACGAGCTCTCCAACAACGAGCTGATCCGCAAGCTGTACATGGGGCTTTGACGCCGCTCCGTGCGTCGTTCCCTAAAGCGTCGGATTGTCGCAAGGCAGCCCGAGCGCGACGCGGCCGAAGGTCGTCGCCTGTGGCTCCCACATCATCGAGATGTGTGCGGTCGCGGCGTGCACGTCGCGAAACGCGCGCTGCAGCGGGTGGTCGTCGAACAGCGCGCCGCCGCCGCCGATCTTGAACAGCACGTCGACGGCGCGCTCGCACAGCTCCGCCGAGAATGCGCCGTCGCGCCGCCAGGTCGCCTTGAGCAGGAGATCGGGCACTTCGCCGCGCTCGGCCAGCGTCTGCGCCGTCTGGCAATGATCGCGCATCACCCGTCGCGCGGTGTCGATACAAGCGCCCGCCTCGGCGATCTTGATTTGCACCGCCGTCATGTCGGCGAGGGTCTTGCCGGAGTAGCGTGCAAGGCGCCCGCGCAAGCCGTCGATGACGCTCTCGTAAGCGCCCTGCGCAATGCCGAGCGCGATGCCGGTCAGCATGTAGGGGAAAGTCGCGAAGATCGGGATGCGGAATAGCGGCGCGGGATTGGCCGCGGCGCCCGGGTGATTGCCCCCGCCCTTGGTCGCCTCGACGGCGACGGTGCGATTCTCGGGAACGAATACGTCCTTCGCCTCCACGTCTTTGCTGCCCGTGCCGCGAAGCCCCAGCACGTGCCAGTTGTCGATGACCGTGTAGTCTTCGCGCGGCAGCAGGAACATCCGGTACTCGCCGGTGTCCGCCTCGCCTCGTACGATACCGCCGAGCATATTCCACGCGCTCGGATCGACCCCGCTCGAGAACGGCCAGCGGCCGCTCAAGCGGTAGCCGCCGGCGACGCGCCTCGCCTTTCCCGCGGGGAACACCATCGACGAGGCGATCAGGACGTCACGGTCCGCGCCCCAGATCTCGTCCTGGCACGCGGCCGGCCAGAACGCGAGCATCCAGTGGTGCACTGCATAGTTCGCCCAGTTCCAGGCGGTGGAGCCGCAGCCACGCGCCAGCTCCGAGCCGATGTCGATCAGCGCGACCCAGGGCAGCTCGGATCCGCCAACGCGCCGCGGCTGAAGCAGACGCATCAAGCCGGATTCGCTGAGCTCGCGAACCGACTCATCGGGACAGCGGCGCAGCGAATCGGCCAGCGACGCGCGCTCCTTGAGCAGCGGCACCATGGCACGCGCGCGCGACAAGGCCCCATCGTGCGTGAGTATCGGCGCAGCGGTGCTGGCTACGACTTCGGCGGACAATGGCGACTCAGTGGCAACTTAGGCGGCGGCTGCGTCCTGCGCCGGCAACGCCTCGGATGCCGGGAAATTGAGCTCGATAGTGACGCCGTTGGGATCCTTGATGAACACCTGATGCAATCCGAGCACCGGCACCGTCCGCTCGAAAAAGCTGATATTGCTGCGGCGGCACCGCTCGAGCATCCCCGCGCGACCGGTTACCGCCAGCGCGATGTGATCCAGCGCACCCGTGCTGCCCTTCTGCGTGTCCGGATCCGTGCCGCCCATGTAATCGATAAGCGCCTGCGGATTGTCGCGGTCGACACCCATCACGTGCACGATGCCGTAATTGTTCTCCGAGTTATCGAGATCGGCCGGCGGATCGCCGTTGTAAAGCCAGACACCTGGGAAGTCGAATGACGGCCGGGGCCCGACCTTGAGACCGATGATTTCCGTGTAGAAGCTGCGCGACGCCTCGACGTCGAGCGTACGGATCGAGTAATGGTCAATGCGTTTGATTTTCATCGGGCCCCTCCTGGATTCTTGCGCTGCGATTCGTTCGCATCCATCTCCGGTTCCTAAGCTATCGGCGGGCTCCGACCCTGTCAAGCGCGGCGAGGAATGACGGGAAGCAGCAAGTAGGAGGCGCGCGTGCCGCCGGCGAATATCGTGTTCGTTCCCGAGTTGTAGTCGGCCGCGTAGTGCGTGTAGGGCGCGCTGCCGATGCCGTCGCGGGGCTGGATATCGAGGCTGATGCGATGACCCTTCTTGAACACCATGGAGGTCGGCCAGATCTCGACGTCGACGCGCACCGGCGTTCCGGGCTCGAGGATCTCGCGCTCGGTGTGCGCGTGATACGGCCGATAGGGCAGCGACAACGCGGGGTCTAGCTTGCGGTGCGAGGCGCGGAGCCATCCCTTGGCCACCGGAACCGGCTGACTCTGCTGGCCCAGCTCGAACACGTCCTGGCCGTCGGGCGCGATGTTGCGGATGGTCGCGAAAATATCCATGTCCTCGGTGCTGCTCGCCACCCACAGAACCAATACGACCGGCCCCGTCACCTCGGTGTCTTCCTCGAGTGGAGCGGTGGCGAACGATGCGCCCAACGGCGGCAGGCTGCCGGCGAGCGCGGTCGACGTCCACGACGCGCTCGCGACGCCGGCCTTGGTCATCCCGCTCGCGGAGTAGGAAAGCGAGCTCGCCTTGCGCGGCGCCTCTTTGACCAGCGCTCCACGCATACTCTCGTCGCCACCGCGCACCGACGGCCTCAGGAAAAACTTGGTCCATCGCGTGCGCTTGATCGGCCACTCGTTTTCGAAGCGCCACTCGGGATTGCCCTGCCCGCCTTTGCGGATGAGCAGCTTCACCGGGGGCTCCTGCATGATGCCGGTGTCGAGTCCCTTGAGCCAATGATCGAAAAACCGCAGCTGATCGAGGCGGCCCTCGGCGGAATAGAACGGGTGATAGTGGGTTCCGGCGTGGATGCGCAGCTTCTTGTGTTTCGAAGCCGCGCGCATGTAACCCTCGGTGTTGCCGCGCAGATGCAGCCCCATCCCACTCCAGTTGCCGGCGCTGTAGACGGGGCAGTCGATGTTCTCCCAGCGCGCGCGGCGGCCGTGGTACCACTCGCTATCCAGGTTATAGCGCATGTACTCCCAGACCCACGGCGTTGCAAACGCGTCCGGCGCGCTCGCCTGCGGCTTGCCCAGCAGGTGATGCGCCATGTGGTTGTTGTACCAGTTGACGACGAAGGTGAACGAGAAGATCCCGCCGTGATAGCCGAAGTCGCGATACATGTCGGCCGCGCCCTCCCACGGGATCATTGCCTTGAGCGACGGCGGCTTGAGGCCGGCCACCAGCCACTGCGTCATCGCGAAATAAGAGACGCCGCTGGTGCCGACGCGACCGCTGCTCCAGGCTTGCCTGCCGGCCCATTCGATGGCGTCGTAGAAGTCGACCGCCTCGCTCGGCGACCAGGGATCGGTGCGCCCGGGTGACTTGCCGCTGCCCCGGCCGTCCACGCGCAAGGCAGCGTATCCGCGCGGCACCCACCACAGCGGATTCACCGTCTCCCAATTCATGTACGGATTCGGCGCCTCCTCGAGATCTGCGGGAGGCACCCACAGCTTGTCTTTCTGATACGCGCCGAGGTTGATGATGACCGGGAAACGTCCCCCAGCTTTGGGACGAAAGACGTCGGCTTTAAGCCGTGCGCCGTCGCGCATCGGAATCTCGAGATCCTTTTCGATGATGAGATCGTAGCGCGGCTGCGATCCGCGGTAGCGCGGTTTAGCCAACGGCGGCTCCGCCGTTCCTCAATCGATCTTGACTTTGTTGTCGCGGACGACTTCCGACCACGCCTGCGTCTCGGTGCGAACCTGCTCGGTGAATTCCTGCGGTGACTTGGAAACCGCGACGGTCATCAGCTGCTGCATAAGCATCTCCTTCATTTCCGGACGAGACAATATCGCCACGACGGCAGCATGCAGCTTGTCGAGAATCGGTTTCGGCGTTGCCGCGGGCGCGAAGAGGCCTTGCCAGGCATTGGTGCCGATGCCGGGGAAGCCCTGCTCCGCCATCGTGGGAACGTTGGGCAATTCCGGCAGCCGCGTAGGCATCGTGGTTGCGATCGCCTTCAGCCGCCCGGCCCTGATTTGTTCGATGGTCGAAGCGAGATTGATGAACGAGACCTGGACTTCGCCGGACAGCAGCGCCGGCAGCATCTGGCCGGCGCCGCCCTTGTACGGTATGTGCGTCGCCTCGATGCCGGCAGCTTTCAGCAGGCGCAGCATGTCGAGCTGCGGATACGTGCCGAGCCCGGCGGACGCGTAGTTGAGCTTGCCTGGATTGCGCTTCGCCCACTCGATCATTTCCGCAATCGAATTCGGAGGAAACGACGTAGCCGCGACGACGACATGCGGAATCTCGACCAGCTTCGAAATGCCCACGAGATCGCGCGACGGCCGGATCTGCATCACGTCGGCGAACGTGCTTTCGTTGATCGCGTTGGTCGACACGTTGCCGACCTCCAGCGTGTAGCCGTCGGGCGCTGCCTTCGCAGCGGCCTCGAGGGCAATGTTGCCGGAAGCGCCGGGGCGGTTGTCGACGACGAAGGGTTGCCCGAGCGCTTCCTGCAGCTTGGGCGAGATGTGGCGCGCGATGATGTCGGTGGCGCCGCCCGGCGCATAAGGAATGAGCAGCTTGACCGGACGCGACGGATAGGTGTCGCCGGATTGTGCCGCTGCCGGCAGCGGCAATAACACCGCGCTGAGGGCGAGCGCAAGGCGCAGCACCGTGCCCAACGGATCAAACGCTTGAACTCTGCGACTGGCTGCGAGTCGATCCATGATTTTCTTCTCCTTGGCGAGCCGTGGCGGATCGGCGCCGATGCCATGCGGGCTTGCGCTGCCGCTGGCGCCGATTTCCGATCATCATAACCCCCGGTTCGAGCGTCGCACCAATGCCGCCTGGTCATTCGAGCCATACGAATCCGGTATCGGTGTGCGGCGCCACGTGCACAGCGTACCGCTTTGCCTGGTTTGTGCGCGGCGCGCGGGACCGGTACCATCGGCTAGCGCAGCGTGCCGATCTTCGTCGGATGAAACGCAAGCAAGCGCAACGGAGAATAAGCCGATGAGTGAGGGTACCGCGGATCGACACGATCACGCCCCGGGACGTGCGCGACGCGTCGTCGATATCCACGCCCATTGGTACCCGGCAGACTGGCTCAAGCTGTTCGAGCGGGACGGTCCTGCAGAAGGAGCGAAGCTCGAGCGCACGGCTAGCGGCTATACCATCCGAACCGAGCGCATCGTCAACGCCTTCGACGAGCAGTTCGTCGATCTCGGACTTCGTCTCGACGGCATGGACCGGCAGCGAGTGGACGTCCATGCTCTGTCGCTCACCGCGCCAATGGTGTACTGGGCCTCGCCCGGATTCGGGCTCGCGCTCGCGCAGGCTTACAACGACGCCGCGGCCGCGGCGCATGCAAGGCATCCGGACCGGCTCGTGGGTCTCGCGATGTTACCCATGCAGGCTCCCGAGCTTGCACTCAAGGAACTCGAACGCGCCGCCAAGCTGCCGGGAATGCGCGGAATGTACCTCGCTACCCATGTCAACAACACCGACCTGGACGATCGGCGGTTTTGGAGCGTCTATGCGAAGGCGGAGGAGCTGGGCTGGACGATTTTTCTGCACCCGATCGATACCATCGGCCGCGAGCGGACGACGCGCTTTCACCTCAAGAACCTGCTCGGCAATCCCTACGATACCGGTGTCGCGGCGGCGTCGCTAATCTTTGGCGGTGTGCTGGACGCGTTTCCGAAGCTGGAGATCAATCTGCCGCACGCGGGCGGGACGTTCCCGTGGCTCATCGGCCGCCTCGACCACGGAACCAAAGTGCGCGCCGAACTGAAACACATGAAACAGTTGCCGAGCGCGTACCTCAGGCGATTCACCTACGACACCATCGGACACAACGACGAAATCAACTCAAACTTGATCCGCCTGGTCGGCGCCGACCGGGTGGTGCTGGGAAGCGACTACTGCTTCGACATGGGGCTCACGGATCCGCTGGGCGACGTCGAGCGTCTCGATGCGCTTACCGCGACGGAGCGCGACTTGATCGTCGGGCAGACCGCGGTGAGACTCCTGCGGCTGGAGTAGCGGGCGACTACAGCTGCAAGCCCGCTGCCCTGACGCCGCTCATAGCGCAATCTTCGTCGCGGTCGGATGTGTCGCCGCTGATTCCAACCGCGCCCACAAGGCTTCGTCCCTCGTCGTAAATCAGCATCCCACCTGCCGCAGGGACCAACCGGCCCTGGCTCACCGAGGCCAAGGCGCCCATGAAAGCGGGCACCTTCTGCGCCCGCTCCGCGAGTTCGCGGCTCGAGAATCCCATACCCAGTGCGCCCCACGCTTTCCCGCGCGCAATATCGACGCGAAGAATCCCCGAGCCATCCTGGCGCTTCAGAGCGATGTCGTGACCACCCGCGTCGAGCACGACCACCGTCAATGGCGCGCAGGCGAGCTCGGCCGCCCTGCCAAGGGCGCCGTCAATCACTTGAAGGGCAAATTCTAGGTTCAGTCTTGTCATTTGCAACCCCGCTGTTACCGTACTTGCGTCGCTATTGGATTACGGATTGCGAGCGCTGACGAACCAGGTGCTCGACGGCGCCCATACGCCGTCATCCCGCGAGTATGGCGCCAGCGTTTCTCGGAGCGCCACGACGACCTCATCCTTGCGCCTTTCGCCTTCCTCTCCGGCGAGGCGAATGATCTCCCCGGCTGGGCCGAGCGCCATGGCAAACTCGATCGCTTCCGCCACGTCCTTGCCTATGCAAATGTCGGCGTCGAAACGCTCGAAGCCGATGCGGTCGTAGCCTGCGCTGCGCAGCAGCGAACTGACCATGTCCGGGCCCGCCATCGAGAATGGCCCCGGCCCACAATGCACCTGGTCTGTGTCCTCGTGCGATACGACCGGGACGATCTTCTTGACGCGAAGCTCCGCATCGTGGAGCCAAGGGTTCTCCTCGCGGCGGCGCCAGACAATCATGGTCAGCTCGCCACCGGGCTTGAGCGCCTTGCGAATGTTGCGCATGGCGGCGCCGGGCATCATGAAGAACATCGTTCCGAAGCGGGAGAACGCAAAGTCGTAGGGCCCGCGGAGGTCTTCAGTTTGTGCGTCCACAACGAAGAACGAAGCGTTGTTTATGCCCGCCTGCTTCGATTCCTGCTCGGCCGCCTTGATGAAGTTTTCGGCGCAGTCGACTCCAACGGCTTCACCTCGCGGTCCCACACGCGTGGCGATGAGTCGCGTGCTGTCTCCGAAGCCGCATCCCACATCGAGCACGCGTGCGCCATCTGGGTGTCCGTGTCGACCAAGCGCCTCATTGCTATGCGCCGAAAGCCCATCGATCAGCAGGTGTTTGAACCGACAAAACTTGTCGAACAAGACGGTGTTCCACGCCTCGATAACGATGTCGTTTTCTGCAGCCATGCAACATCCCGCCGACGTTGATCAATGCCAACGCCCATTATAGATGCCAGGTGCCGTGGGGATAAATGCAGACGCGCCGACCGTCAGGCCGCGAGCGCAATTCTGATCGGGGGCAGCATCTCGGCCACGACCTCGCGGCCGGCAGCGATCGACAGCGCGGCTCGATGATACTCGAACGGTCCGAAGTGTCCGAGACGCGGCGTAAGCAGCACCTCGGGCGATTCGCCCACCAGCCGCGCCTGTGCGATGCGCTCCTGCATAATGTCGATGGCGCCCAGCAGCGTATCCGTGATGGAGGGCAGCGGCCGCATTTCCGGCGGCGGCGAGCCGAGAATATTGAACAACCGACGCCGTTGAGGTCTCGCGATCGATGCCTGCTGAGACTCGAGCGGAAACCTTCTGGCCCTATGAGTGCCCAGATCGACAGCGATCACGACCTGCGCTCCCATGGCGCGACAGAGTGAAACAGGTATGGGGTTTACGACGCTGCCATCGATCAGGTAGCGGCCGTCGCGCAACACGGGCTTAAACAAACCGGGGACGGTGCAGGAAGCTCGAACGGCGTCCGACACGTCGCCGTCGCGGAGCCAAACCTCCTGTCCGGTGGCGAGATCGGTGGCAACCGCTGCGAACGGCACGGACAGCTCGGAAAACGGGCACTGGACAAACTGCCCCTGATACAGATTGAGCAGGCGGTCGCCTTTGATCAGACCGCCGCGCAATCCGACGTCGGCGAGTCCGACGACGCGTCTCCAGTCCAGCGATAGCGCCCAGGCTTCCAGCTGTTCGATACGTCCGGCAGCAAATGCAGCGCCTACCATCGCCCCCATCGAGCAGCCGGCAACGAAATCGGGTGCGAGGCCCGCTTCGGTCAGTGCCCGCAGCACCCCGATATGCGCCCAGCCGCGCGCCGAGCCGCTGCCGAGCGCTTCCAAGTGTGGATCGATGAGTCATTGCCCATTGTGCGGCTCTAAGCGCGCCGTTCGTCGGATCGACTGCTGGTGAGCGCGCGCTTGCGAATCGTCGAAGACTGGTCTAGTTTCGAAACATGCATCCGTGGCTCTTGGCGCTGACGATTTGCGCAATGCCGTTGGGCGCGGCGGTGCTTTTTTTCAGCATCACGCGCATCCTTCGGCTGCTGCGGGAGTCCGAGGTCGCACGCCTTCGCGGCATAAGGGCAGTTCGGCCGCGAGGAAACGCGAAATTGCAATTGAGCCGCTCAGCGCGCATGGCCAGGGTACCTACTACGGGACCGCAGATACTTCGTTATCGACCGGCGTTCAGACGCGCCTGCATCGATCTACTTTGCCCGCGCAGGGCGTCTATATCCTGTCAATGCCAGCGCTTGCCATGGGCTATGGCTCCGATCATTGCGTCAAACAACGTGACCACGGCGCGGCCATTCCTGCCGGCATGCCGGTGGAAGGTGGCGCGTAACATCATGACCGCAACGATGCTCGCTACTTGATCCTCCGGCGGTATCGCTGCGTCGGGTGGTCGTAACGGAAAGTCAACGCATGCGCGGCGGTTCAGTTCCCAGTCGCAAGCGTGCCCGAGCCAGGCCGACAAACCCGGTACGATCTGCGGAACATCGTTTGTCGAGTCGATCAGCGCGCAGAGTTCACCCTCGTGGAGTCCGGCCAGTGCAGCGGAAAGGGGCATCAGATCAACGGCATCGCTGTCCGAGGGCACTGGGACTGGCGCTGCCTCCGGCAACGCGCTTCGCCGGCCCCTCGCACGCGGATAGGACATTCTGTTCGCGGTTCCGCGAGCGGCTCTGGTGCGGTTGGCTTTCACCGTCGGCTACGGCTGGCCGAAAGTCCCTGCGATGAGATCCTCAAGGAACGCCGCAATCCATGCGCGGCCTGGTCCCCCGAGATAGCTCGCGAGGCGCTTATTTGGAACGTTCTCGACAGTCACCTCGAAAGTCGTGGCCAGCCGATGGCGCGAAGCCTTGTTAGGCACTCGTTTGATTTCGAGAGCAAAATCCGAGGGAGAAAATCCGAAGCGAACAACTTCTGCGGCGAACGCTAATTGATCGCCGCGGGCGATCAGGTAATGGTAGCTATCGCCACGGATGATCGGTTGTCGTTGTTCGTTAAACCCCAAATGGACTGGGTCCGCGGTTTGCCTTATCTTGCGTTCGTCAAGCATTACGTCGACTTCCTTATCGTTGCCCGGAAAGCAGCCCACTGCACCTTGCAGTCTCTGTTCTTAGCAACCTTCGAGCCATCGGCATTTTTTCGTTGTCCGCCGATGAGTTATCAACTTACGCCGGGCAACCTCGACGCGCATATGTAAGGTACGTCGTCAGTGTTCACTTTGTAGCGCGCACTCGCCGCCAAGAGAAAATCCACTGTCGAAATGGGATTTGTGCACTACGTCAAGGCCCGCGCAGCCCGTAGTTGTGAAGTGTCACCGGCGGCAAAACGATGTCAACCCGGCCACTTTCGCGCTGGGCTGCCGGCCCGGGCATCGCCTCGGGGTTTGACGAGCCATGCCGGTGGAGATAGGGTCCAAGGTGTTACAAATGTTCAGAACACTGCTCGACGCGCTTTAGGCAGGCCTAACCAGGAGGACGCATGTCACCGGAATCCCCGCAACAGCTCGGCGGCTCGATCGCCGAAGGCTTGGAGCGCCGAGCGCGGGAAGGGCGGCCGGTCAGGATCGGCCTGATCGGCGCCGGGCAGATGGGAACCGACATCATCGTCCAGACCGATCTGATGCAGGGCATCGAGGTCGTCGCCGCCGCGGACGCCATCCCCGAAAATGTATTCACGGCGCGCACGATCGCGGGCAACGGGCCGCGCGCGCCCGAGCTTGTCGACGATGCGGCTGCGGCGGCGCGTGCGATCGCCCGCGGCCGTCTTGCCGTAAGTGCATCCTACCGCGATGTCTGCACCGCCGAAGGCGTCGATGTCATCATCGACGCCACGGGCAATCCGAACGTCGGCGCAGAGGTGGCGCTTTGCGCGATCGCGGCCGGCAAGCACATCGTGATGATGAATGTCGAGGCCGACGTCACCATCGGCGCGTACCTTGCGACCAAGGCGTCGGAAGCGGGCGTGGTCTACACTCTGGGCGCCGGCGACGAGCCGAGCTCGACCATGGAGCTCGTCAACTTCCTGCGCGGCCTGGGCTACCCGATCGTCGCCGCCGGCAAAGGCAAGAACAATGCGTTCCGGACCGATGCGACACCGGACGCTTATGTCGACGAGGCGGCACGGCGCAACATGAATCCGCGCATGCTGGTCGAGTTCGTCGACGGTTCCAAGACGATGGTGGAAATGGTCGCGCTCGCCAATGCGACAGGCTTGGCGCCGGACGTTCCAGGGATGCACGGTCCGTCGGTAGCGGTCGACTCGCTGCACAAGGTCTTCTGCCCGCGCGAAGAGGGCGGTCTGCTGTCGCGCAAGGGCGTCGTCGATTTCACCGTGGCGCGCGGCGTGGCGCCAGGCGTGTTCGCGGTGGCGGAGATGCGCCATCCACGATTGCGCGAGCGGATGAACGACCTGCAGCTGGGCGATGGCCCGTATTACACATTCTATCGACCGTATCACTTAACCAGCCTCGAAGTGCCGCTGTCGGCCGCCGCGGCGGTGATCTACGGCCAGAGTCACATGCGGCCGCTGCCGATGCCCACGGCGGAAGTCGGCGCACGGGCCAAGCGCAACCTCGCTCCGGGCGAGACGCTGGATGCGATCGGCGAGTACTGCTATCGCGGATTTGCGTTGTCGCGCACCGATGCGATCGCGTTCAATGCGTTGCCACTGGGGCTCGCGCAAGGCGCCAAGGTGACTCGCAAGATTGCCGCGGACGATTACCTGACCTACGCCAACTGCGCGCCCGACGAGCGCCTGCAGATCGTGCAGGTGCGCCGCGCACAGGACGACTGGGTCCGCGTCGCGGCGGCAGCCTGACGCATTAGTCCCGCTCGCTCATGGAGCCTCAAATCATATCCGCCACGTCGATGCCCGATGCTGGCCCACCTCAGCGCGCCGAGCTCGCGGCGCTCGACCAGGCGACGCTTCGCGTGGCACTGAAAAAGATGCATTTGATTCGCAGGTTCGAGGAGACCGCCGAGGCGAGTTATGCGCGCGGGCTCATCCACGGCACGATGCACCTGTCGATCGGCCAGGAGGCGAGCGCGGTCGGCGCGATCCTGCCGTTGCGCGCCGACGATTACATTCTTTCCACGCACCGCGGTCACGGCCATTGCATCGCCAAGGGTGCGGACCCCGCAAGGATGCTTGCCGAGTTCTTCGGCAAGGAGAACGGCTATTGTCACGGGCGCGGCGGCTCGATGCATATCGCCGACATTGAAAGCGGCAACCTCGGCGCAAACGGAATCGTCGCCGGCGGCTTACCGATCGCCGTAGGCGTCGGTATGAGCATCAAGGCGCAAAAACAGGACCGGATTTGCATGGTGTTCTTCGGCGACGGCGCCGCCAACGAGGGCGCGTTCCATGAAGCGCTCAACATGGCTTCGATCTGGAAGCTGCCCGTTGTCTTCCTTTGCGAGAACAACAAGTACGGCATGTCGATGGACATCGCGCTCGCGATGGCCGTGCCCAACGTCGCTGACCGCGCGAGTGCATACGCGATGCCGGGGGTTGCCGTCGACGGCAACGATCTGCCCGCGGTTGTCGCCGCGTCGCTTACCGCGGTGAGTCGCGCGCGCAGCGGCGGCGGACCAATGCTCGTCGAATGCAAGACGTATCGACTGCGCGGCCATTCGAAGAGCGACCGCAATCTGTATCGCACCAAGGAAGAGATCGAGGCGTGGCGCAAGCGCGACCCGATCCGGCGCCTGGAAAGCGAGCTGGTCGCGCACGGACGATTCGAAGCGGCCGAGCTTGCCGATCTCGAAAAACAGGCGCAGCAGCAGATCGAACAAGCACTCGATTTCGCCAAGGCGAGCCCCGATCCCGACCCGGCGCAGCTCACGCGCGATGTCTATGCCGGCTGAGCTCGCCGCCGATGCCGCCGCCAGCGTCAGGCAGCTCTCCTACGCGGAAGCGATTCGCGAGGGCCTCGCCCAGGCGATGGAAGCAGACCCGCGTGTGTTCCTGTTCGGCGAGGACGTCGGCGTCTATGGTGGCGCGTTCGGGGTTTCGGGCGACCTGTTGCAGCGATTCGGCCCGGAACGGGTGATCGATACGCCGATCAGCGAGCTCGGCCTCGCCGGCGCGGCGGTCGGCGCCGCCTTGACCGGCATGAAGCCGGTGCTGGAGATTCAGTTCTCCGACTTCGTCACGCTGGCGATGGAGCAGATCGTCAACCAGGCGGCGAAGATCCGTTTCATGTTCGGCGGCAAGGCGAGCGTCCCGATGGTCGTGCGCCTGCCGGGTGGCTCGGGCACCGGCGCCGCGGGACAGCACAGCCAGAGCCTTGAAGCGTGGTTCGCGCATGTGCCGGGGCTCAAGGTCCTGCAGCCCTCCACGCCGCACGACGCCAAAGGCCTGCTGCTGTCCGCGATCGACGATCCGAACCCGGTATTGATCTTCGAGCACAAGCTCCTCTACAAGACCAGGGGGCCGGTGCCGGCGGAGCCCTATCGGGTGCCGATCGGCGAGGCGGCGGTGCGTCGCGAAGGTCGCGACCTGACGATCGTTGCCGCATCGATCATGGCGCTGCGCGCCGCGGCTGCGGCCGTGCGCCTCGCCGAAGAGGGCATCGATGCGGAAGTCGTCGATCTGCGCTCGTTGCGTCCGATCGACTTTCCCACCATCGCCGCGAGCGTGCGCAAGACGCACCGATTGCTGGTCGTCTACGAAGGCGTAAAGACGATGGGCATCGGCGCGGAGATCGCGGCGATGATCGCGGAAAGCGACGTCTTCCATGCGCTGGTGGCACCGATCGCTCGGCTCGGCGGCGCCGACGCGCCGATCCCGTACAACCCCGTTCTGGAAAAGGCCTCGGTGCCGCAGGAAGACGACATCGTCCGCGCCGCCCGGCGGCTGGTCCGCGAAGGGAAGGCGTGATGGCGGCGATCGAGGTGATTCTGCCGAAGGTCGACATGGACATGGAGTCCGGCGTCATCGTCGCCTGGAAAGTTGCCGAGGGCGACCGCGTGCAGGAAGGCGATATCCTGTTCGACATGGAAACGGGCAAGGCGATGATGGAAGTCGAGGCGCCGGGCACCGGCATTATCCGCGACTTGACGCACATCACCGGCGAGCCGATCGCAGTCGGAACCCCTGTCGCCTGGATCCACCCGGACGGCGAAGCGTAAGCGACACTGTAAGATCGACCGCTCGCAATGCTCAAGACGCGAGGCGGCATTCTTCGGAGGAGAAAGCATGAACCTTGTATCGCGCAGCAGCTTCATCGTGGCCGCGCTCGTCGCGTCCGTTTTCGCGGCGGGCTCGATCGAAGCCCAGGAGATCAAGGGCAAGCTCGTTCTCTATACGTCGCAACCGGAGCGCGATGCGTCGCAAACGGTCGCCGCGTTCAAGCGCGTCCAGCCGGGTGTGGATGTCGAGGTGTTCCGCTCAGGCACGACCGAGGTGATGGGCAAGCTCGCGGCCGAGTTCGCAGGGGGCCAGCCGCGGGCGGACGTGCTGCTGCTCGCCGACGCCGCGACCATGGAAGCGCTGAAAAAAGACGCGCGGCTGCTCGCCTATCGCGAGGCAAAGGTAGAGGGCCTGGAGCCGGGTACCTACGATGCGGACAGGACCTACTTCGGCTCGAAGCTGATCACGACCGGAATCGCGGTAAACACCGCGGCGAAGCTCCGTCCCACCTCGTGGGCCGATCTGGCGAAGCCGGAGTACAGGGGCCAGATCGCGATGCCGAGCCCGCTGTATTCGGGCGCGGCAGCGATCATGCTCGGCACGATGACCAGTCGTCCCGATCTCGGCTGGGTATTTTTCGAAAAGCTGAAGGCCGCCGACGCAGTCGCGGTGCGCGGCAACGGCGCGGTGATGACCGCGGTCGCGAACGGCGAGAAGTCGTACGGCGTTCTGGTCGATTTCATGGCGTTCAACGCCAAGGCCAAGGGCTCGCCGATCGATTTCATCTTCCCATCGGAAGGCCTTCCTGCGGTGACCGAGCCGGTGGCGATCCTGAAGACCACCCAGAACGCCGCCGCGGCGCGGGCCTTCGTCGATTTCATCCTGTCCGATGAAGGGCAGAAGCTCGCCGTCTCGATGGGCTACATCCCCGCCCGGGCCAGCGTGGGAATGCCGTCCTGGTATCCACCTGGCGCGAAGATCAACCTGATGCCGACCGATATCCCGAAAGTCGTGCAATCGAATAGCACCAACCTGAAGCGTTTCGCCGAGCTCTTCGGCAACTGAAGCTTGGTCATGTTTCATTCCGTCGTTGCGGGCCATGGCTGACGCAGGGGGGAAGCGCGGGCCGATCGAGGATTACGGCCGCGGACGTATCGAGGATTACGCGCTGCTCTGGTGGCTGGTGATCGTCGTCGCCGTTTTGTCGGTGCTGCCGATCGCGCGCCTGCTGCTCGAGGGGATCGCACCCGGCGGAGCACTGTCGACGGAAGCGCTGAGACGCGTCCTGTCGAGCCCGACCACCTGGACCGCAACGGGGCACAGCCTCGTGACCGCGCTGGGCGGCACCTTGCTCGCGGCTCTCATCGGCGGAACCGTCGCGCTGGTCGTGACACTGACCGATATCCGCCACCGCAACATCTACGTCTTCTGCTTCGTCATGCCGCTCTTGCTTGCGGCGCAGGTGGTGGCACTCGCATGGCTGCAACTGTTCGGGCCGTCGAGCCCGCTCTTGAAAATGCTCGGCGCCGCGCCGCCGCTGGGCAGTCGAAATCCGCTCTACTCACCCGAGGGCATCATCCTGGTCCTGGGCGTCCAGTACGCGCCGCTCGTGTTCCTGACGCTGCGCGCGGGGCTTCGGACGCTGCCTCGGGAGCTGATCGAGGCCGGCCTGTCCGGCGGCGCCGGGCCTTTGCGGGTGATGCGCACGATCGTGTTGCCGTTGATGAGGCCGCCCCTTCTTGCCGGTGTGGCGCTTTGCTTCGTATCGTGCCTGGGTAACTTCGGCATCCCCGCCCTGCTTGGCATTCCCGGCAACTACCTGGTGCTGCCGACGCTCATTTATCAGCGCCTCGCCGGTCTCGGGCCCGGCGCGCTGTCCGAGGTCGCCGTGCTGTCGGTGCTGATCGGCTTCATCGCGGTGATCGGCATCGTGGCACAGGATGCGCTGCTGAGCGGTCGCGACTTTCGCATCAGCACCGCGTCGGTGGTGGCCAGCCCCTTTGGATTGCGACGCTGGCGTCTGCCGGTTGAAGTGGCGCTGTGGACATTGTCGTTCCTGGTGCTGGCGCTTCCCATGGTTGCGCTGGTGCTGACGTCGCTGGTACCGGCGGTCGGCGTGCCGCTCGACGCCGCGACCGCGACGCTCGACAACTATCGCTTCGTGCTGTTCGATCACGCGGCCGCCAAGCGCGCGCTGGTCAACAGCTTCGGCTTGTCGGCGACGGCGGCAATCGCGATCGTGCTGTTCGCGATACCGCTCGCGTACTTTCTCGTTTGGCGCCGCTCGCGGCTGCTGCGCGTGGTCAACCTGGTCACCGAAGTGCCCTACGCGCTACCCGGCGTGGTGCTCGCGATCGCGGCGATCCTGCTGTTCCTGAAACCATTGCCCATCGTCAGAGTGTCGATCTACAACACCGTCTGGATCATCCTCTTCTGCTACCTCGCGCGCTTTCTGGTGCTGGGCTTGCGTCCGGTGATCAGCGGCTACCACCAGCTCGATCGCACGCTGGAGGAGGCAGCGCAGATCGCGGGTGCGCGCCTGCTGCGACGTCTGCGCACGATCATCCTTCCGCTGGTGGCGCCCGCTGCCGCCGCGGGTGCGTTGCTCATCTTCCTGACCGCCTTCAACGAGCTGACGGTTTCGGCGCTGCTCTGGTCGTCGGGTTCCGAGACGCTGGGCGTGGTGTTCTTTTCGTTTCAGCAAGGCGGCGACTCGACCTATGCCGCCGCATTGGGCGTGCTGACGGTGGTGGTCAGCATTGCACTGATGCTTTCGACGTTGCTGATGGCCGGCAGGCTGCCCCCAGGCGTGCTTCCATGGCGAGATTGACGATCGATCGCGTCAGCAAACTGTACGGCGCGTTTCGAGCGCTGGACGACGTCTCGCTCGACGTCGAGGATGGGGAGTTCGTCGCTATCCTTGGGCCATCGGGTTGCGGCAAGACAACGCTGTTGCGGCAGATCGCCGGCTTCGACAAGCCGAATGCCGGCCGCATTCTAATCGGCGACGCAGTCGTGTCGACGCCGGAGCGCCAGGTGCCGCCCGAGCGACGCCGAATCGGTATCGTGTTCCAGTCTTACGCGCTGTGGCCGCACATGACGGTGGCGGGGAACGTCGCCTACGGTCTGGATGTGGCCGGCGTCAAGGATCCCGAGCGGGAGCGCCGTGTGACGTCGGCGCTTTCGCTGGTCGAGCTCGACGGCTTCGCCGACCGCAGCCCGGCGATGCTATCCGGCGGTCAGCGGCAGCGCGTCGCGCTCGCGCGATGTCTGGTCACGGAGCCATCGCTGGTGCTGCTGGACGAGCCGCTGGCCAATCTCGACGTACATCTGCACGCATCGATGGAGCGGGAGTTCTCGCGCTTTCACGAGCGCACCGGGACGACCATGATCTACATCACACACGACCAGGCCGAAGCCATGGCACTGGCCGATCGCATCGCGGTGATGGACAAGGGCCGGGTGCTGCAGGTCGCGACGCCTGCACAACTTTATCGCGAACCTGCCAACGAGATGGTCGCGAGCTTCATCGGAGAGGGCATGGTCGTGCCGGTGAAAATTCTCTCGAACGAGGACGATGCAACTTGCGAGGCGGACCTCTTCGGATACCGGGTGCGAATGCGACGCGCAAGAACGCAGCGGCCGGAACGCACAGCGCGCGCATGCTTGCGCGCCAGCGCGTTGCGAATCGTCGCGCCTGACGCGCCGGGCGTGCGAGCCCGCGTCGCCAGCGCCATCTATCGTGGCGGCTATTTTCGCGTCGAGGCGCAGATCGAGGCGAGCCCCGATCTGCTGCTGCAGCTGACCCTTCCCGAGCCCTGTGTCGTCGAACCTGGCGCCGCGATCAACGTCGCCGTGGACGACGGCTGGGTCATTCCCGAATCCGCAAAGGCCTGACGCATGCGGATCGACCTCTACGGCGGCTTCGGCGAAAAGGGACGAACCTGCCTCGGCGTCGAGAGCGGCGGCTATCGCCTGCTGCTCGACGCCGGCGTGAAGATCAGCGCGCGCGGCACTGATGACTACTATCCGGCAATCTCGGCCGCCGCATTGAAGGCGATCGACGCGATCGTCGTCACGCACGGACACGAGGATCACGTCGCGGCGTTGGGGTGGCTCATCGCCCGAGGCTTCGACGGGCGTATCTTCATGACACCGGAAACGCAGTCCGAGGCCGAGATCAGCCTCGCGAGCTACGCCTTGCCCGAGCACCTGGCGCTGTTTCGCCGTGCCGCGCTCGAGCGCTTGCCGATCGGCGTCGACGCGTTGCGCCTCGGGCCGCTGCGGATCTCGACGGGCCGTTCCGGCCACATCGCGGGCGGCGTCTGGTGCCGAATCGACGACGGACGGGTGAGTTTCGACTACTGCGGTGACGTGGTTCCTGCCAGCCCCGTCTTCGCGATGGATCCGGTGCCTCGCTGTCAGGCGATCGTGATCGATGCTTCGTATGGCGACGATGATGTCCCCGCACGAGGGCGTGCGGCGGAGATCGTCGCATGGATCGCCGCCCGGCCGGATGGTTGCGTGCTGCCCACACCGCTTTACGGACGCTCCGCGGAGCTTCTCGCGATCATGCCCGGACCGATGGCGCTCGCTCCCGGTATGAGGAACGCGCTGCGTGCCCAGATCGAGGGCAGCGGCTGGCTCGTCGACGGAATCGCGCACCGGATGACGGAGCGCCTCGATGCCGCCGTCGATTGGCGCGACGGCGATGCGTTGCCGCGCACAACGCTCCTCTGCCACGACGGGATGGGGATCAGCGGCCCGTCGCGCGCGATACTCGTTGACGCCGCCGCTCGAGGTTGGGCGACGCTCTTCACGGGACACCTGCCGTCGAACAGCCCGGGCGAGCGCTTGGTCGCGGAAGGACGCGCGGCGTGGATCCGCTTGCCAACGCATCCGACGCTGACGCAGAACGTCGCGATCGCCACGGCATCGGGTGCAAACATTGTGCTAGGGCATTCCTGCGATCGCGCGCTGCTCGCGCAGCTGACCCAGCACATGCCGGGGCTGCGCGCCGATCTTTCGACCGGCGATTGCGTCGATCTCTGATCCGCCACCTTAGTGACCTGTAACGCCCAATTCGATACTGTCTGGCTTGCGCGCCATACCGCTGCGCTCAGTACCGAATTAGACGTCACAGGCCACTAGCATGCGCATCCTGGTTTGCAACGACGACGGAATCTCCTCGCCGGGCCTTGATCTCCTCGCGCGGGCCGCGCTCGCGCTCGAAGCCGAGGTCTGGATCGTGGCGCCCGACCGCAAGTGGACCGCCGCAAGTCACCAGCTGTCCTTCGATCGCGACCTGAGCTTGACGCGAACGGGCGAGCGCAGCTACGCCTGCTCGGGTGCGCCGGCCGATTGTGTCGTCGCGGCGATGACTGTTCTTTTCGCCGGCGGAGCGAAACCCGAGCTCGTTCTCGCCGGCATCAACGACAAGTGCAACGTCGCCGAGGACGTTGCGTACTCCGGAACGATCGCGATCGCCAGGGAAGCGACGTTCTGGGGCGTGCCGGCGATCAGCCTGTCCCGTGCGGAGCGCGCAACCGCAAGCGATGGTGCTGCCGATCTCGACGCGCTCTCCCGCCTCCTGCGCGTGCTCTGGAACCGTCGCGGCGATTGGGCCGCAGAGGGTCATTGGCTGAGCCTCAACCTGCCGCCATCGCTGCCTGCGCCGCTGGTACAAGCGCGCACGGGCCGCGACAAGATCGCCGCCGCCGCCGATATCCTCGACGCTACACACCAGAGTATCCGCTACCGGATGCGACGCGGCCGCCCCGGCACCACCATCCCGGGCGACGAGAACGCCTGCCTTGCCGCGGGAAAGATCAGCGCGGTCCGCTACTGCTGGTTTGCCGAAGCCAGATTGCCGGAGGCGATGGTTGCCGCATGGTCTTCGGCGCTCTAATAGCGGCAGGATCCCGCGCCCCGGCCGTCGCCCCGGCGCCGGTGGTAAAATGTCGTTCTTTAGTCATGCCTAGGCCCGCCGTCGCCGAAGGCATGGGCCTTGGCTTACGTCCACGGCGCGAACTCGTAGGCCCCGAATCGCTCCAACTACGCGCGCGGCGCTGGCAAGCCGAGCTTGCGTGATCGCGCACTTCAGGGAATAAGCATGTCTGATTTCGAAACGAGCTCGTTGAGTCGACCTGCGATCACTCGTCGCCGGTCGAGAATCGCCTTCGTCGGCGGCATCCCGATCGGGGGCGGCTCGCCGATCGTCGTGCAGTCGATGACCAACACCGACACATCCGACGTCGCGGCCACGGTGGCGCAAGTCAAGGCGCTGGCCGACGCCGGCTCGGAGCTGGTGCGGATCGCGGTCGACACGGCGGCCGCGGCGGCAGCGGTGCCCGTGATTCGTCAGCAGCTCGACGCACTCGGGTGCCACGCGCCGCTGATCGGTGACTTCCATTTCAACGGCCACAAGCTGCTCAGCAATTTTCCGGACTGCGCCATGGCGCTCGCCAAGTACCGCATCAACCCGGGCAACGTAGGCAAGGGCAGCAAGCACGATCCGCAGTTCGCGGTCATGATCGAAAGGGCAATCGACTACGGCAAGCCGGTGCGCATCGGCGTCAACTGGGGCAGCCTCGACCCCGATCTGCTCGGAAGCCTGATGGACGAGAACGCGAAGTCGGCGAATCCGCTTGACGCCGCGCACGTGACGCGCGAGGCGCTCGTCACCTCGGCCATCCGCAGCGCGCAGTTCGCGGAGGCCTTGGGGCTGCCAAGCGACCGCATCATCCTCGCCTGCAAGGTCTCCAACGTTCAGGACCTGATCGCCGTCTATACCGAGCTCGCGCGGCGTTGCGACTACCCGCTTCATCTGGGGTTGACCGAGGCCGGCATGGGCTCGAAGGGGATCGTCGCTTCCACCGCGGCGATGGCCGTTCTGCTGCAACAAGGCATCGGCGACACGATCCGCGTGTCGCTCACTCCCGAGCCGAACGGTGACAGGACACGCGAGGTGATCGTCGCGCAGGAGATCCTGCAGACCATGGGTCTGCGCTCGTTTTCGCCGCTGGTCAGCGCGTGCCCGGGATGCGGCCGCACCAAGAGCGTCTTCTTCCAGGCGCTAGCGGACAAGATCCAGACGTATCTGCGGCTGCAGATGCCGTCATGGCGCAAGCGCTATCCGGGCGTCGAGAACATGACCGTCGCGGTGATGGGTTGCGTGGTCAACGGACCGGGCGAATCCAAAATGGCGAACATCGGCATCAGCTTGCCGGGAACCGGAGAAGTTCCGGTCGCGCCGGTGTACGTCGACGGCCAGAAGACGGTGACGCTGAAAGGCGACGCGATCGCCGAGGAATTCGAGCAAATCGTCGCCGACTACGTCCGCGCAACCTATGGCGGCGAGATGCCGGCCCCGCACCTGCGCGCCGAAAAGAGATCGATTGCGATCCACCAGATTCAGCGCGCTCGCGACGGCGAGTGAAGGCCAGCGCCCGACTGTTGCGCACCTTCATACGATCCCGCGAAGGATTTCGCGCCGGTCGCGCTGCTTGCGGTGTCGCCGTTCATCCTCGTCGTCAACGACGCGCTGCCCGCAAAGAGCGTCGGCGATCTCGTCGCGCTGGCCAAAGCGAAGCCGGGAGCGCTCACGTTCTGCTCGGCGGGCAGTGGGTCGGTGCCGCACCTTGCCGGCGAGCTCTTCAAGCTCAACGCTAATGTGGACATCGTGCACGTGCCCTACAAAGGCGGCGGGCCGGCCATCAGCGATCTCATCGGCGGCCAGGTCAACATGATGTTCGCGACTCCCATCGAAGTGATGCAACACGTGCAGAGCGGCAGGCTGCGCGTGCTCGCCACGACCGCGTCACATCGCCTGCCGGCGCTGCCGAACGTGCCGACGGTGCAGGAGAGCGGAGTGCCCGAATTCGACGTCTACGCGTTCTTCGGCGTACTGGCGCCCGGCGGCACGCCGAAGGACATCGTCGATCGTCTGGCGATCGAGCTCGGACGCGTCATGGCCGACCCCGACGTCGTTCAGCGGTTTGCGGAACAGAGCGCCGAGCCGCGGGTGCTCGGCCCCGCGGCGTTTACAACGTTCTTGCAGAGCGAACGCATCAAGTGGGCGGATGTGGTCAAACGTTCCGGCGCGAAACTGGACTGACGCACTCCTCCTAAGAAGCTCCGCCAGCACGCGCGCCTGCGTCATCGGGCAGGCCGACCCGGCAATCATCGGCGAGGCGATCGGCTTTTCGGTGACATAGACCACTGTGCCCACACCGAAGGTCGCCGGATAGGCGATACCGTCGACCAGGTCGAACTCGCCGATGTTGATCTCCTTGTAGTGTCCCTTCACCGGCGCCGGATAGGCGTAGGGCGCCACCTTCTCCTCCACGGCTGCCTTCTTCGCGGGACTAGGGGCGGATTCTTCCTTGCCGCAGCCCGACACGACGAGCGCTGCGGCGCACGCTGCGAAGAAATGAAGACGAAGATCTCTCATCGGTCGTTCCTTTCGTGTCCCGTCATCACTCACCGGGAAACGCGCGCTGCGCGCTCGGAATCGTGGTCCGCCCCCCTCCGCGCGATCTAACGGCTGACCAGGCATTGGCTTCCGTCGAGCTTGAAGTTTTGCGTCGTCGTCGAGGTGCTGGTGCCGTTCTTGTCTTTGGTCGTCTTTTTTACGGTCAATGTGGCCGTTTGGTCGTCGACGACGAGCACCCCGTTCGATTTGATGTCGGCCGAGAACTGATCCTCTGTCTGAGACATCTCCTTCATCATGCCCGACATCATTGTCCGATCCTTCGCTGGCATGGCCTTCCATTGCTCCTGCATTTCTTTGGTGGTGAGCTTGTTGGCCTCTTCCATCTTGCCGGCGTGGGTGAGCCCCATCTGCTTGACGGCAACCTTGCCGCACGGGTGATCGAGGATCGCCGCGCCTTTGACTTCGGACTTTCCTGACGCGGCGGCGCCGTACAACAGGAGCGGCAGCGCGGTGCTGAGCAAAAGGCCTGAGAATCGACGATGTTTCATTTGCTTTTCCTTTTTTGGTGGCACGAAATCGGGGACAGACGCCGATTTCGCACGAGCGTTTGAAAAAGTCTGTCCAGTAATCTTCATTCGCGCCACCGATGCTCACAGTCCGAGACGAGGGAAGCGACTCACTGTTTCGCGAAACGTAGATCGCAAGGGCGCAACTCCAGCCGGCGTCCGGTTCCACGATTGGGATCGAAGTTGGCGGCGACGTGGTAGGCGTACGGCAGGCCCTGCGCACCGCCCTTGATGTTGTACTTGGGGTCGCCAGTGGTGCCTTTTGCGTCAAGCGTCGCGCTGCCGTCAGGCTGGATTGCGCCTTGAAGTTTCAGCCAGCCGGGCGTGCCCTCGACACCTTTCTCGCCGCGAATGCGGCAATCGCCACCACCGCCGCCGCGCCGATTCCCCAGGGAAATGATTTGCTCATACGCCGCGCCCGCGGCGKAKGMGSMAMYSRTYKYTGCGGTACTGCAGTGCCGGACACGCGATACGCGCGTATCGGCCGGGAGATGTTCTTGAGGGCCTGCTCGCCGATGTCCTGAAATCCCAAATCGAGCTTGCCGGTGATCTGGTCCTACACGCTCGACGAAATGCAGATGCCGCCGGGCTCGGCGAGCGTCTCGAGCCGCGCCGCGACGTTGACTCCGTCGCCGAGCAGGTCTTCCTTCTTGACGACGACATCGCCGAGATTGACCCCGACCCGAAAATGCATCCGGCTCTTATCGGGCAGCGAATCGTTGCGCGTCTTGAGCGCTTCCTGGATTTCCACCGCGCAGCGCACGGCTTCCACGACGCTAGAAAATTCGGCAAGGACCGAGTCTCCGGCAGTGCTCATGATGCGGCCGCCGTGGAAAATAATGATTCCGTCGATGACGGCGCGGTGCGCGGAAAGCACCCGTATCGTGCCCTCCTCGTCCTGCCCCATCTGCTGGCTGTACCCGACGGCATCCGCGGCGAGGATGCAGGTCAGGCGACGCTTGACGCTCAGCGGGTCCACGATTTGTCCCCCGGATTCCGCCCTGGGTACCGCCCGGCCGGCGCGGTCGCAATCATGCACGGATCAGCGGAAAGGGGCAACGCTGTCGGCGTTATCGCGACGGTGCGTTGCGCATCCTTCGAGGGCGTAAGCGGGAGTGGCAGCGACGCTCGAGTGATTCCGCTCGCGCGCGGCGCGACAACGGCGCAAGCCCGTGCGAATTGCAACACGGAAGGGCGGGCTAGTTCTTAAGACCGCTTTTTGCTGTCCAGCAGCGCCTTGAGGTTCGCGAACGGCGAATGGGTCGCGTGACCGCCGCCGGCGGGATCGGCGCTGCCACCGCCGGCGGCTTCCAACTGCCGCTGGTGCTCGTTGTCATGGCAATAAAGGCATAGCAATTCCCAGTTGCTGCCATCGGGTGGATTGTTGCCGTGATTGTGATCCCGATGGTGGACCGTCAGCTCGCGCAGATTGGCGTGGGTGAATTCGCGGGCACAGCGGCCGCAGATCCATGGGTAGATCTTGAGGGCTTGTTCCCGGTAGCCTTGCTCGCGCTTTTCGGCGGTGCGGCGAGCTTCGGCGACTATCCGGTCCAGCTTGTCCGGGTCGCCCGTTTTCATGCCGTGACGCGCATGGGCTTAGGCGCCATGCAGCTCGTTTGTCTTGGCTGCCATGATGAAGTCGTTCTCGTGCAGACCCTTAATTTTCTTGGTTTGCCAGGAGACCTTGGCCCACCCCCATCCGAAGCTGATGTCGGGATGGTGTCCCTCGCTCTCCGACAAGTTGCCGATCTTGGCAACGAAGTCCATTGCTTCCTTGAAGTTCTTGAACTTGAAGCTGCGTTCGATGCGGTGGCCCTCGTCCGCGAGCGCCCAGCCGGGCGCTTGGACCAGATAGCTTTCGGCCTCGGCCCTCGTAAGCGGCTCGACGCCGCCGCGGCATGGCGTACACGTCTTGGACGATAGATCGTCGCTCATTCGAATGGCGCCCGTTGCTGAGGACCCGAATCAGACCTTGGTCGCGAGGGATAGCAATACAAAAGTACCCGCGCACCGAGCGGCCAAGTTCGTGCTTGTGATGGACAGGATCGCGAGGGCATTTGATGCGTTTCTCTGCCATCAACCTATTGTGGTTGGACAGCAATTCGCTTGCTCACCGACCGCGTTGCGCTTAGCGCTGCGGCGCAACTCGACAACAAGCCATACGCTGGCAGCAATTACGCACCCCAGCGCAAACTGCAACATAAATGGTGAGAAGTCTATGGCGTAGTACGCGACGAACAACAGCGTAGTGGCGACAGCAGAAAATCCCAACAGCCACCAGTTTCTATGGCGCGGGAAGGCGACAACTTGCCCCACGAACGCGACGAGCGCAAACACTTGCACAGCGCGCGTAGCATAGCCTTCGTATTGCTCCAAGAACCCTAGGCCGAAAATTGCCCCGATCAACGCGATCTTAGGAAAACAGACCGGACAGGCGGCCGCAGCGATAAACGCGCCTACGGAACCGAACTTTTCGAGCGCTATGCGAAACATAATGCATTCTAGACCGAAAACACCAGCGCCGCTTTTTCTATCAAGCTTCTACGAATTAAAACTGACCCACTACCTCCCGGCGACCGTTTGTTGTCGACCGGCGCCTCGTGGTAGGGTCGAATTTTGGGTCCGTAGCGACTAGCGCTCCCTTTGAAGATGCTGCTTTTTTGCGATGCAGACGAATGAGCGCCGGGCCCCGCATTCCGCTGATCGAACCGGGCACCCGTCCGGAGCTGGCTGCGATCGAGCAGGCGATCGCCGCCGAGCGCGGACACATCTCCGCGCTTTACCAGGCGCTGCTAAACAGTGCGCCGCTGGCCGAGGGCTGGGAAAAGCTGCTTACCGCGATCCGCAACCGGAGCTCCCTTCCACCCGATCTGCGCGAGATGGTGATCCTCAGGGTGGCGGTTTTGAATCGTGCTCCGTTCGAATTTGCAGCGCATCTTCCCGTGGCCAGGAACGCGGGCGTGACCGACGAAGAGCTCGCTGCGCTCCAATTGCCGCAAATCGGCGAACCCTTCGGCGCTCTCGAGAAAGCGGTCCTCGCCTTGACCGACGCGATGACACGCGAGGTGCAGGTATCGGACGCTTTGTTCGAGCCCATCGCCCGGCATTTCGACCGACGGGCCGTGACCGAGCTGGTGGCAACGATCGCTGCATACAACATGGTGTCGCGCTTCCTCGAAGCGCTGCGCATCGGGCATTAGATTCGCGTGCACCCCGGTCACTGCCTGTTGCTGAAGGCGGTAGTCGGCGATGCTGACGACTCGACGCTGCTCGCCGGCTTGACCGAGCTTCGACGAATTCTCGCCGTTCCGTTCGCTGAATTCGCCGTCTATCGCGGGTTGCGAACACCAGACCTGTACGCATACGGCGTGCTCGAAGGCGCTGCCCATCCCACCGATGGGGACCTGCAACGCTTCGAGGCGATGGCAAGACAACTGCCGGCGTTCGCCACATCCGCGCCGGCGATCGATCGGCTCGAAAGCGTGTTCACCGCGACCGGCGCGTCGGCGGGCGCAATGACCGGATTCCACTACACGGTGGAGACCGATGCCGCAGACGGGTGGGAAGAGGAGATCTTCCGCTGGTACGACACCGAGCACATGCCGCGACTTGCGGCGGTGCCGGGGTGCGCACTTGCCCAACGCTTCATCAACGGCGATGGCGGGCCGCAGTCACACGCTTGCTACGACCTCACCGATCCGAAAATATTGGAATCGGCGGCATGGCTTGCCGTACGTCGCACCGCCTGGAGCGATCGCGTCCGGCCACAGTTTCGGAATACCCGCCGCACGATGTTTCGTTCCTTGCGCATAGGCTAGCGGCGTTGAGAAAGAGGGCGCTTAATATCTTTGACGCGAAGCGCCTTTCACGGGATTCTTGGCCCCCGCGCGTGGCGTTCGACCTGACGTGCCGCCACGATCTGTTGCACTTGACTCTAGAGCTACCTCCAAGGTTTAAGGTGATATGGTTGTTAACGCGCGCCGGTTGAGCTACACGTTAGACAACGTCTTGAATCTCGGAGTAAGAAATGACTGCAAAACGCCAAGTGGAAGTGTTCAGCGCTGGCTGCGGAGTCTGCGAAGAGGCTATCGAAATTATCAAGCGCGTCGCCGGCTCGACGTGCGAGGTGCTCGTCCATAATACGAAGGACATCGATACGGCCAAGCGCGCCAAGGCGCTTGGGATCCGCTCTGTCCCAGCGGTTGTGATCGACGGCCAGCTCGCAGCATGCTGCGCGGGGCGCGGGGGCGACGAGGCGATTCTTAGGACGGCCGCATTGGGTCGGTCCGCCTGACCCGGTCAGCGTCCACCACTTACATTGAATTCCTTGGCTTGACCTTGGTCTCAACGCTAAGGTCCCTCGCGTGATAGCGTTCCTTATGTTCACCATCGGCAAACTCTCTTCGCTGGCCGACGTCAGCGCGGACGCGCTACGTTATTACGAGCGCGAGGGATTGCTTACGCCGACCAGCAAGAGCGAGGGCGGCTACCGCCTCTACGATGACGCGTCGGTCCGGCGCGTCAGGTTAATCAAGCAGGCCCAGCAATGCGGCTTTACCTTGGCTGAGATCTGTGAGCTTTTGGCGTTGCGTAGCGATAACGATGCCTGTTGCGGGGATATCCGTACTCGGGCAATTGAAAAGAAGTTACAGCTTGAGGGCAAGATTCACACGCTGAGAGGAATGTCCAAAGCCCTGGACGCGCTTATTGCCGACTGCGCTCACGAGGACCATTCGGTGAAAGAATGTCCAATCCTCGCCGCGTTGGAGCGAGCCGCTGCGGTAGCGCGATCGGAGTGATTGCTTGTGAAAGTCGAGCTCTTCCATTCCGCGGGTTGCAGGCAATGCGCGGCGGCGCAAGCAAGCCTCAAGAGCGCCGCGCAACAAACGATCGAGAACATCGACTGGCGCGAGATCAATGTTCTTGAAGAACTGGACTATGCCGTCGAGCTCGGTGTGCTTACGCTGCCGGCGATCGCGGTCGATGGAAAACTGGTGTTTTCTTCGTTGCCCACGCCGCAACAATTGAGCGACGAGCTGATCCGCACAGCATCAGGTAAAACCTAACGTGGACCCAGATACGCTGCGCGAGGCAGTGCAGCACGCCGGACTTGCTGCCGTAGGAATCGGCTTCCTCGCCGGACTCGTGTTCAGCTTTAATCCCGTCGCCATGGCCGCCATCCCGGTTTCTCTTGCCTATGTAACAAAGGCGCGCGAGAAGCGGCAGGCAATCATGTTCGGAACAATGTTCATCCTTGGCATGGTCGCCACGCACGGCATGCTCGGCCTCATCGCAGGGCTCGGCGGACAGTGGGTCGAGGCAATTGTAGGTCGCAGTTGGGGGCTCCTATTAGGGCCTGTCTTGATACTGCTGGGGCTAATGTGGCCAGGATGGGTGCGGATTCCCTTGCCCGCGTTCGCGTTTCGGGCGAAGCGACCTACCGGGCTGTTGGGCGCACTTCTTCTCGGGGCCGTGTTCTCGATTGCGATCTGCCCCGTCTGTACGCCAGCACTAGTTGTCCTCCTCGGGGTAGCAGCGGCGCTCGGCTCGCCGTGGATCGGCATCGGCCTGCTGTTGGCCTTTGCCGTGGGACGTGCCGTCCCCGTCGCGATTGGAGCCATTACCGTAGGCTGGTTGGAGAACCTGCGCGGCCTCGCAGGTTATCGACGACTATTCGAGATCGCCGGCGGGCTTACCCTGGTGGGCGCAGGGCTCTACATGCTGAATGCCTATTTCATCTGGATTCCAGAGCTGGCGGCCTGAGATTGTTTGATCATGACCTCGACAGTCAGTGATCAGAGGAGCACGTCGAGGCACGGCGTCACGCCAATCCCGGCCAAAAACTAGAGTCAAGCGCTACAACGTTTTCCAATCGCAGTCAGCCCTACGCTGCGTGGAACCGGTTTCGCACCGAACTTATTTGTGCTGCCCGAGCCACTGCTCAAATTCCTTGATCTCCCTCTTTTGGGCCTCAATGATCCGCTTCGCCATGGCGCGCATTTTCGGGTCCTTCCCGCGTTGTAGCTCCATTTGCGACATGTCAATGGCGCCCTCATGGTGCACCTTCATCATTGCCGCGAAATCCCGGTCCACGTTTCCGGTCGGTTTCATCGCGTCCATACTCTTCATCATGCCCATCATGGGTCCGCGCATATCTCCACTGCCCGCGCTCATGCCGGGCATTCCCGGCATCGTGGAATCCATCTTTTCTTTCGGGGCCGGCTGAGTGACCGCGGGCGGCGGAGCCACTTTGGTCGCCGACTTGTCCGCGGGCGTCGCGGGTGATTGAGCAAGTGCCGCCGAAGTGCCGGTGAGAAGGACGAACGCGCCAAGCACGCAAATGCCACGGCAGTTGACTGCAACAAACGTCTCGCGTTTCATCAGTGTCTCCAGGTGATTGCCGGTGTTCCGGCGTTTAAAGAGGGTTGCATCGTCGCTATTCGGACCTTATTTCATCCGAATGAGCTCCCCGTGCACGACGACGACTTCCGCCGTCTCGTTAGTCCACATCCAGCAGAAGTCCTGCGCCGATGACGCTGTAAAGATCGATGCGGCAACCGAGGTCTTGTCGATCTTGACTGGATATTCAACCGTACTGCCTCGGTGGAAGTGGACGTTGAAAGGCACCGCTGCCGATGCGTCGAAGCGGTAGCGCACCCGTTCATCGGACGCGAGGTTGCGGCATTCCTCCGCAATTTTGCCGGGCTCGATCTCGTGTCTGAAAGCGTCGCTTTCCGCACGCTGCGCGGCCGCGCGCAAAGGAAGCGGAAGCGCAATGATCAAGCCCACGCAGATCGCTAAGGCTTGACGACCGAGTGATTGAAGCATAGGGCGCGATTTCGCAAGATGGAGCTTCACCACGATGATCCGCCCGCACATGTTCGTGTCGGCTTGGTCATTACCGTGCTCCTTGCAAACCCAAAATCACTCTACTTGCCCGCTTTGGCTTTTTCCAGTGGCGTGAAGCGAGCCTGGACGGCATTCTCGCCGGCAAGCGTCAACGACACGACGACTTTCATGTCGGGCGCGGATTCGAATTTACCCGAGCCTGCAAGCGCGTTATCGCCAGACGGCTCGAGCTTGACGTTCGCCGTGTTCTTGCCGGCGAGCACGGTGGCCGTCCCGCTTGCGCCCTTGGTTATAATTTTCTGGTGCTTAGCATCGGTTACACACACCACCAGCGCGTTTTCCTTGACTACCAGTTCAAGATGATGCTTGCCTGCATCCTTGATCTGACCGCCGTTCGGGCCCGTGGTCCCCTCGTCGGCAAAAGCGACCGTCGCCAAGCCAAGCAGGGCCACGGCTAGGCCCAGCAAAGGCGGCACCCGCTTCAGCAGAGAGAGTCCAGTCGGAACTGTAGTTGCATCATGTCGCATTTAGCGTTCTCCTTTCGAGAGTGACTGCAGAAGTCAGAACCAGGTTCGCGCAAAAAGTGCCGATTGTGGTGCGTGGGGGCCTCCTAAAATGTCTGTTGCGCATGTTCCTCGAGGAGCCGTTTGAGCGGTTTTTCGCCCCACAACCAAAACATAACCGGCGTGATGATGGTGTCGAGGATCGTGGAACTGACCAGCCCGCCGAAGATTACCAAGGCGACCGGGTGCAGAATTTCCTTGCCCGGCTCGTCGGCGGCGAGCATCAGTGGGACCACGGCGAACGCCGCCACCAGCGCGGTCATGAATACCGGCGTGAGCCGCTCGAGCGAGCCGCGTACGATCATCTGCTTGCCGAATTGTTCGCCCTCGAAAGCACACAGGTTGATGTAGTGGCTCACCTTCAGAATACCGTTGCGCGTGCTGATGCCGGCGAGCGTGAAGAACCCGATCATCGAGGCGACCGACAGCGACTGCCCGGCAATCCATAGCGCAATGACGCTGCCGACCAGCGCCAGCGGAATGTTGCCCATGATCATCAGCGACAGCGCGATGGAATGATAGCGGGTGTAGAGCACGACGAAGATCAGCAACACCGACATCACGGCAAGCAGAGCGATCAGCCGTGTCGCCTCCTCTTGTGTCTGGAACTGTCCCTCGAGGCTGGTGAAGTAGCCGGTGGGCATCGGGTTAGCGGCGATTTCGTCGCGGATGCGCGCGACGATCGTGGCGAGGTCGGTGCCATCGGAGTTGGCCGAGATCGCTATGCGCCGGCGCGTGTTGTCGCGCGAAATCTGATTGGGGCCGTCGCTGTCCTCGATCTCTGCGATGCGCGAGAGTGCAATCCGACCGCCTGGCGTTTCGACCAGCAGTTGCGCCAGCGCCTGCGGGGCGCGTGCGGAGTCGGGCAAGCGCACCACCAGATCGAATCGGCGGCTGCCCTCGATTACTTGGGCCAGTTTCTCGCCGTCCAACAATGTTTCGAGCGCTTTCAGTACTGCGGACGTCGTGACGCCATAGGCGGCCGCTTTGTCGTAATCGAGGCGGATCTTGAGCTGTGGGATGAGTACCGCCTTCTCGACCTGCAAATCGGTGATGCCCGGAATCGTCGCCAGCCGGTTTCGCAACTGCGCGGCGAGGGCGCGCAGCGTGTCGAGATCGTCGCCGTAGACCTTGAGCGCGATCTGCGCATTTACCCCGGACAGGATGTGGTCGAGGCGATGCGAGATCGGTTGTCCGACGTTGACCACCGCAGGCAGCACGTTCAGATGGTTGCGGATGTCCTGGAGCACGGCGTCGCGGCTGCGCTGCGAACGTTTCAACTCGACATCGATCTCGGAGTAATGCACTCCTTCCGCGTGCTCGTCGAGTTCCGCGCGCCCGGTACGGCGGCCGGCCTGGAGGACTTCCGGCACTTGCTTGATCAGTAGCTCAGCCTGGGTGCCGATGCGGTTTGATTCGCCAAGCGAGGTTCCCGGGTTGAGCACCAGGTTGATGGTGAGCGTGCCCTCGTTGAACGGCGGCAGGAACGAGCGTGGAAAGAACGGCACCGTAGCGGCGGCGATCAGCACTGCCGCAACAGCGGCTGCGAGCAGCAGCTTGGTGTGATCGAACGACCAGTAGAGAATAGGAGTGTCCCATTGCTTAAGTTTCTTCACCAGCAGGCTGTATTCCTCCTTTGGCTTCAGGTTAAAACGCAGCGACCACCATGGCGTTTTCGCATCGTCGCCGGCGGAGGTCGTTGCGCCCCTGGCGAGCAGGTAGTAGCACAGCACGGGAGTAAGCGTCGCTGAGACCAGCATGCTGGCTAGAATGGAGACGATGGATGCCACGCCCAGCGGCGCAAACAGGCGCCCCTCGATACCGGAAAGCGCGAATAGCGGCACCAACACCAGCACGATGATGACCGTGGCGTAGACGATGCTGGACAGCACCTCCTTGGTGGCCGCGGCGATCACTTCCAGTGGCGGCTTGAACGCGCCATCGGCGATATTGCGCTTGAGCCGCCGCAGGATGTTCTCCAGCCCGACGATGGCGTTGTCCACCAGCACGCCGATCGCGATCGCCAGGCCTCCGAGTGTCATAGTGTTGATGGAGAGCCCCATCACTTTGAACGTGAGGGCGGTGATCAGGATCGACATCGGAATGGCGGTGAGCGAAATCAGCGTCGTGCGCAAGTTGAGCAGGAACAGGAACAGCACCACGGCCACCATGATCGCGCCGTCGCGCATCGCCTCTTCGACGTTCAAAATCGAAGCCTCGATGAAATTGGCCTGCCTGAAAACGACCTGCGGCGGCGACATGCCCTCCGGCAGCGACCGGCCGAGGTCGGCCAGCGCGGCCTCGATTACTTTTGTGAGCTTCACGGTGTCGGCAGTGGGCTGCTTTTCGACCGACAGGATCACGGCAGGTCCGGCGTTGTAGCTCGCGTCGCCGCGTTTCACCCCGGCGGCAAACTTCACTTCTGCCACCTGCTTGAGGAGGATGGGCTGACTGTTTTTCGCAATGATGGCGAGGTTCTGCAGGTCGGTCAGGCGCGAGGTGCGTCCGATGTTGCGGATCAGGTACTCGCGCGCGCTTTGCTCGAGAAAACCGCCGCTGGTATTGACGCCGAAGTTCCTGAGCGCCCCTTCGATCTGCTCGAGCGTCACCCCCAACGCCTGCATCTGCGCCGGATTGGGCTCGATGCGATATTGTTTGACCTCACCGCCGATCGGAATGACCTGCGCCACACCCGGGATGGTGAGCAGGCGCGGACGCAGCACCCAGTCCGCATATTCGCGTACTTGCATCGGATTCACGCGGGCCGGGTCGACGGGCAGCGCGATCAGCATGATCTCGCCCATGATCGAAGCGATCGGCCCCATCTGCGGTGCGATGCCCGCAGGCAGCTGCTCCTTTACCAGCGACAATCGCTCGGCGACCTGCTGGCGGTTGCGGAAAATCTCAGTGCCCCAGTCGAATTCGACGAACACGATCGAAAGCCCGATGCCCGAGACCGAACGCACGCGCGTCACGCCGGGCATGCCGTTCATCGCCGTTTCAACCGGGAACGTGACCAGTTGCTCGACCTCTTCCGGCGCCATTCCGCCGGCCTCGGTAAGCAGCGTGACGGTGGGCTTGTTCAGATCCGGAAAGATATCCACCGTCATCTGCTGCGCTGTCAGGGCACCGTAAAAAAGTATCAGCAGCGAAGCCGCCAGCACGAACAGGCGTTGCCTAATGCTCCAGTCGACGATCAGGTTGAACATGGCGCCGCCGCCTCAACGCACTTGCGCCAGCGCCGAGGCGCCTTGGACTACCATGCGCTCGCCCGCGGCGACGCCCTCGGTAACCGTGGCATTGGCACCGTCGAGCAACTGGTAGCGCACTTTCCTCGGAGCGAAAGTTTCCGCGCCGACGTGCACCCATAACACGTTATCGCCCGAGCTGTTCCGGGTGAGTGCTGCGAGGGGCACCGCAACCCCTTTGATAGTGTGTTTGGTTTGCGCCACCACCTTAAGCGGCTGGCCGATCGCGAGCGGCGGCGACGGCGGCTTGATGCGGAACAGCAGCGGCAGCGCCTGCTCGCGCAATTGCTGCGCGCCGCCAACGAACACCAGAGGCAGTGCGCCGCCGGCGGGCAGCACGCCGCTCGCGCTGGCGACATCCGCGAGGATAATCGGGTCGTAGGCGAGCGCTTCGACCATCAGTCGCTGCGGATCGACGATTTCAAACAGCACCTCGCGCGCTTCGACGACCTGACCGGCGATGGCAGACGCGGCGCTGACAACGCCCGAACCCGGCGCGATCAGGGCTTCGCGATTGCTGAGACTGCCGCCGACCGCCGCTTTTCTTTCAGCGAAGCTCGTCAGTTCGGCACGCGCCGCGTCGATTTCCTTCTGCGGCACGCTGCCCTCGAGCGCTTCCAGCCGTTTGAGCTTCTTCTCGGTGAGCGCGTGCTGCGCCGTGAACTCCGCGAGCTGCGCGCGCTGGTTCCCGAGCTCGATGGCGTTGGCGACCGGCTTGACGTAGGCGAGCACTTCGCCTTTGCTGACTTTCTGACCCAGCGTAGGAAGGCCCCGTGGGCCGGGCTCGATACGCCCAGGTTGACTGGATTGCACGCGGCCTCCGGCATTGGGGTCGGCGACGACGCGACCGTTGAGCTCAAGGCTCTGGGAGAGTTCGCGAACTTCTGCCAGTGTGGTGCGGATCCCGAGCTGGCGTTGGACTGCTTTGGACATGAATACGCCGCCATCCGCTAGGCGCTGCGCGTTGGCGTTTTCGCCTGCGCCAGCGGGTGCGTAAGCCGTCGAACCTTTCTTGTCTGCGCCGTGACCTTCGTCCGCGTGCGACGAAGTTGCGACCGCAAGCAACATCGGGATGACGGCTCCTGCAATGACCGCCAATGCCCGCGTCCTGCGCGTCATCCTGCGCAGCAATAGCCACGCGGTGCCGGCCAGCGCGACCAGGGCACCGATAATCCAGACCAGCCATTCGGCCCAGTTGTGCGTATGGCTGACGGCATCCGTCGGAGGGGGAACGCCGAGAGTGCCATCGAGCAGGTCGGTTTCTTCAGCGGCCCGTATGGTGAACACCAGCGGGTACTGGCCCGGCTTGGTCAGCGCGGCGGCGGCCGCGGTGTAGATGCCCTCGCCAGTGGACTGCGCCGTTGCCTTGAACTCGCCACTCGCAATTTCGATCGCTGCATTGGTGACCGGCGCGTTGGTGGCGAAGCGGTCAAGGTAGAGCGTAAGCTTTTCCCCTTCGAGCATTCCGACCAGCTCGAAAATCTCCGAATTCGCTTCGACACGCGGCGCGAGCGTGGCGGGGAGCGCCGACGAAGGCGCGCCGTGACCGCCGTGACCTTCGTCAGCAAAAACGATGACCGGCAATAGCGCCAGCACCAGCACCCATCCACATAAGCTTTTCATGGCAACACTCCAAGCGCCTGATTCAAACGGGCGAGGGTGCGCGCAGCGTCGAGCGTGGCGCGCGTGTAATTCAGTTCGGACTCGAAGCGCTCATTTTCGGAGCGCAGGCGGCTGACCAGATCCAGTTCCCCGAGCGCAAAGGCCTTGGCGAGCAGGCGTTGCGTGTCGGCAGCGAGCGTGAAACGCGCTTCGGTCAAGTGCACCACGACGCGCGTCTGATCGAGCTCCCTGCGCGCGGCCTCGACTTCTGCGGCGACCCTGGAGCGTTCGAGCCCGAAAGCGGCAAGCGCCTCGATCAACTCGGCATTGGCGGCAGTAATCCTCGGCCGGTTGCGCGCATCGGTCGCGAATGGCAACCGAAATCGCAGCTCAATGGAGTTGGCGTAGGCATCGCCGAAGGTGTTGCGCTCGCGCCGCATGCCCAGCTCGAGCTCCGGATTGTTGCGCAGGCTCTGCGTGGCCTGACTGAGCTTGGCCTGCGCGGTGGCCACGGCGCGTTGCAGCGGCGCGAGCAGCGGATGGTCATCAAGGAGACGGGCCTGTGCAGGAGGGGTTTCTTCGCCGCTGGGCAACGTGGGCAACCCTGTCAGCACGTCGAAACCCTGCCTCGCCCTGAATGCCTTGACCTCGGCTTCGGCCAGCGCGCCGCGTGCGAGAAGATCCGCGGCCTGCGCCTGATTGAGATCGACGCGCGCCAGATCGCCGGCCTTGACGCGGCGCTCGACATCGGCTGCGATCGCCGTCGCATCCTCTACCTTGCGCCGCGCGAGCGCCAACTCGTTCTCGGTGAGCCGTACCTGCCAATATGCGTCGCGCACTTCGCCGGCGACCTTCAGCTTCGCCGCGGAAAGCGCGGTATCGTACTGATCGCGCTCGGCGCTGACGATTGCAGCTTGGCGTCCCTGTTCTCCGGGCAGCCACAGTGGCATAGTGATTCCGGCGTTCCATTCGCTCTGTCCGTCGCGGCGATTCAGGCGGTCGTTGCGGTTATCGACGAACACGCTGGGTGGCTCTGGAAACAAGGCCTGCGCGGCGTCGCGTTTCGCCGCGAACTCATCGGACCGGGCCGCCTGGGTCTGATACGCCGGTTGCCGCTCCCAAGCACGTTCCACGGCGTCGCGCAGCGTGCCTTCGGCGCACACCGGTGGCGCGAGGAGGAGCAGCATAGTGATGCAAACGCTTCTACGCATCGGCTTTTCCTCGTGTTTCGCTAGCCGCGGCCGTGACAACGACGAATCTTATGTGCGTGGGTTTCGCAGTTCGAGAACCATCACCGCGGTTGCAGACCGCAGACATGCCGCGATTAATCGCATGCCCTGCATGTCGTCCGCCCGCGTCAGAACCGGAAATGGTTAAAACAACTGCGTATTGCACGTTGGACCCCGTCGCTCAAGTGACTTGGCAACCGCAAGCATCAATGCGATGCGGTACCGCGGCCGTAGCACGGCCGGTGCTGGCGCGTCGAGTCGCGACGACTCGACGCTATGCCAGCGAGCTAGACGAGGAAACTACGGGGTGGGCGATCTAGGGAGTCAGGCGCGCGCGACGGCAATCGATGCGTCGCAAGGGGAGTCATCAAGCCGTGATGATCCGCGGTAGTAAGCGGCAACGCGCCGTTCGCGGCGAGCGCCGGGGAACAACAAACGTCAGTGCAGGCGCCATGCGCCGTGCTGGTCGACCCCGAGTCATGACCCTGCACCGCCTCTACGCCGCCGTTCTCGTGGTGCGCGTGCCCGGCGTGACGGGCGTCCACGTGGTGGGCGCTTGCCGCGTTAGCGTCTGTCTTGGCGAGCAGCCTGATCGCTGCGACGCCGTGGTTATGGACGGCCGGCATCGCGACTGCCGGCAGGACCTGCCAGGGCGGCACCAGGACCAGCAGCATTACCGCGAGATTGCGTATACGCACCGACATGGGAGGCAAGTATAGCATCGGCCAGACCCGGTCAATTTGCGTCCGGGCGTCGCTGATGAAGAGACTGATCTAGTGTACTGAGTCTTAAATTAGTCGAATTAATTGTTCG
>JRHI01000168.1_pt1 | contig 73149 bp, 67 predicted proteins | sample 215371 | NCBI WGS metagenome assembly JRHI01 (sample SAMN02929681, study PRJNA255918) | sediment metagenome | biome: cave system; feature: Ice Cave; material: Sediment; isolation source: sediment from deep within a dark volcanic ice cave with no known source of... ... | reverse complement strand
GCGCTGACCCTCGACAGCATGGGTACTGCCGGCCTGGCGGGCGACGCCGAGCTCGGCGCGCTGCGGGGGGCCCTCAGCCGGCGGCAGGGGATCCTGGTGGTGGGTGACCCGCGCTCCGGGCTGACCGCCGTCCTGGAGGCTCTCGTCGACGCCCTGCCGGTCGGCGAACGCGTGGCCCTGGTGGAGCCGCGGCCGCAGGTGCGCTTCAGCACGCCCTCCGTGCTCCGTCTCCGCTCAGCCACCGGGCAGGGCGCCGGTGCAGTGGACGTCGCCATCACCACCTCGCCGGAGTGGGTGGTCATCGATGACGCTCTGCCGGAGGCGGCCGGGATGGCCGCCTGGCGCCACGGCTCCGGTGGTCCGGTCTCGCTCATCGCCGCGCGCACGCCGGACGGCGCCGCCTGGCGCGAGCTGGCCGCCGCCTCCATCGCCGCCTCGGTCGGCGGCAGGGAGGTGGCCGACGGACTTGTCGCCCGCGCCTTCCCGGTCACCGTCACCGTCGCGCCCACCGACGGGGGCGGTTTCCGGGTCGCCTCCATCAGGGCCTGACGCCCGGGGCCGGCGCCGTCCGGCGGGCGCGCTGTGACCTGACCCGAATCGGGCTAACCGGAGACGGTGGGGCCGACCCGGTCGATCGTCATCCGCAGCACCACCCGCTGCTCGCGGGCCATGGCGGCGCGGTAGTCGTCCCAGTCCGGATGCTCGCCAAAGCCGATCCGGTAATAGCGCTCCAGAGCGTCCAGGGCGCCGGGCATGCTCTGGACCTCGATCGGCCCCTCGGCCTGCACCCAGTCGCCGAAGAACCCGTCGTTGAGGACGCACAGCCAGGCACGCGGATTGCGGCGGAGGTTGCGCGTCTTCATGGCCGTCTCGCGACTGCTGACCATCAGCGTGCCGTCCGCGTCGGCGACCACCACCACCGGCGTCATCTGAGGTGCCCCGTCCTGCCGGAGAGTCGCCAGGATGGCGCGATGGTTCTTGGCGATGAAGGAGCGGACGTCGTCGGGCGTCATGGGGATGACCTCGATGGGCGCGAATCGGAGCCGGCCCACCATGCACCAACGGAGCACCGGAGGGAAGGCCCGCCGCCGCGCGCACACGACCACGCCGCCGCGCGGCACTCTGGCACTCTGCGCGTCGATGACTGCTGACGCCGCGTTCGAGATCCGGCCGGCGACGCCCGACGATGCGCCGCTTCTTTTCCACCTGGTCACGGAGCTGGCGAGATACGAGCGCCTCGAGCACGAGGTCAGCGGCAGCGCCGACCTGCTGCGCGCCCAGCTGGCCACCTCGCCGGCGCCGTGCGAGGCGCTGCTGGCCATGGACGGCGACACGCCCCTGGGCTTCGCGCTCCACTACCCCACCTTCTCGACCTTTCTGACCCGGCCGGGGATTCACCTCGAGGACCTCTTCGTGGTCCCGGAGGCGCGGGGGCGGGGGATAGGACGGCAGCTGCTGCTGGCGCTGGCGCGGCTGGCCGACTCGCGCGGCTGCGGCCGCCTCGAGTGGGACGTCCTGGACTGGAATCAGCCCGCCATCGCCTTCTACGCCTCGCTCGGCGCCGCGGCGGTCGAGGGCTGGACGCGCTACCGGATGACCGGCGAGCCACTCGGAGCCGCCGCCCGCAGAGCCTGACGCCGCGGCCCGGACAGATCGCCATGAACAGGTTCGCAGTGACGCGGCCTCCGGTATCGTGACCTCCCGGCATGCCCGATCCACTTCTTCTCGTCATCAAAGAGCTGGGCGCCGAGCGCAGCGTCCACATCCGCGACAAGGCCCGTCTCGGACGCGGCGCGGACGCCGACGTGGTGCTCGGCGATGGCGGTGTCTCCCGCATCCATGCCCAGCTGACCCCGGCACCCGAGGGCTGGCTGCTCGAGGACTCGGGCAGCCGCAACGGCACGCTGCTCAACGGAGACCGCCTGGCGGCCGGCCAGCGTGTCAGCGTCCACGCGGGCGACGCCCTGCAGCTGGGCGGCGCCACGGTGGTGGTGGCCGCCTCGCCGGACGTGGCGCCGCGGCCGATCACCGCCGCTCCTCCGGCGGGGGGTGCGCCCCTGCAGCCCGCCTTCGCCTGGACGCCACCGGGCGGCACCGCCCTGGCGTCACCACCGGCCAGCTCGCCCACCGCCACCTGGATCCTCGACACCGCCAGCCTGCAGCGGTCGGCGGGAGCGCACCCGGCGCCGAGCGCCCTGGCCACCGGCGAGGGCCAGCGTCCCGTGGAGTCGACCGTCCCGATCGCGCCGCCGCCGCCGGTCCCGGGGACCGCCGCGGTCATTCCCGGGCTGGTGCGGGTGGGTCGCGCCATCGACAACGACCTCGCCATCGCCGACCCGCGGGTGGCCAGCTACCACCTGGACGCGCGCTGGACCGGGACCGGCCTGCTGGTCCGCGACCTGAGCGGCGGCCAGACCAGCGTGGACGGCCACCCCCTGACCTCCGCGCCCGTCCACCCCGATGCGACCCTGTTCCTGGGCGGCAGCTTCGCCCTGCCGGCGCGGGCGCTGCTGGAGCGGCTGGCCGCGGTCGGCGCCGTCGCCTCCGCGCCGGTGCAGCGGGCGGTGCCGCAGCTGGAGCACCTGCTGGTGGCCCAGGGGGTGCGCCGGCGTGTCGGCGAGAAGGAGATCCTTCGGGGCATCGACTTCGCCGTGCGGCGTGGCCAGTTCGTGGCCGTGGCGGGTGCCTCCGGCGCCGGCAAGAGCACGCTCATGAACGTCCTCAACGGCTACGTCGCCCCGGATGCCGGCAGCGTTGACGTGGTCCGAGCCGCCGATGACGAGCCCGACCTCGGCTACGTGCCCCAGGACGACATCATCCATCGCACGCTGACGCTTCGCGACGCGGTGGTGCTCTCCGCCATGCTGCGATTCCCGCCCGGGACCCCGGAGGCGCAGGTCGACGCCCGCTGTGACGAGGTGCTCACCGAGCTGGGGCTGCGCGAGCACGCCGCGACGCGGGTGGAGCGGCTCAGCGGCGGCCAGCGCAAGCGCGCCTCAGTGGCGCTGGAGCTGATGACCCGGCCCCGCCTGCTGCTCCTCGACGAACCCACCAGCGGCCTCGACCCGGCCAGCGACCGGCGCCTCATCGCCCTGCTCGGCGCCCTCGCCGACTCCGGCTACGGCATCGTCCTGATCACCCACACCACCACCAACATCGACGCCTGCGACACCGTGGCCTTCCTGGCCACGGGCGGCTACCTCATCTTCTGGGGCAGCCCGCATGAGGCTCGGGAGTACTTCGGGTGCACCAATCTCGAGGAGGTCTACGAGCGCCTCGAGGACGCCCAGTACGGCACCCCCGAGGAATGGCGGCGGCGCTTCGAGGCCTCGCCCCACTACGCCAACCTGAGCCGTGAGGTCGAGGCCGGGCACCGCGAGTTCGAGGAGCAGCGCCGCATCGCCATGCCGCACCTGCAGGGTCCGGGCGCCATGCAGATGCCCCCGCCGCCGGGGATCCCGCAGTACGGCTCGGCGCCGGCCTCGGCGATCACCCCACGCAAGCCCGGGATCGTCAGCTGGCAGATCAAGGGCCTGTCCAAGCGCTATTTCAAGACGCTGCTGGCCGACCGGCGCACCCTGCTGATCATGCTCATCCAGGCGCCCTTCATCGTGGTCCTGGCGCGCCTGCTGTTCCCCGGCGACTCGCTGAGCGCCAACCCCAACAACCCCACCACCGACCCCAATTTCGCCTTCGACCAGCGAGGCACGGTTCAGGCCCTTTCCGACCATGCCGGCAAGGGCGTGCAGCTGCTCTTCCTGCTGGGCACGACACTGGTCTGGCTGGGCACCATCAACGCCGCCCGGGAGATCTGCAAGGAGACGCCGATCTGGCAGCGGGAGCGGCACGCCGGGGTGCGCCCGGGTCCCTACCTGCTGAGCAAGTACCTGGTCCTGGGCGCTGTCTGCCTGGTGCAGACGGTGCTCTGGCTGGGTCTGATCCTGGTGCTCTTCAGCCTGCCCGACAGCGGGGGGCCGCCCGGCTTCTTCGTGGTCGGGTTCGCCACCGCCCTCAGCGGCGTGGCCGTGGGGCTGGTGATCAGCGCCGCCATGCCGACGCCGGATCGCGCGGTCACGGTGGTGCCGCTGGTGATGATCCCGCAGCTGCTCTTCAGCGGCGCCATCATCTCCCTCTCCGAGATGGGCGGCGTCGGCGGCGCCGCCAGCGCGCTCTTCAGCGGCCGCTGGACCTTCGAGGGGCTGGGGCGGCTGATCGATCCCACCAACCGCCTCATCGATCCCTTCAACCGCTCCTTCGATCCCGCCACCGGAGCGGCCAACGACACCGTGACCCAGCGCGGTTTCGACGGCTCGGCGGCGGTCCCGCTGCTCGGCCTGCTGCTCCTGACCCTGGCCTTCGGCGCCATCGCCGCCTGGCTGATCACCAACAAGGGCGTGCCGCGCGGCGCCCGGCGGCGCGTCCCGCGCCCGGCGGCGATGGCCGGGGGCTGGCCGCAGGCGGCGCCGCCATATCCGCCGCCACCGTACATGGCCCCGGCGCCCTACCCCGGCGGGCCGCCGCAGTACCCGCAGCAGTACGCGCCGCCGCCGCCGCCGCCGCAGTGGGCGCAGCAGCCGCCACCGGGGCAACCGCCCGGGCCGTACGGACAACCCCCTCCCCCGCCTCGCTGACCAGCTGGCTGGTGTCACCGGTCACGCATGCCGGCGGCCGGGCCCGTCTGAGCCCCTACACGGGAATCCTGTTGCGGGCGATGTAGGCCTCGAGGCGGCCGTTGGCCTTGCGGGTGGTGGCCATGCGGAGCAGTGGATTCCAGCCCAGCAGCAGGCCGATCGGACCCAGCGCCTGACGGCTCCACGTCCAGAAGTCGAACTGGTCGACGTGGTCGGTGATCCGCCCGTCCACCAGGCGGAAGCGCGCGTCGACGACGTTGACGACGCGACGGCCGGTCTGGCTGAAGGTGTACGTCGCCACCCAGGTGGCGGCGGCGCGGTCCCCGCGCGCGGTGACGTCGCGGACGGTGACCTCGAGGTCGGTGGCGGACTCGGTCAGCATCCGCCACATGGCGGCGATCCGGGGCCCGGTCAAGTCGCCGAAGGCGGGGTCGCGAAAGTGGGCAGCTGGGGCGTAGGCGGCCGCCATGGTGGCGTGGTCGCCGCGGCCGAGGGCGGCGTAGAAGCCGGCGATCAGGTCGCGGGCGGCCTGCTCACCGCCGGTGGCGCCGGGGCCTGCGGTCACGGGTCGATCGGGGGTGAAGGACATGGGGTCGATGGTACGGACCCGGACAGGACACAGTAGGTACAGTTGTGATATCACAAAATCCCACAACTCTTAAGGGAGAAAGATCAGATGCCAATCTTCGCCGTCCTCCTGATCGCCGCCGCGGTGGTGCTCGGCATCTACGCGGCCGCCAACGGAGGCTCGCACGACATCACCATCTTCGGCAGCAGCTTCCACGTCTACGACTGGGTGGCCCCGGTGATCGCCTTCGGCGGCGTCGCCGTGCTCATGCTGCTCTCCATGGCCTGGGCCATGTTGCGCCTGGGACGCCTGCGCCGCGCCAACCTGCAGTTGAGGGCCGACGTCGAGCGGCTCCGCGCCGAGCTCGCGACGGCACGCGAGAACCGGGAGCGTGATCGGGTCGAGCCCACCGCGGTGGCGACCCCCGCGGTGGCGGAGCGGGAGTTCGTCGGCCGCCAGCCGGCACCGGCCACCGCGCCGGCGATCGGTGCCGAGCCCGTGCCCCCCTATGCGTTTGGGCATCCCGCCGCCGAGCGCCGCGCCGGCGATACCGGCGATCCCGTCATCGCCAGCGGCCCCGCCCACACGCGGGTGCCCGACGGCTCCGTGGTCGACCAGCGTCCATAGGCGACCGGTGTCCACACGCGTATCCACGCTGACCCCCGCACTGGGACAACCCTGATCAGGCGCTGAGGGAGAGCGCGGGCGCCCCGTGGTGCTCGCGCTCCCACTGGGCCTCGGCCTCGCCCATGGGCGTCGACGGCGGCCCCAGCGAGAAGGGCCAGATTTCCTCGGCGATGCGCCACCAGTTGGCCGTCGCCCCGAGCGCGCCGAGCACTGCGTACAGGCCCAGATTGATGCGCTGCAGCACCACGTAGGTGCGCGGGATGTCGCTGTACTGCGTCAGCGGCGAACGGGTGTCGAAGTAGCGCCGCACCATCGCCGAGGCGTATTCCCCGGTCAGCGTGAAGGGGGCGTCCCGGAGCACGGTCTCGTAGAACTGGCCAAGGTGTTCCACAACCACCTCAGTCGAGACCGGCGCCCCCGCCTTGAGGAACCCGGCGCGCTCCAGGGCGGTCCGGAAGCCCTCGTGATCGTGCTCCACGGCGAGGTGCCGGGCGGCGTCCTCGAGCGGCTTCAGGTCCTCGGCGGTAAAGCGCTTGACCAGGCCGAAATCCAGGAATGACACGCGGCCGCCACCGTGGAACAGGTAGTTGCCGGGCTGCGGGTCGCCGTTGAAGGCGTGCAACCGGTAGAGACTGCGGAAGACGAAGCGGTTGATGGCCTCGGCGGCGAGGTCGCGCTCCTCGCGGCTCCAGGTCAGCAGCTCGTCGAAGCCGGCGCCGCTGACCAGCTCGCTGGTCAGCACCCGCGCGGTGCTCAGCTCGGGCAGCACGTTGGGGACATGGATGACCGGATGACCGGCGTAGTAGTCGGCGAAGAGCTGCTGATTGCGCGCCTCGCTGGCGTAGTCCACCTCCTCGCGGAGCCGGTCCGCCAGCTCGTCGACCAGGCCGCGCGTGTCCAGGCCGGGGAAGGCCATGGAGGTGACGCGGCGCAGCAGAGCGACGTTGCGGACGTCGGACTCGATGCTGCGGGCGATGCCCGGGTACTGCACCTTGACGGCCACGGCGCGCCCATCGCGGGTGATGGCGCGATGCACCTGGCCGATGGACGCCGCCGCGAAGGGCAGTGGGTCCCAGCGCCGGAAGACGGTCTCCGGCGCGCCGCCGAGCTCCTCGGCGATGACCGACGCAGCCAGCTCCGCGGTCATCGGCGGCGCATCGTGCTGGAGGCGCGACATGGTGGCGCGGAAGGTCGCGGGCATGCCCTCGTCGAGGTAGCTGGCCATCTGGCCGAGCTTCATGAGCGCCCCCTTCATGGCTCCGAGCTCCTCGGCCACCTCCTCGGCGGTGCGCAGGGCGAGATCGTGGCGCAGCTCGGCACGGCGCTCCACGGAGGCGAAGACGAGCTGCGGGGAACGCGCCGCCAGCCTGCCACCGGCGCGCAGCGCCAGCCGGGCGATGGCCGCGCCCCGGCCGCGACGAGTCTCCACCAGGGCTCCGGCTGGGCGCCGACGGCCGGCCCGCACCATGGCCGCGGCGGCGCCGGCGATGAGCGCTCCCGCGGCAGTGGCCGCGGCCATGGTCCTGGCCCGGATCACGCGCGCATCCGCGCATCGAGGCGACGTCTCGCCTCGCGGACGCCGGGCTGCAGTTCGCTGGCGAAGTCCAGCACGCCGAGCAGCTGGCGCACCGTCTCGCGGTCGCGCAGCTCCGGCGCCGGCTCGGCCCAACCGTAGAGGGCGCGCGCCCACTCCGGCAGCGTCCCCACCGCGGCGGCGCCGAGATCCTGCCACATGGCCCGCATGTCGGGATCGAGCCCGGGAGGGTCGAGGACGATGGCCATGGCCTCGCGCGCCGCCGGGGTGGCGCTGGGTGCCTCGTGGCCGTCGACCCAGGCGCGCAGGGTGGAAGCAGTCGCCGGCACCATGTCGCGGGGCACCCCGACCACCTCGGCGAAGGTGACCATGGCGGCGACGTAGGCGTCCGCGTCGGCGTCGTCGAGGCCGCGGCCGTAGCGGCGCGTCACCTCCACGATGGAGTCGACCATGGCGGCGTGGACCCAGAGCAGCAGGGCCGGGTCACCGGCCGCGTACGGCTGCCCGGTCTGCTCGTCGACGCCGCGGACGCGCTCGTGGATGCGCTGCACCCGCTCCCCCGCCCGGCGCGCGGCGACCGTGTCCGCATAGGTGACGGTGAGGATGTAGCCGCTGGTTGCCGCCAGGCGGCCGAAGGGGTCCTCCTTCCAGTTGCTGTGCTGGGCCACCCCCGCCATCGCCAGCGGATGCAGGGCCTGCAGCATCAGCGAGCGGATGCCGGCGAGCGGGAGGCTGCGGTCGCGGTGCACGCGCCAGACCACGCTGTGCGGCCCGAAGAGGCCGTCGTCGGCGGGATGCTCGGGGATGGCGCGGACGCTCACCCGGCTCAGCGGCCCGAGCGGGTCGGTGGGGGCGTGCTGCGAGGCGTCCATCGGCCATTCACCGTACGCCATCAGCGCCGCCGATCCACCGTCTGCGATGGGGTTTCGGCGGGGTGCCGGGGGGAGGTCGCGCGCACCCCCGTCCTGGCCCGGGTGGCCGAGATGACCGCGGCCAGCAGGGAGACGGCGGCCAGCGCCAGCAGGGTGGCGGTGACGCCGCGCTCGGCGGCCGGGCCGCCGGTGACGCCCGGGCCGGCGGCCAGCGCGAAGACCAGCCCGGCCACGGCGACGCCCAGCGCGGTGCCCAGCCCGCGCGCCATGTTGAGCAGGCCGCCGACGACGCCCACGTCGGCGGGGGCCACGCCGCGCATGACCGACGCGTTGTTGGCGGGGGTATAGAGCCCGAGGCCGGCGCCGGTGACGGCCAGACCCAGCATCAGCCAGGCCTCGCCGTCGCGCCGGGCGGCGAGCAGGAGCAGCCCGGCAACGCACAGCAGCATGCCCATCACGGTGCCGCGCCGGGCGGCGCTGCGGTCGGCCAGGCGCCCCGCCACCGGCGCCAGCACCGCGATGGCGGCGGGCAACACCGCCAGGTCGAGCCCGGCGCGCACCCCGGCCGGCCCGCTCCGCGCCACCAGGTCGAGGGTCACGGCCAGGAGCACGCCGAAGAGCACCAGCGAGGCCAGCAGGAGGGACGCGAGCCCGGGCCCGACGCGCCGCGACGCCACCAGGCCGAGGTCGAGCAGCGGGCTTGGCGTGCGCAGCTCGCGCAGCACCAAGCCTCCGCCCAGCAGCGGCAGGGCGGCCACCAGCACGAGGATCGGCGGCGACGTCCAGCCCGCCTGGCTGCCCGCCGACAGTGCGATGAGCAGTGCCGCCGCCCCCGCCGAGAGCAGCAGCGCCCCCTGCCAGTCGAAGTGATCGCGTCGCACCAGGCCGCGGCTGCGCGGCAGCAGCAGCCAGGCGAGCACCACGGCCACGACGCCGACCGGAAGGTTGACGAGGAAGACCAGCCGCCATCCCCCGGCGGCGAGCAGCAGGCCCCCGATCGCCGGGCCCAGCGACAGGCCCACCGCCTGGGCCACGCCCTGGTAGCCGAGGGCGCGCCCCAGCACGCCTCGCGGCACCGCCGCCGTGATCAGTGCCACGCTGTTGGCCTGGAGCATGGCCGCGCCCACCCCCTGGAGGCAGCGGGCGGCGATCAGCACGCCCAGGGATGGGGCCAGGCCGCAGAGCGCCGAGGCCAGCGTGAAGAGCACGAACCCGTAGGTGTAGAGCAGCTTTCTTCCCACCATGTCGGCCGCCCTGCCGATCGCCACCACGGTGCCGACGAGGACCAGCAGGTAGGACAGCGACACCCAGACCACCGCGCCCAGGCCGGCGCCCAGGTCGGAGGCGATGCGCGGCAGGGCCAGGGTGGTGATGCTGGCATCAAGCTGGCCCATGAAGGCGCCGATGCAGACCGTCCCCACCACCAGCCAGTGGGCCCCGGGCCGGTCACGGACCGCGGCCGGTCTCGCCGGTTCGGTGAGCAGGTGATGGGCGAGGGCACGGCTCCAGCGCATCGGGTGCCCACAACGTACGCCATGGCCCCTCCGCGCGGAGGTTCAGGTCGCAGGGCCGGCCCGGAGCGGTCCGCCGTCGCCGCCGGGCGGGGTCGGGACGCGGCTCACTCCGTGCCGGCGGCGGCCCTGGATCGCAGGATGCAGAACTCGTTGCCCTCGACGTCGGCGAGGACCACCCAGGACTCCTCGCCGGTCTGTCCGATCTGGACGCGGGTGGCGCCGAGTCCGAGCAGGCGCTCCACCTCGGCGCCCTGGTCGTCGGGGCGGAGGTCGAGGTGCAGACGGTTCTTGACAACCTTGGCTTCGGGGACGGGGAGGAAGAGGATCTCCGGGTTGGCGCCGGAGGCCTCGAGGTAGCGTTCCTCGCCGTCGCCGGCCTTGAGCTCCCGCCCCAGTGCCGCGGCCCAGAAGGCGCCGACGCGCTCGGGGTCGTGACAGTCGACGTCGATGGCCTCGATGGTGAGCATGCCCCGGATCACCCCGCCGCGCGGAGGGCGCTCACAGGGCGCGCACCCGCTGGCTCCGCGGCACGTCCTCGATCTCCACCAGCCCCAGCTCCCTGGCCACCGGCGGCACATAGGTGGCGAAGCGACCGCGCAGCCCCTTCTTGAGCCCGTACCAGCCTCCCACCGGATTGTCGGCGGAGCGCGCCCACGCCTCCACCCCGCCCTCCGGCGCCGGCTTCTGCTCGTCGGCGTTGCCCAGCGGGACCCAGGCGCCGCGCTCCTTGAGCATGGCGTGCAGGTCCTCGATTGCCCGGAGGTGGTAGCTGAGCTCAGTCGAGCCGACGCGGCAGACCAGCGCCGGCGGGGTCCGCGCCGGGTCGCGGAAGGCCAGGTAGGTGGACTTGCCGCTCGGTGTGTGCAGCTCCCAGGGGTCCTCGGGGGTGCCGGAGCCGGCGATGGCCATGAGTTGTCCTCCTACGGGGCCCGAAGGGGGGCTCGGCGGTGACCGACAGGTTATCGGAAACCGCCCCGCGATCCCGGGCCGCCGGGGTCAGCGCGCGCGCGGCGTGACCGGAGCCGGCGGCGCCGCCACGCGCGGCACCTCCCGCCCGGTGAGCTCGACCCCGTCACCGCCGTCACCGCCGTCGCCGCCGGCGTTGCGCAGCCGGCTGCGGCGGTAGCCGTAGACGGCGTACAGCACCAGGCCGATCACCATCCAGCCGCCGAACCGCACCCAGGTCACCGCCGGCAGGTTGGCCATCAGGTAGAGCGTCGCCACCACCGACACCACCGGCAGCACCGGCACCAGCGGGGTGCGGAAGGCGCGCTCCAGGTCGGGCCGGGTGTGGCGCAGCACGATGACCCCCAGGGCCACCAGCACGAAGGCGAAGAGGGTGCCGATGTTGACCAGCTCGGCCAGCTCGGTGAGCGGCACCAGCGCCGAGACCAGCGCCACGGCGATTCCCGTGGTCACGGTGGTGCGCACCGGGGTGCCGAAACGCGGGTGGATGCGGGAGAAGCCGGCGGGCAGCAGGTGGTCCCGGCTCATGGCGAAGAAGACCCGGCTCTGGCCGATGAGCAGCACCATCATCACCGTGGTCAGCCCGGCCAGGGCACCGACGCTGATCACCGTGGCGAAGGCCGATTGGCCGACGCTGCGGAAGGCCTCGGCCAGCGGTGCCTTCACCGAGAGCTGGTCGTACTTGACCATGCCGGTCACCACCAGGCTGACCGCGACATAGAGGGTGGTGCAGATGGCCAGCGAGGCGATGATGCCGATGGGCAGGTCGCGCTGCGGGTTGCGCGTCTCCTCGGCCGTGGTGGCCACCACGTCGAACCCGATGAATGCGAAGAACACCAGCGCCGCGCCGGTCAGGATCCCGCTCCAGCCGAAGGCGCCGGTGCCCAGGCCGAGGTCCTGGAGAAGCGATGGCGGGCTGGTGGCCCCGGCGGCGGCGTGCGAGCCGGACGGAGGTACGAAGGGCGACCAGTTGGAGGTCTTGATGAAGAAGGCACCCGCGCCGATGACCAGCAGGACGATGGCCAGCTTGATGGTCACGATCACCATGGTCACCCGCGCACTGACCTTGATGCCAAAGCAGATCAGCGCCGTCAGCAACAGCACGACGCCGGCGGCGAAGAGGTTGTGGCCGTCGCCGTAGAGCCAGTCGGGGACGGCGATCCCGGCCGTCCTGAAGAGGTCCGCCAGGTACGTCGACCAGCCCACCGCGACCGTGCTGGCGCCCAGGGCGAGCTCGAGGATCAGGTCCCAGCCGATGATCCAGGCCATCAGCTCGCCCAGGGTGGTGTAGCTGAAGGTGTACGCCGACCCGGCGACCGGGACAGTGCTGGCCAGCTCCGCATAGCAGAGCGCCGCCAGCCCGCAGACGATGCCGGCGGCGACGAAGGAGATGGCCACCGCCGGGCCCGCCTGGACGCCGGCGGCCTTGCCGGTCAGCACGAAGATGCCGGTGCCGATGATGACGCCGATGCCGATCACGGTCAGGTCCAGCGGCCCCAGGTGGCGCTGGAGATGGTTGTCCTCCGCCTCCGAGTCGCGGATCGACAGCTCGACGGACTTGGTCCGGAAAACCCCGTTCACCCGCGTGTCCTCCAGTCACCGCAACAGGTCAATTCCCAACACCGAGAATTGTAGATATGCGGACTGTGAAAGATCGCTTGATCTGATAGTCAGTGTGGTGGAAAAGACCTCAGCTGGGGACACTGTCCAGGGCGGCCTCGTCGGCGGCACAATCCGTCAGCGGGCTGTCCGGGGGGTGCTCGAGGTGCCAGGCCACGGAGGCGCGCAGCGCGGTCAAGGGATCGGTGTCGGTGTAGCCGAGCAGGCGGCGCGCCTTCTCCGACGAGGTCAGCACGTGCTGGGTCAGGGTGGACCCGGTGATCTCCAGGTCCCCGGGCAGCGCGGCGTCGGCGACGGTGACGAGCTCGGCATCGCCGCCGGCGGCCTCGATGATGCGCTCGGCCCACAGCCGCACCGGCCAGTTCCACGCCTCGCCCAGGTTGAAGACCTCGCCGCCGTGCTCGGGCCGCTCCACGGCGAGGCGGACCCCGAGGGCGATGTCGCGTACCCAGGCCCGAGTCCACACCAGGCCGCCGGGCCCGACCGGGATGCGCCGCCGGCCGGCGCGCAGCCGCCGCAGGATGAAGTCCTCGCGACGCTGGGGGTCGTGCTCGCCGTAGGTGGCAGGCAGCCGGAGCACCGTCGCCCGGCGCTCCATGAACCGCTCCTCCACCTCGAGCTTGGAGTAGGCATCCGGCCCACCGGCGCCGCCCACGGGGAATCGGTCCGCGCGCAGCGGCGAGGTCTCATCCACGGGGACCGGGTCGGTCAGCCGGCCAGTCTGCAGCGAGGCGAAGGCGCGGTAGACGTCCTGGCTGCTGATCAGGACCAGATGCACGTCCTCGGGCAGCCAGGCGAGCGCGGCGTCGGCGCCGGCGCGGGTCATGGCCATGCAGTCGACCACCGCCTCGGGGCGCGACGCCGCCAGGACGTCGCGGTGCTCGGTCCAGGCGGCGCGGGGCAGGTGGATGTGCGGGATCGGCGGCAGTCCGGCAGGCTCGGTCTGGCCGCGATGGACGGCCGTGACGTCGTGGCCGGCGCCGACCAGCTCGCCGACGATGGCGCGGCCGATGAAGCGGGTCCCCCCGAGGACGGTCACCCGCATGGTGGGCAGCCCGGGGTGGCGGTCATGGCGTGCGGCACTCCGAGTGCACCACGCCGGTGGCGACCGGGTCGGCGCGGAGGTACGGCCGCCGGTGGAGCTGGGTGCCAGACGTCAGACGGCGAGGGCGGCGTCCCCGCGCTCGAGGTCGAAGCCCTCGTCCAGCCACCCGGTGATGCCGCCGATCATCTTCTTCACCGGACGGCCGAGGCCGGCCAGCCGGAGCGCGGCGCGGTCGGCGCCGTTGCAGTGCGGGCCCGCGCAGTAGACGACGAAGAGCGTGTCGGCCGGGTAGGCGGCCAGGGCGCGCTCGCCGAGACGCCGGTGGGGCAGGTTGACCGCGCCGGGAACGTGGCCGCCGGCGTAGAGGTCGGGGGAGCGCACGTCGAGGACGACGAAGCCGGTGCCCCCGCTCTCCAGCGATGCGTGGACGTCCCAGCAGTCGGTCTCAAACTCCAGCAGCGCTGTGAAATGTTCGCGGGCGCGCTCGCTGGAGGCGGCGTGGACCTCGGTGACGGGGGTGCGGGACGGCAGTTCTGGCATGGGCTGGAATGTACAGATCTACAGCAGGAAGCGGAAGAGGGGGCTGGTGGTGTCGATCCGGGTGAAGCTGAGCCCGGCGCCGCGCATGCGGGCGAGAAGCGGGTCGAGGTCTGAGGCGTCGGCGAGCTCGATGCCGACCAGGGCCGGGCCGCTGTCCCGGTTGGTCTTCTTGGCGTACTCGAAGAAGGTGATGTCGTCGGTGGCGCCCAGCACCTGGTCGAGGAAGCCCCGCAGAGCGCCCGGCCGCTGCGAGAACTCGACCAGGAAATAGTGCTTCAGCCCCTCGTAGATGAGGCTGCGCTCGGCGATCTCGGAGTACCTGCTGACGTCGTTGTTGCCGCCGCTCAGCACGCACACCACGCGGCGGCCGCGGATCCGGTCGGCGACCTCGCCGAGCCCGGCGGTGGCCAGGGCGCCGGCAGGCTCGGCGATGACACCGTCGTGCTGGTAGAGCGCCAGCAGCTCGGTGCACAGGCGGCCCTCGTCGACGGCCACGACCTGGGCACCGGCGGCGGCCAGGATGCTGTGGGTGAGCACGCCGGCGCGGCGCACCGCGGCCCCGTCGACGAAGGTGTCCAGGCGGTCGAGGGCGACGGGGCCGCCGGCGGCGAGCGCGGCGGTCATGCTGGCCGCCCCGGCGGGCTCGACCCCCACCAGCCCGATTCCGGTCCCCGCCAGCGCCACCGCGACGCCGGCGAGCAGACCGCCGCCGCCGACAGGTGCCACCACGATGTCGGGTGGCGCCTCCTCCGATTGCTCGAGGATCTCCAGCCCGACGGTGCCCTGGCCGGCGATGACGGCGGGATGGTCGAAGGGCGGGACGTAGGGCAGGCCCTGCGCCGCCGCGTACTCCATCGCCACCACCTCGGTCTCGTCGTAGGTGTCGCCGACCTGGCGGAGGTGGAGGTTGCCGCCGGCCATGTCGACGATGCGCAGGAGCTTCTGGCGCGGCGTGCTGGTGGGCACGAAGATCACCGACGGGATGTCGAGCAGGCGGCAGCTCCAGGCGACCCCCTGGGCGTGATTGCCGGCGCTGGCGCAGACCACGCCCATCTCGGTGCGCTCCACGCCGAGCCCGCGGATCAGCGTGTAGGCGCCCCGCAGCTTGTAGGACCGGACCGGCTGACGGTCCTCGCGCTTGAGCCGGACATCGGCGCCGTAGCGCAGCGACAGCCGCTCGCTGCGCTCCAGCGGCGTGCGAACGGCGACGCCCTCGAGCAGCCGGGCGGCGGCCCGGACGTCCTCGGCGGTGGGGGGCGCTGGCGTCATGGGTCGGCGATGGTAGCGGTGCTACAGCGTGAACTCGCCCTCCGCGCAGCGAGCCACGTCGCCGGCGACGCGCAGGTCGCCGCTCTCCGCGTGCACCCGGATGCGGCAGGGGCGGCCGATCCCGTCGCCCTGCCGGATCAGGATGTCCTCGGCCATCGACCAGTGCTGACGGGCCAGCAGGCCGATGGGCCCGGCGGCGGAGCCGGTGCCGGGATCCTCGGCCAGCGGCGCGGCGCGAAAGAAGAGACGGACGTGCAGGGTGCCGCCGGCGACGCGCTCCACCGCGCACAGGGTGCTGGTGTTGTGGCGGTCGACCGCCTCGAGCGCCGCGCCGGTGTCCACCCGGAGGCGCTCGATGGGCTCGTCGACGAGGACGATCACGTGCCCGTTGCCGGCGGCCCTGGCGCAGAACGCCGCCTCGACCCGCGTGACCCCGAGCGCACGACCGAGCTCCGGGTCGTCGAGTTGCGTGAGCTCGGGATCGGGCTGCACCATCTCGGCGCCACGCCCGTCGACGGTCACCGGGATGACCCCACCGGGGGTGGTCTGCAGCCAGCGTCCCGGCCCCATGACCCAGGCCGTCCCCAGCGTGGGGTGACCGGCGAAAGGCAACTCCACGCCCGGGGTGAAGATGCGCATGGAGTAGGCGCCGTCGCCGCGCTCGGTCACGAAGGTGGTCTCGCTGAGGTTGGTCTCGCGGGCGACGGGCTGCATCAGCTCCTCGGGGCAGGGATCGAGGACCACGCAGAGCGCATTGCCGGCCAGCGGCCGGTCCGAGAAGACGTCGACGATGACGTAGCGCATGCCGTTCAAGGGTAAGGCGGACTGGCGGGCACACGCTCGCGTTCGACGGCGACCAGGTGACTGCAGACCTCGGTCATGGGTGGTCAGGCGGTCCGAGCAGCGCCGTGGCCATCTCGTCGAGGACGGTGAGGTCGAGGTGGGCGGCGCGCTCGGGCGCCAGCACGCGGGCCAGGGCGGCGCCGCGCATGGTGGCCAGGACGATGTCCACCGCCTCGCGGCAGCGGGGATGCTCGCACAGGTCCTCGCCGTAGAGCTCGGCTGCCAGCACCCGCGCCTCGCGGATGAATGTCCGCTCCAGGGGGAGGAGTGTCTCGCGCAGGGCCGGGTCGGTGCGGGCCGCCACCCACAGCTCCAGCGCTGAGTAGAAGAGGTCGCCGGAGAGGGCCGACCAGAGCAGGCGGTGAGCCTGATGGATGCGGGCTCCACCCCTGGGCAGCGTCGCCGCCGCACCGCGCAGCTCGCGACCCCAGCGCTGGGCGACGTGGCCGACGGCGGCCACCACCAGGGCCTCCTTGGTGGGGTACTGGTGCAGCAGGGCGCCGCGTGACAGCCCGGCCCGCTCGGCGACGCGGGCGGTGCTGAGGCCACTGTAGCCGCGCTCCAGCAGCACCTCGATGGCGGCGTCGAGGACCCGGGTCTGGGTGGCTGCACTGCGCTCGGCCTGGGTTCGGCGCGAGGCGGCCGCCGGGGGTCCGGAGGGGGGCATGGCGGCAGGGTATCCGGGCGTGGTATATACAAGCAAGCCTGCTTGGAAGTTGTGCGCGGCAGGCGCCGGGCGGCAGGGTCATCCGCCGCACCACCATCACGCGAGGCCGCACCCGTGAGCACAGACGCATTCGTCTACGACGCCATCCGCACCCCCCGCGGGCGCGGCCGGAGCAGCGGCTCGCTGCACACCACCAAGCCGATCTCGCTGGTCACCGGCCTGATCGACGAGATGCGCTCGCGCAACCCCTCGCTCGACACCGCCCGCATCGACGACCTGGTGCTCGGCGTGGTCAGCCCGGTGGGCGATCAGGGCGGCGACATCGCCAAGGCCGCGGCCATCAGGGCCGGCCTGCCCGACACCGTCGCCGGCCTGCAGCTCAACCGCTTCTGCGCGTCGGGCCTCGAGGCCGTCAATGTGGCCGCCCAGAAGGTGCGCAGCGGCTGGGAGGACATGGTCCTCGCCGGCGGTGTGGAGTCGATGTCGCGCGTCCCCATGGCCAGCGACGGCGGCGCCTGGGCCATGGATCCGGAGACCAACTTCGCCACCGGCTTCGTGCCCCAGGGCGTCGGCGCCGACCTCATCGCCACCCTCGAGGGATTCACCCGCGAGGACGTCGACCGCTACGCGGTGGAGTCGCAGAAGCGCGCCGCGTCGGCGTGGGCCGAGGGGCTGTTCAGCGGCTCGGTGGTGCCGGTCAAGGACCTGAACGGCGAGGTGGTGCTGGAGCGCGACGAGCACCTCCGCCCGCAGAGCACGGTCGAGTCGCTGGGGGCGCTCAAGCCCTCCTTCGACGTCATCGGCGAGCTCGGCGGCTTCGATGCCGTGGCGCTGCAGAAGTACCACTGGGTGGAGCGCATCGACCACGTCCACACCGCCGCCAACTCCTCGGGGATCGTCGACGGCGCCGCGCTGGTGCTGATCGGCAGCGAGGCGGTGGGCCGTGAGCTGGGGCTGACGCCGCGGGCTCGCATCGTCAGCACGGCGCTGAGCGGCGCCGATCCCACCATCATGCTGACCGGCCCGGCGCCGGCCACCCGCAAGGCGCTGGCGCGGGCGGGCATGGAGATGTCCGACATGGACCTGGTGGAGATGAACGAGGCGTTCGCCGCGGTGGTGCTGCGCTTCATGAAGGACATGGAGGTGTCGCCGGAGCGGGTCAACGTCAACGGCGGTGCCATCGCCATGGGGCATCCGCTGGGCGCCACCGGCGCCATGATCCTGGGCACGCTCATCGACGAGCTGGAGCGCCGGGAGCGGCGCTACGGCCTGGCCACCCTCTGCGTCGGCGGCGGCATGGGCATCGCCACCATCGTCGAGCGCGTCTGAGGAGCGGGACCATGAGTGAGAGCAGCACCATCCGCTGGGAGCAGGATGCGGACGGGATCGTCCTCCTCACCCTCGACGACCCCAACCAGTCGGCCAACACCATGAACGCGGACTACACCCGCTCCATGGGCGAGACCGTCGACCGGCTGGAGGCGGAGAAGGACGGCATCACCGGCGTCGTCATCACCTCGGCCAAGAAGACCTTCTTCGCCGGGGGCGACCTGCGCCTGCTGATCCAGGCGCGCCCGGAGAACGCCGCCGAGGTTGCGGCCGGCTCCGGCACCATCAAGTCGCAGCTGCGCCGCCTCGAGACCCTGGGGCGGCCGGTGGTGGCAGCCATCAACGGCACCGCGCTGGGCGGTGGCTTCGAGATCACACTGGCCTGCCACCACCGCATCGTCGCCGACGACAGCTCCATCCGCCTCGGCTTTCCCGAGGTGACGCTGGGGCTGCTCCCCGGCGCCGGCGGTGTGGTCCGCACCGTGCGCCTGCTGGGCATCGCCGACGCGCTGCTCAAGCTGCTCCTCCAGGGCCAGCAGGTGCGGCCGGCGCGGGCGCTGGAGATGGGCATCGTGCACGCCGTGGTGCCGCGCGATGACCTGCTCAGCCGCGCCCGGGCCTGGATCGCCGCCAACCCGAACGCGCAGCAGCCGTACGACATCAAGGGCTACCGCATTCCCGGGGGCACCCCCTCGTCCCCGGCGTTCGCGGCCAACCTGCCGGCGTTTCCCGCCAACCTGCGCAAGGAACTCAAGGGCGCGCCCTACCCGGCGCCGCACCACATCCTCTGCGCCGCGGTCGAGGGGGCGCAGGTGGACGTCGACGGCGCGCTCGCCATCGAGACGCGCTACTTCGTCGACCTGGTCACGGGACAGACCAGCAAGAACATGATCCAGGCCTTCTGGTTCGACCTCAACCGCATCAACAACGGGGGCGCCCGTCCGGACGGCGTCCCCCGGCGGCTGCCGACCAGGATCGCGGTGCTGGGCGCCGGCATGATGGGCGCAGGGATCGCCTATGTCTGCGCCGGCAAGGGTTTCGACGTGGTCCTCAAGGACGTCTCCGTCGAGGCGGCCGAGAAGGGCAAGGCCTACGGAGCCGGCATTCTGGACAAGGCTGTCCGCAAGGGTCGGAGGACGGAGGCGGAGCGCGAGGCGGTGCTGGCCCGGATCACCCCCACCGACTCGGCTGAGGCCGTGGCCGGCTGCGATTGCGTCATCGAGGCGGTCTTCGAGAACGCCGAGCTCAAGCACCGCGTGTTCCAGGAGGTCGAGGCCAGGCTCGCCCCCGACGCGCTGCTCTGCAGCAACACCTCGTCGCTGCCCATCGGCGAGCTGGCCGGCGCGGTCACGCGGCCGCAGGACTTCGTCGGCCTGCACTTCTTCTCGCCGGCCGACCGGATGCCGCTGGTGGAGATCATCCGCGGCAGCCAGACCTCGGACGAGGCCATCGCCCGGGCATTCGACCTCGTGGTCGCGCTGGGCAAGACTCCGATCGTGGTCAATGACAGCCGCGGCTTCTTCACCAGCCGGGTGATCGGCACCTTCCTCAACGAGGGGGTGGCGATGCTCGCCGAGGGCGTGCATCCCATGTCCATCGAGCGCGCCGCCACCCAGGCCGGCTATCCGGTCGGTCCGCTCCAGCTCATGGACGAGCTGACGCTGACGCTGCCGCAGAAGCTGCGTGGCGAGGCGCGCGCCGCCGTCGAGGCGGCGGGCGGCAGCTGGACACCACACCCGTCGGAGGCGGTCATCGACACCCTGGTGGCTCTGGGCCGCACCGGCAAGTCCACCGGCGGCGCCTTCTACGACTACCCCGTGGGCGGCGGCCGCGTCCTCTGGCCGGAGCTGACGCAGCACTTTCCGACCACCGCGAACCTGCCCTTCCCGGACCTGCAGGACCGCATGCTCTTCGCCGAGGTGCTGGAGACGGTCCGGTGCTTCGACGAGGGCGTCATCACCAGCAGCGCCGACGCCAACATCGGCTCCATCTTCGGGATCGGCTTTCCGGCGTGGACCGGTGGCGTGGTGCAGTACGTCGATGGCTACCCGGGTGGTGTGGTCGCCTTCATCGCCCGGGCACGGCAACTTGCGCAGCGCTACGGCGACCGCTTCACACCGCCGGCGTCGCTGCTGGCGCGGGCGGGTGACACCACCACGCCGGCGGCAACGCCGGTGGACGACGGAGAACGCGTGCACGCCGGAGTCTGAGCCGTGACGCCGGCGTCATGACGTTTATCCCCGGCGTGGCAGATTCTGTACGGTGGCGAACCGACGTTCGAAGGTATGCCTGGCACCATGATCTCCACCCGTCGCCCCACCAAAGGTCCGGTCACATGATGGCCATCGAGGACTTCTTCAACACTCTCGCCCAGCAGGATCTTCCCAGCGAGAGGCCCTGGCCCGACAGCCGCCGACGGCTCCGACGCTGGAACTGCCTGGTCTCCTGCGGGCGGTGTGGTCATGAGCAGCTGGTGCCGTATGACCCGCACGTTCCCTTCATGTCCTTCTACTGCTGCAAATGCACGCATCAGACCATCGTGTCCACCGACACGGCGCACGGCGTGGACAGCTCGCGCCCCTGAGTCTCGCACCGGCACCGGCCGAAACCGTGCGGCCCAGTAGTGTTGTCGGTCATGACCGATGGCACCACTCTCAAGGCAGCTCACTCGGGGTCGCTGACCCTCGGCGACCTCGACGTCGTCCGGCTCGGCTTCGGCGCCATGCGCATCACCGGCGAGGGGATCTGGGGGCCGCCCGCGGACCACCAGGGGGCCCTCGACGTGCTCCGCCGGGCCGTCGACCTCGGCATCACGCTCATCGACACCGCCGACGCCTACGGGCCGGCGGTCAGCGAGGAGCTCATCGCCGAGGCGCTCCACCCCTATCCCCACGGCCTGGTGATCGCCACCAAGGGCGGCCTGCTGCGCAGCGGTCCGGGGCGCTGGGAGCCCGACTGCCGCCCCGAGCACCTGCGCGCGGCCTGCGAGGCCAGCCTGAAGCGGCTGCGCCTCCAGCGCATCGACCTCTACCAGCTGCACACCTCCGACCCGAGAGTGCCCTACGCCGAGTCGATCGGCACGCTCAAGGAGCTGCAGGACGCCGGCAAGGTGCGCCATATCGGCGTCTCCAACGTCAGCGTGGCCCAGCTGACCGAGGCCCGCGCCATCGTCGAGGTGGTCAGCGTCCAGAACCGCTACAACCTCACCGACCGCTCCAGCGAGTCCGTGCTGCGGGCCTGCGAGGCGGCCGGGATCGGCTTCATCCCCTGGTTCCCGCTCGCCACCGGACAGCTGGCACGGCCCGGCACAGCGCTCGACGCGGTGGCCCGGGAGCACGGCGCCGCGCCCTCGCAGATCGCGCTCGCCTGGCTGCTGGCGCGGTCGCCGGTGATGCTGCCCATCCCGGGGACCAGCAGCGTCGCCCACCTCGAGGAGAACGTCGCTGCGACCGGGATCACACTGACCGACAACGACCTGCGGACTCTCGCCGAGCTGGTCTGACCGACCCCTCGCACCCGGGCAGACGGAAGGGCCGCGTCCGCCTCGGTGGCGGGCGCGGCCCTCAGCCGGACCTGAGCGGGGAGGAACTTACGCGGGCTGGCCGGTGATGGCGATGTGGTTGGCGATCAGCTGCAGGGTGTGGCGCAGCCGGCCCCAGAGGTCGGTGCGGCTGGTGGCCGCCTTGACCTCCATGCCGTGGGCGCCGGTGCTGTTGTCGTTGAAGACGATGGTGCTGATGACGCCGTGGACCGGGACGCCGCCGGTGGTGCCGCTGAACACGGTGTCCTGCCGCGAGCCGCCGCTGAAGGAGTAGGGATCGTCCTGGGCGTCGATGTGGACGTCCCGGATGCCGTTGAGAAAGATCTGATTGGCCTGCTCATTGCTGATGTCGCTGACACCGTTGGTGGCCCACGCCAGGCTGGCGCCGGCGTCGCCGAGCGGCGAGCTGATGTCGACGCCGTTGGCGGAGTCCACGATGTTCCACTTGTCGGTGGGCACGAAGCCGCTGGTGACCTGCTTCTGGTAATGCTGCCAGCCGGCCATGTCCTGCGCGTCACGGCCGTCGTTGCCGCCGCCACTCAGGAGGTGGAGGTCCGACTGCGGGTCGGCGCTGACGTCCTGGCCGCCGCCACCGTTGCCCTGGCCGCCGTTGCCGGGACCGCCATCGCCGGGGCCGCCGCTGCCGGGAAAGCTGGAGGGCACGACGACGATCGGGGTCGGGCCAGGGTGGCCGGGGCAGACGATCTGGCCACCCGGGGTCGGACAGGCGATCTGGCCACCCGGGGTGAGGGGAAGGGCAGCGCTGCACCCGGTGAGCAGCCCCGCGCCGGCGGCCGCGGCGGCCCCGGCGAGAACCAGGCGAAGGCGGAACCGGCTGACGGCGGTGGTCCGGGTCGTGGCGGTCATCTCTGAGTCCTCTGGTGTGCCCCCCTGGTGGTGGGCGATGCACCAATCCTCGGCGGCCGCCGGCGCCCCACCCATGGCCCCGGCGGGTGATTCAACCGCGCGCCTGCGGATGGTTTCCTTTCCCCCGGGCAAGGCCTGGAGCAGCTGGGCGCCGATGAGATTCGAGGCGCGCCGAGTCCCTCCTGCATGGACCGACGCCCGCGACGGCTGCGACCGCTGAGGACACACTCATGAGCTTGCCCAGGATCGCCACTGCAGAGGAGTGGCTGGCCGCGCGCCGGCAGCTGCTCGCCAGGGAGAAGGCACTGACCGCGCAACGCGATGCCTCAACACCGCCCGGCGCGAGCTGCCCATGGTGGAGGTCCAGAAGGACTACCGCCTCGACGGCCCCGAGGGCGAGGTGGGGCTCATCGACATGTTTCAAGGTCGCCGGCAGTTGATCGTGTACCACTTCATGTTCGAGCCGGGGTGGGAGGACGGCTGCCCCAGCTGCAGCGCCGGCACCGACGAGCTGTCCGCCGGGTTCTTCGAGCACCTGCACGCTCGCGACACCGGCTACGCCATGGTGTCGCGAGCGCCCCTGGAAGAGCTGGAGCGGTGGAGGGCGCGCAAGGGCTGGGACGTGCCCTGGTACTCGTCGTCCGGCACCGACTTCAACCACGACTTCGGGGTCACCATCGACGAGTCAGTCCTCCCGGGCGAGTACAACTATCGGACGCGGGCCGAGTACGAGGCCATGGGGCTCGACCTCTTCGGCGGCGACCAGCCCATGGAGATGCCGGGACGGAGCTGCTTCCTGGCCGTCGAGGGGCGCGTCTTCCACACCTACTCGCAGTACGCCCGCGGGCTGGAGTCCACCGGGGGCTCGTACTACTTCCTCGACCTCACCGCTCTCGGCCGCCAGGAGGAGTGGGAGGAGCCCAGGGGCCGCACCGAGGCGGCACGGAAGGCCAGGCCGGACTTCGCGTCCTGACGCGCCGTGGATCGTGATTGTGCCGTCACCGGATCTCACCGCCGTGAGCGGCGGAGCGGTCGGGGGAAAGGCGCCTACCTGGTGCGCACCTCCGGTGTCCGACGATCCCCGGTGGGTGGTCCGGCGCCATGACGGCTCCGAGTGCGTCATCCGCTTCATCGACCCGAGCCAGAGCGAACCCCCAACGGTGCGCCTCCGGCGCTGGGGTCGCCGCCCGGGCGCCGCCTGATCAGACGGCGACCGGCGGCACCTGCGAGGGAGCGGAGCAGGACGGGCCCCCGCAGACGAACCGGACCACTCCGGCGCCGGGAGCTCCGACGACCACGCGCCACAGCGAGGCGAACTCGCCACCGCAGTCGCTGCAGAGCTTGCCGCCGTGGACGCCGCGCATCGGCACCAGCGCGCCGACGCCGAGCGGGAGGGTCGCGCCGGGCGGCAGCTGGGCGAATCCCGGCGCCGCGATCGCCATCACCGGAGCGGCGAGGGCCAGGAAGGGCCGCCAGGCCAGCGCCGGCGCGGCGTCGGTGCGGAAGTCGTGGCGGCAGGTGGCGCAGGTGCGGAGAACCGACTCCAGGCGGAGTCCGCCGCACTGGGGGCAGAAGGTGACCACGCGCTCGTCGGCGCTGGTGCCCTGGCAGCGCTGGCACACGTAGTCGGGGTCCAGCTTGGCAAATTTCAGCGCGGTGCCGAGGGCGACGAAGGGACTGATCCCGTGCGTGCCCACCGTGGCGCCGACGCCGCCGACAAGGTTGCGCAGCCGCTGGTTGCGCTTGACGATGCGCTGGTAGTCGGGGTTGGTCACGGTGGCATTGCGACACACGCGGCAGACCAGGCGGGTGCGCAGCGGCAGCGCCCGCCGGATCAGCGTCTGGTGGTGAAGGAACTCCAGCGCGGTGCGGTCGTCGCCGGCGAGCTCGACCCGGGCGACGCCCGCTGGAGTGCCATGGATGGCGGCCTCGACCCGGGCGACGAGCAGCTCGACGTCGTCGACCAGGTTGCGCGGCATCGAGTCCGGGTGGGTGCTGATGAGGACGGCGACGGTGAGGACCGCCTGCAGCTCGTCGAGGTCGAGCAGCGTGGCCTCGGTGTCGGTGACGAAGTCACAGCCGGTCAGATGACCCCAGTCCTTGGGCGGACGCGGCGTGGCCGGTCCGGCGAGGCGGTCGCCCACCCTGGCGAGGGCGGCGCCGCCAAATCTGGCACCGGCGACGTTGACGCGCTCCAGGGCGCGGCGCAGCTCGGCGCGCGCCGGGCGGTGGGGCGCCGGGAGCGAGCTCCCGGCGCCTGCATACAGCTGTGTCATCTGCGTGGCTCGCTGTTCTCGGTGGCTGCTGCTCGGGGGTCAGGGGCTCAGTAGGACGAGCTGTCGGTGGCGGCGGCGTCCCCGGCGCTCGCATCCGTGGCGGCGTCGGCGGCGTAGGTGTCGGCGGTGGCGGAGGAGTCGGCGGCGTAGCCGAGGTCCGTGGTGGCCTGGTCGGCGTAGGTGCCGGCCTGCTCGAGCGCCTGGTCGCCGAAGGTGTCCCAGCCACCGGCGTAGTCGGCCTGCGCCTCGGCGACGCTGTCCTGAGCCCAGGTGGCCATGCCGTCGGCCTGGGCCGTGTAGCCGTCACTCCAGTTGTTCCACGAGTCGGCGCTGGCGACGTCGCCCTGGATGTCAGCGGTGGTGTCGGCCCCGCCGGCGTCGGCCAGCGTGTCGGCGGCGGCGTCAGAGGTGTCGGCGGCGGTCTCGTTGGCGGCGGTGGCGTCGGCGACGAGCGGGTCGGTGGTGTCGGTCGAGTCGGCGGTGTAGGAGTCCCAGCCGGTGTCGGTCATTGGAGTGTCCCCTGGTGGCGGCGCCGGTGTCCTTCCGGCTTGCCCCCATGGTCGTCGCTCCGGACCGACCGTGCCCATGACCTCGGCGCGGGCGCCGGGTGCGAGCGGGGTGAGACTTTCCTTCCCCCGGGGCAAGCCGGCGGGCCGTTGAGGCGGTCCGGTCAGGCACCATTCGACGGCAGTCGCCTGGGGACGGCCCAACGCGCGGGAGGACCTCGATGCAGTACGTCAATCTCGGCGCCACCGGACTCCGGGTATCGCGCGTCTGCCTGGGCATGATGGGCTTCGCCAACGACAGCGACCGGCCCTGGGTGGTCGACGAGGAGGCCGCCGAGCCCATCGTCCGCGCCGCCATCGAGGGCGGGGTGACCTTCTTCGACACCGCCGACATGTACTCCGCCGGCCGCAGCGAGGTGGCCACGGGACGGCTGCTGCGCAAGTTCCTGACCCGCGAGGAGATGGTGGTGGCCACCAAGGTGTTCATGCCCATGGGCCTCGGCGAGAACGCCCGGGGGCTGTCGCGCAAGCACATCCTGGACGCCATCGACGCCTCGCTGGAGCGGCTCGACATGGACTACGTCGACCTCTACCAGATCCACCGCTGGGATCCGACCACTCCGATCGAGGAGACGATGGACGCCCTCGACGAGGTGGTGCGCTCGGGCCGGGCGCGCTACCTGGGCGCCAGCAGCATGTTCGCCTGGCAGTTCGCCAAGGCCCAGCACGCCGCCGACCGGCACGGTGGCATCCGCTTCGTCTCCATGCAGAACCACTACAACCTCCTCTACCGCGAGGAGGAGCGCGAGATGGTCCCCCAGTGCCAGGACATGGGGGTCGGGGTCATCCCCTGGAGTCCGCTGGCGCGCGGCGTGCTGGCGGGGACGCGGACCCGCGAGGGCGAGCGGCGGACGACGCGGTCCCAGACCGACGGCCTCGCCGACTCCTACTACGGCCAGTCCGACTTCGAGGTCGTCGACCGGGTGGCGGAGGTGGCGTCAGAGCGGGGGGTGCCGATGGCGCAGGTGGCGCTGGCCTGGCTGCTCCAGCGGCCCGGGGTGACCGCGCCCATCGTCGGCGCCACCCGGGTGGCCCATCTCACCGACGCGCTGGCCGCTGAGCAGCTGAGCCTGAGCCCCGAGGAGATGCGCCGGCTGGAGGAGCCCTACCGCCCCCACCCTGTCCTCGGCCACGAGTAGGCGGGTGGTCAGGGCGGGGTCGGACCCGGCCATGGGGTGCGCTGCGGCTCCAGCGTCGGGGTCCCGGGGTCAGGAGGCGAGGTGGGCACCGGCAGCTGCGAGACCGGCGTCGGGGCCGGCGGCACGCCGGTCGGGGCGGCCGTCGGCGGGGCGGAGCCGACCACGATCCGGGGTGTCACCGCCGGCGGCGTCGGGGTCGCCGCGGCCTCACAGCCGCTCAGCCCGACGCTCACCGCCGAGGCGGCGAGCAGCACCAGGGTACGGTGCCGGACGCGCGTCTCTGCCATGGGCCGCCCCCGTCGCCATCGGCCGGCATGCCGCGGAGCCGGGAGCCAAAGCTGACACCTGTTCCGACACCTGTCGGTACGGTGGCCGACCCAGCGGCGGCGCGTAGAGTGGTCGGTGGCGTGCATGGGTCCGGGCGAGGAGGATGAGGATGGGCAGGGGCAGCGACCGCGCTCGCGGGCGCCGGGCCGCCCTCGCCATGGCGGCGGTCCTCGCCGGCATCGCCGGCGCCGTGGCCGGCGAGGTCCCGGCGGCTCAGGCGTCGCCGTCCCCCTCGACGGTGCGGGTCAGCATGGTTGGCTTCAGCTTCGCCCCCGCCTCGGTGACGGTGACTGCGGGCGACACGGTCACCTGGACCTATGACGAGAAGCCCACCACCCTCCAGCCCATGCCCGGCTGCGAGTTCCCGGCATTTCAGGTCCCGAACTCGCCGCTGACCTGCCCCGGGCACTCGACCACGTCGGTCACCACCGGGCCGGGAGGCAGGCCGCTCTGGGATTCCGGTGTCCACCGCGCCGCCGGCTTCCCCTTCTCTTTCACCTTCAGGACGCCGGGGACCTACAGGTATTTCTGTACGGTGCACGGCGGATCGAAGCCCAACAACCCGCTGACCCAGATGAATGGGACCGTGGTGGTGGTGGCCCGCGGCGCGGCCGCGCCGGCCCCGCCCGGCGGCCCGACCATCGGCCCGCCCGACACCGGCGGAGGGCCGCCCGGCGCATCATCTGGGACATGACGGCCTCGCAGAAGCTGATCGACCGGGTGCGCCGGCCGGCGGAGCCGCTGGGCGCGCAGGTGTGGCCGAAGCCCGCCGAGCCGGGGCAGGCGCGCCAGGAGCTGCTGGGCGGATGATCCGCCTCCACCGCCGCTCCAGCCTCTCCGGCTCGGAGACCGGCCGGTTGCGGAGCGGGGGCCTGGAGCAGGGGACGGAGGTGGAGGCCGAGTGGTGCTACCACGTCGACTCGGCCGGCCCGCTCTGCCCCGAGGAGCTCTCGGTGCTGCGCTGGCTGCTGGGCGAGACCTTCGACCCCGACGGGCTGCGCCGCGAGACTTTCCTCGTCGGCGCGGCGACGGTGATCGAGATCGGACCGCGCCTCGAGGTCGAGACGCCATGGGCATCGACGGCGCGGCAGGTGTGCCGCCACGTCGGCCTCGGCGGCATCCGCCGCATCGAGCGGTCGCGCCGGCTGGGTCTCGACCGGCGGCTGGACGCAGCGGCCGAGGAGGCGCTGCTCGCCGCGCTCCACGACCGCATGACGGAGGTCCGCTACACGGAGCCGCTGCGTGGCTTCCCGAGCCCCCGCCCGGCCGAGCCGGTCCGGGTGGTTGCGGTGCTGGCCGACGGGATGGCAGCGCTGCGCACGGCCAACGACGAGCTCGGCCTGGCCATGGACGAGCCCGACCTGGCCGCCTACCACGACCTCTTCGCCCACCGCCTGCACCGCGACCCGACCGATGTCGAGCTCTTCCAGCTCGGCCAGGGCAACTCCGAGCACAGCCGTCACGGTTTCTTCCGCGCCCGCCTCCGCATCGACGGCCGCGACACCGACGACAGCCTGATGGGCATCGTGTCGGCGCCCTGGCGGGCCAGCCCGGACGGCTCGGTGATCGCCTTCCACGACGACAGCTCGGCCATCCGGGGTGGCCCGGTGACCATGCTGGTGGCCACGCAGCCGGCCGGCCCCGGGGCGCTGCGCCTCGACCGGCGCGTCCAGCACCCCACGCTGACGGCGGAGACGCACAACTTCCCCACCGGCATCGCCCCCTATCCGGGGGCGGCAACCGGCACCGGGGGGCGCATCCGCGACAACCAGTGCGTCGGCCGCGGCGGCCTGGTGGTGGCGAGCGGGGTGGGCTACTGCGTCGGCAACCTCCACCTGCCCGAGCACCCGTTGCCCTGGGAGGACGACGGCCACCGCCATCCGGCCACCCTGGCGAGCCCGCTGGACATCCTCATCGAGGCCTCCGACGGCGCCTCCGACTACGGCAACTGCTTCGGGGAGCCGCTCATCCTCGGCCACGCGCGCACCTTCGGGATGCGCACCGGCGATGGCTATCGGGCCTGGTACAAGCCGATCATGTACTCCGAGGGGGTCGGCCTCCTCGACGATCGCCACACCGCCAAGGGGGCTCCCGCGCCCGGCATGCTGGTGGTGCAGATCGGTGGCCCCGCCTACCGGATCGGCATGGGCGGCGGCGCCGCCAGCTCCCTGATGAGCGGCCAGAACGCGGCCGACCTCGACTTCAACGCGGTGCAGCGCGGCGCCCCGGAGATGGAACAGCGGGTCAATCGGGTGATCCGCGCCTGCGCCGAGCTGGGCGACGCCAACCCCATCGTCTCGGCTCACGACCTCGGCGCCGGCGGCGCCTCCAACGCGCTGCCCGAGATCGTCGATCCGGCCGGCGGTCGCATCGATCTGCGCGCCATCCCCACCGGCGATCCCACCCTGTCGGCGCTGGAGATCTGGGGCAACGAGGCCCAGGAGCGCAACGCCGTGCTCCTCCGGCCCGCAGATCTGGCCGCATTCCGCCACATCTGCGAGCGCGAGAACGCCCCCTGCGCCGTGGTCGGCGAGGTCACCGGCGACGGCCGCCTGGTGGTGGTGGACACCGCCGACGGGACCACGCCGGTCGACCTGCCCCTCGACCCGATCCTCGGCAACGTCCCGTCGCGGACCCTCGACCTGTCCACCATCGACACCCCACCGGCACCGCTGCGGCTGCCGGTGGACCTCAGCGTCGAGGCCGCGCTGGACCGCGTCCTGCGCCTGGTCTCGGTGGGCTCGAAGCGCTGGCTCACCACCAAGGTCGACCGCAGCGTCACCGGGCTGGTGGCCCAGCAGCAGTGCACCGGGCCGCACCACACGCCGGTCAGCGATCACGCCATCGTGGCGCACACGCTCTTCGGGCACAGCGGCACCGCCCTCAGCCAGGGGGAGCGGCCGTTGATCGGCCTGGTCGACCCGGCGGCGCAGGGCCGGATGTCGGTCGGCGAGGCGCTCACCAACCTGATGGGCGCGCGCATCACCGCGCTCCGTGACGTCCGCTGCAGCGCCAACTGGATGTGGGCGGCCAAGCTGCCGGGCGAGGGAGTGCGGCTGCACGCCGCGGCGGTGGCGATGAGCGAGCTGATGACGGCGCTGGGCATGGCGGTGGACGGCGGCAAGGACAGCCTCTCGATGGCCTCCCACGACGGCGCCGAGACCGTCAAGGCGCCAGGGCAGCTGGTCATCGCCCCCTACGCGCTGATGCCCGACGTCAGTGTTGCGGTCACCCCTGACCTCAAGGCGGAGGGCAACCGGCTGCTGCTCCTCGACCTGGCACCGGGCCGGGCCCGGCTGGGGGGGTCGGCGCTGGCGCAGGCCTATGCCCAGCTGGGCGACAGCGCGCCCGACGTCGAGGACGCGGCGCTGCTGGCGCGAGCCTTCGCGGCGGTGCAGTCGCTCCTCGACGCCCAGCTCGTCGCCGCACTCCACGACCGCGGCGACGGCGGCCTGGTGGTCACCCTGGTGGAGATGGCCATGGCCGGCGATCTGGGGACGAAGATCGAGCTGACGGGGGCGGACGACGCCGTGGCCGCGCTCTTCAGCGAGGAGCTCGGCGCCGTCGTTGAGGTCCGCGCCGGCGACCTGGCGGCCGTGCAGGACCGGCTGCGCGCCGCCGGTGTCGAGGCGCCGTGCATCGGCACCGTGGGCGTCCGCGGCGGCGGCGTCCGCATCACGCACAACGGCGTCTGTGTCCTCGACCGCGCGCTCCACGACCTGCGCCGTGCGTGGGAGGAGACCAGTGCCCGGCTCGATGCGCGGCAGGCGGACCCGGAGTGCGTCGCCCAGGAATACGCCATGCTCTGCACGCCGCTCCGCGCCCCGAGATGGGAGCTGAGCTTCGAGCCGTCGGCGGCGGCACCGCCCGGCCCCGGAGGCGGTGAGTCACCGCTGGTGGCGGTGCTGCGCGAGGCCGGGACCAACGGTGACCGGGAGATGGCGGCGGCGCTGACCATGGCGGGGTTCCGGGTCTGGGACGTCACCATGCACGACCTGCTCGCCGGTGCGGTGTCGCTGGAGCGCTTCCGCGGGGTCGTCTTCCCGGGCGGCTTCTCCTTCGGCGACGTGCTCGACTCGGGCAAGGGCTGGGCCGGCGTGATCCGCTTCAACCCGGTGCTGGCGGCGCAGTTCGACGCCTTCCTGGAGCGCTCCGACACCTTCTCGCTGGGCGTCTGCAACGGCGCCCAGCTGATGGCGCTGCTCGGCTGGGTGCCGTTCCAGCACCTCGCCGACGCCGCGCGTCCGCGCTTCGTCCGCAATGCGTCGGGACGTTTCGAGTCACGGCTGGTGACGGTGGAGATCCTCCCCAGCCCTGCGCTCCTGCTCGAGGGCATGGCGGGATCCCGGCTCGGCATCTGGGTGGCGCACGGCGAGGGGCGCCTGCACGTGCCAGAGCCGTCGATGCTCGACGCCATCGTCGAGCAGGGGCTGGCGCCGCTCCGCTTCGTCGACCCCGACCACGCGCCGTCGGAGCGATATCCCTTCAACCCCAACGGAAGTCCCCGCGGCATCACGGCACTGTGCTCGCCGGACGGGCGCCACCTGGCCCTGATGCCGCACCCCGAGCGGCTCTCGACGCAGCTCTGGCAGTGGCCCTGGCGACCGCCGGAGTGGGCGCACCACACGGCCAGCCCCTGGCTGCGCATGTTCCAGAACGCCCAGGCGTGGTGTACCGCCGGACGGTGACGCTGGTGGCGCCGCTGACATACTTGCGCATCACATGCCTGCCGCCGGCGCCGCGAGCGCGATGGTGACCGACGCCGCCAGGCGGATCCGCGACTCGCCGTCCACCGGTGTCGCCTCGCGCTGGGCCGCGCAGATCGACGCCACCGAGCTGCTGACGCTGGCCGGCGGCGACGGCAACGGCACCGCGCCGACACCGCGGCAGACCGCCGTCTTCGACGCCCTGGTGCGCCGTCGTGTCGCCGGTGAGCCGATGGCGCTGATCGCGGGATACGTCGACTTCCTCGGCCTGGAGATCCGGGTGCGACCCGGTGTCTTCGCACCGCGACCGTCGAGCGCCGGCCTGGTCACGGCGGCGGTGGCACGGCTGCGCAAGCGCCGTGCGCCGGTGATGGTCGACGCCGCCACCGGAGCCGGCCCGATCGCGCTGGCGGTGGCGCGCTCGGTTCCGCGCGCTCGCGTGCTCGGCACCGACATCGCCGCCGACGCCGTCGCCACCGCCCGCGCCAACGCGCGACGCCTGGGGCTGCCCAACGCGCGCTTTGTGCGCTGCGATCTCCTCGACGGCCTGCCGCAGGCACTGCGCGGACGGGTCGACGTGCTCACCGTACATCCGCCCTACGTCCCCAGCGCCGACCTCGACCTGCTCCCGGACGAGGTGTCGAGGTTCGAGCCGGTGCATACCCTGACCGACGGATCGCACGACGGGCTGGGACTGGTCCGACGCCTGGCCGAGGCGGCGGAGGAGTGGCTGGTGCCCGGCGGCTGGCTGCTGGTCGAGGTGTCCGCCGACCGCGCCCGCGGCTCCGTGGCCGCGCTGGAACGGCACCTGGGCGACGTCCGGCGCATGGGCGTGCGGGGCGAGGTGACGCGGCTGGTGGTCGGCCGGCGCTGAGACGACACCAGTCCGCCTAGACGGCGGCGCGCGGCTCCTCGGCGCGCACCACGGTGATCTCCAGCGGCACGCCGTCGCCGGGGCCGGGCGCCGGCGGAGGCGGCGCCGGGGGAAGGTCGGCGGACACGTCGATCGCCGGCGCGGGGCGGAGCGTCAGGGCGAACACCGAGCCGCCCGGCCCGCTGCGCTCGAGAACGACTCGACCCTCCTGCTGCTCGGCCAGGGCGCGGGCGATGTACAGCCCGAGCCCGGTGCCCGACCGGGGCCCGACCGCATCGTGGTCGATGCGCACGAATCGATCGAAGATGTGCTGCTGGTGCGCGTCCGGGATGCCGGGACCGTGGTCCTCGACGCGGATGGCCGCCGCCCCCGGGTCGACCTGGAGGCGCACCACCGGGGCTCCCACGCTGTAGGTCAGGGCGTTGTTGATGAGGTTGTCCAGAACCCGTGCGCTCTGGGCAGGGTCGACCATGACCTGCACCCGCCGCCGCGGACGGTTGATCGTGATCCGGCCGCCCAGCAGCCGGGCGCGCGGCAGCGCCCGAGCCACCGCGTCGCGGGCCAGGTCGCAGAGATCGACGGGGATGCGCGCCGCCGGGTTGCGACCCGCCTCGGTGCGGGCGGCGGTCAGCAGGTCGTCGACCAGCGCGTTGAGCTCGCCCAGCTTGCCGGTGAGGACCTCGAGCGGCTGCACCCAGGGGCCCGGCGGGGCCCCGAAGGTGCCGTCACGCAGCATCGAGGCGTAGCCGCTGACCACCGACAGCGGGGTGCGCAGCTCATGGGCGGCGAGATTGAGGAACTCCCCCTTGGCGCGGCTCGATTCCGCCGCCTGGGCGTAGAGGCGGGCGTTGCGCAGGGCGATGAGCGCCACGTCACGGGCGACACGCGTCACCTCGCCGGCGAAGGCGTTGAGCTGGTCGACCATGACGTTGACCGTGTTCTTGAGCTCGAGCAGCTCGCCGCGCACGTCGACGGTGATCTTCTTGCTCAGGTCGCCGTTGGCGACCGCGGTGGTCACCTCGGCGATGTTGCGGACCTGGCTGGTGAGGTTGCCGGCCATCAGGTTCACGTTGTCGGTGAGGTCCTTCCAGACCCCCCCGACTCCCTTGACCTGCGCCTGGCCGCCGAGCTTGCCCTCCATGCCGACCTCGCGAGCGACGCGAGTCACCTCGCCGGCAAACCCGTTGAGCTGATGAACCATGGTGTTGACGGTCTTGGCGGTTTGCAGAAACTGGCCCTTCATGGCGCGGCCGTCAATTTCGGTGGCCACGTTCTGACTGAGGTCACCACCCGCGACCGCTCCGATCACGCGGGCCATCTCAGAGGTCGGCCGGACGAGATTTTCGATCAGCTCATTGACCGAGTCGACGGACTGGGTCCACTCACCACCCAGGCTCGGGACAGCCGCCCGCTGGCCGATCCGGCCCTCCTCGCCGACAACCCGGCCGACACGGGCGAGTTCCTTGCCAAGCCGCTGGTTGGCCTCGATCACTTCATTGAGCGTGTCCGCGATCTTGCCGGCGCTGCCGGTCCACTCGTCGGGCATCCGCACCGAGAAATTGCCGCGCTTGAACTCAGTCAGGACCCTCAGGAGAACCGCCGTGTCGAGCTCTCCGGGGGCAGTCTTGGTTATGGCCATTCCGCTCCCTTGTATTTGGCGTGTAGGACCCTACCGCGGGTCAGTCTTGTTGGGACCAATTGATAGGAGACGATGGAAGAATTGGTATTCGGCGGTATCAGGATAGCTGTCCTTCGAGCCATCAGCACGCCGCATTTTGGACCGTATGCGGTTCCTATACCCCATGCGGCCATTAACGCTATAAGGAAGCGAAACTGGCAGCGGGGCGAAAGTTACTTTCGGGCGAGTCCGGTCAGACGCCCAGGATCCGGCTGAGGACGTCGCTCCGGGCGGCTTCGGCGGCCGGCAGCTCCTCCACGATCCTGCCCTTCTCCATGAACGCGGCACGATCCGCGACCTTCAGCGCCATCTGGTGATTCTGCTCCGCCAGCAGGATGCTGACACCCGTCTTACGAAGGTCCTGGATGAGTCGTCCGATCGCCTGCACGATCACCGGGGCGAGGCCCTCGGTGGGTTCGTCCATGAGGATCACCTGGGGGTTGCTCATCAGCGCCCGGCCCACGGCCAGCATCTGCCGCTCGCCGCCCGACAGCCCCGCCGCCATATTGCCGGCCAGCGTCTCGAGCTTGGGGAAGACCTCGTACACCCGGGGCTTGGTCCAGGCCTGCCGCTTGCCGGTCGCCGGGTTGGCGGCGATCTCGAGATTCTCGGCGACGGTCAGGTTGGCGAAGCAGCGGGCCCCGGAGGGTACGTAGGCGATCCCCGCCCGGGAGCGTCGGTGGGTGGGCAGGTGGCTGACGTCCTGCCCACCCACTGAAACGCTGCCAGTCGCTCCCGGCAGCAGGCCGAGGATTCCCATCAGGGTGGTCGTCTTCCCGGCGCCATTACGGCCGAGAAGAGTCAAAACCTCGTTTTCGCCAACCGTGAGCGCCAGGTCGAAGATCACGTGCGACTTGCCGTACCTGACCTCCAGGCCGCGCACCTCAAGCACTGACTTCGAGCTCTCCCAGGTAGACGCGCTGGACATCGGGATTGTTGCGGACCTCAGCCGGCGTGCCCTCGGTGAGGACGCTCCCCTGGTGCATGACGGTTACCGTTTTGGCGGTCCCGAACACGACGCTCATATCGTGCTCGCAGAAGAGCAGAGTGAGGCACCGCTCGGTGGTGAGCCGGCGGACGAGCTCCATCGCCTTCTCCGTCTCATAGGGCGACATCCCGGCCGTCGGCTCGTCCAGAAGAAGCAGCTTGGAGCCCAGCGCTATGGAGATCGCGAGCTCCAGGGCCCGCTGGTCGCCGTGTGAGAGCTGCCCGGCGGGCAGCTCAGCGTAGTCGCCGAGGCCGACCGACCTGAGCAGCTCGACCGCCTCCTCGCGGAAGATCCTGTCCGCATTTCCCCACGGCCGTCGTGTGATACCGCGAAAGGCGAGCATCGAGTACTGCAGGTTGTGCCGCACGGACAGCTTCGGAAAGATGTTCGTGATCTGGAAGGCCCGGCCGATCCCCGCTCGAGCGATTGAGAAGTCGGATTTCCCGGTGATGTCCCGGCCATCGAAAGCGATCCTGCCCGCGCTCGGCTTGAGGCGTCCCGTGATCAGGTTGAAGAGGGTTGACTTGCCGGCGCCGTTGGGCCCGATCACCGCATGAAGGTCGCCCTGGCGAACCGTGATGTTGACGTCCTGGACCGCGCGCAGGCCCCCGAAGGCCTTGCTCAGCCCGGTGATGGTGAGCAGGGCCTGGTCGGACCGGGCCACCTCGCGCACCTCGACCGCCGCTGAGTCCACAGCCTTGTCAACCTGCAAGGACTTGATCGCCTCACCGGTCGTCTCGATGACCGGCGTTTCGGGGCCCCCAGATCTGAAGCGGTTGCGCACCCGGCCGATGATGTCGGGGAAGCTGACGAAGCCACCCGGTGCGAGCAGCACGACGGCCACCACGATCGCTCCCAGCACGATGTCGAAGTGGAAGGGAAAGTTCTTTCCGATGGTGACTGACAGGTAGGTGAAGATCATCGCCCCCAGCACGGGGCCGAGGTAGGACCCGATGCCGCCGAGCAGGGCGATCACCACCGGCTGGGCATTGGTCGTCCAGTAGAGGAGCTGCGGGTAGGCTTGCTGGTCGTAGATCGCGTATAGGCCGCCGGCCACTCCGGCGAAGGTCGCGGCGACCGTGTAAACAGCCAGCTCGTAGGCCTTGACGTTGAGCCCGACCGAGCTCGCTCGCTGCCGGTTTTCCCGAATGCTGAGCAGCGCCGCGCCGAATGGAGATTTGATCAGCAGATACATGAGCACAAGACAGAAGGCCGCCACGGCGAGCTCGACGTAATAGAGGTTCTGGGCATCGAGCAACCAGTCAGGAATCTTGAGGTTGTGGACGCCGTTGTCCCCGCCCGTGAAGTCGTACCACTCGAAGGCGATGACGAAGAGGAGCTGAGAGATCGCCAGCGTGAGCAGGCTGAAGTAGAGCCGCACAGCGCGCAGCGCGACAATTCCCGTGATGAAGCCGAACAGACCGGCGACCAGGGGCGCCAGCAGCAGACCGAGCAGAACCGAGCCGTGGTACCGGGTGTTGAAGATGGCGAGCGTGTAGGCCCCGACTCCGTAATAGGCGGCGTGGGCGAAGGAGACCATGCCGGTGTAGCCGAGCATCAGGTTGAAGGACACCGCCCATAACCCGAGCACCACCGCCTCGGTGGCCAGGACGAAGTCGTAGCGCGCCGAGGCGTGGTCGGGATCGATGAACTCGTGAAGGTTGGCCAACAGGGGGACGAGGAGGGCGAGCAGGCCGCCCGCGATGAGGAGACCGAGCCGGACCCGGGCGCGCCCGTCACGCGGCAGGCGGTCGAGCACTGGCCTCACTCGGGTCTGCCGAACAGGCCCCAGGGGCGGATCGTCAACACGATCGCCATCGCCGCGAAGACGAACGCCGTCGCCCAGGGCGCCAGCGCGGGCACGGCGAACCCATAGGAGAGGATCAGCCCAACGATCACAGCTCCGACAAAGGACCCGGTGAGGCTGCCGAGGCCGCCGATCACGCTGATCGCGAAGGCGTTGATGAGGGTGTTGGAGTCCATGCCGGGGTCAACCGACTGGCTCGGCGAGACCAGAACTCCACCCAAACCAGCGAGGGCGGTGCCGATCATGAAGACCGTTGTGAAGAGCCTCGTCACGTTGACCCCGGAGGCTGCCAGCAGCTCGGGGTCGGAGATGGCCGCGCGAATGTTGCGGCCGAGCGCTGTGCGGTTCAACAGCACGTACAGGCTGACCGCGATCAACACCGCGACGGCCATCAGGAAGAGGTTGTAAACGGCAAAGCTGTGGCCGCTGATCTGGACGGCGGTATTCAGGATTGCCGGCGCCCTCAGGTTCCTCACCTCTGGGCCGAAGATCAGCCGCACCGCCCCGGCGAAGACCAGTGTCAGCGCATAGGTGGCCAGCAGCTGCAGCAGGTGCTCCTGGCCGTAGATCGGCTTCAGGACCACGATCTCGATCCCCGCGCCGATGAGGGCGGTGATCGCCGGGGCCACGAGCAGGGCCGCCCAGAAGCCGAACTCGCTGCCGACCACCTTTACGACGATGAACCAGGCCACGAAGGCCGCGATCATGAAGAGCGAGCCGTGGGCCATGTTGATGACGCGCAGCGCGCCGAATACGAGTGACAGCCCAGCCGTCACGATGAAAAGGACGGCCGCCAAAGACAGTCCCGCCAACGTGAACAGGATCAGATTGCCCAGGTCCATGCCGGCTTACCTACTCGAAACGGAGCGGAAAGATGGGGTCGACTCTCAGGGACAGTTGTTGAGGTCGTTCTTGGGGCACTGGCCGCTCTGCATCTGCTTCACCTTGTCGAGGGGGAGCAGCAGGTCGTCACCGGGTGGGTTCACGATGTCCTTGAGGATCACGAACGGGTAGGCGGGGTCCCTGTACGTGGTGCCGACCCATACCGGGACGTTGGCCTGCTTATCCTCCTTGCGGATCTTGATCTTGCCGCGAAGAACGTCGAAGCTACCGCCCGAGATCTTGGCGAGCACCTTGTCGGTTTCGAAGCTGCCGGCAGCCTCGGCGGCTGTCGCCCAGACCGTGAGGGCGTCGTAATCCATCACCGCCCAGTCGGACGGGTAATCGCCCTGGTAGCGGTCCCTGAAGTTCTTGACGAAGGTCTTGATCTTCTCGCCTGGAATGGCGAAGAAGGGCGCCCGCTCATAGACCCGAATGCCGGTCGGGTACTTGTCGGGGATGGCGTTGAAGTCGTCGATCGAGCTGAGAGTTGTGAACTGGTACTTGCTGAAGAACGAGGGATCGGTCTGGAGAGCCCCGTTGATGAAGGCGGTCTGGGTGGCGGCGAAGATGTTCGAGTAGATCGCATCGGGTTGGGCGGCCTGGATCTTCGGCAGCACGTTTGTGAAGTTGAAGGTGGTCAGCGGCACGTACCACTCCGACGGCTGGTTCAAGATCTGCACGCTCGGATTCTGCTTCTTGAGGGCAGCCACGAAGGCCGGGGTCTCGGCGCGTCCAAACGAGTAGTCGGGAGAGAGGATGTACCACCGCTTGAGCTTGGTGTTCTTGCCGGCGTCGATGCCGGCGGCCGTGGCCTCCATGTAGGTGGTCGGCACGACGGACACGTACTCAGGAATCATGAACTCCGGGCTGGTCGTGTTCCGGTAGTCGTTGCAGGTGGCCGCGATGTATATGACATGGTTCTGATGGGCGATGGGCATCGCCGCCTGGCACTGGCTGGAGAGCACATGGCCGAGCATGAGCACGACCTTGTCCTCGAGGATCAGTGCCTTGGTGTTGTCGGTCGCTTCGGCCACCTTGCTCTGGTCGTCCTTGATGATGACCTTGACCTTGTAGCCGTTGATGCCCTTCTTGTTTGTCTCGTCCTCCCACATCTGGGCGGCCCGGCTGATCGCCTTGCCGTAGGTGCCCGACTGGCCGGTGAGAGAGGTCGAGAGGCCGATGTTCTTGGTGCCCTTGAACGTAGTCGTGCCGCTTGAAGTGTTGCTGCCGCCGCAGGCGACGGCGACCATCGCGCCCAGCGCCACTCCGGCAAGCGCCCTCGACAAACCCCTCACTTAAATCCCCTCCTAAGCTGACACCCGGCAGCCCCGGTCGTTCTGGCCTGGCATCCTACCATGACACCGTGCCGGGAACCCCACTCGATCGAATTCGCAACTTCTGCATCATCGCGCACATCGATCACGGCAAATCGACCTTGGCTGACCGCCTTCTCGAATTCACGGGAGCCATCAGCAAGCGGGACATGCAGGAGCAGATGCTCGACACCATGGATCTCGAGCGGGAACGCGGCATCACGATCAAGCTCCAGGCGGTCCGGCTCGACTACCCGGCGGCCGATGGTGTCCAGTACGAGCTGAACCTCATCGACACGCCCGGCCACGTTGACTTCGCCTACGAGGTCTCGCGCTCGCTGGCGGCCTGCGAAGGCGCCCTGCTCGTGGTCGATGCGGCCCAGGGAATCGAGGCGCAAACTCTGGCCAACCTCTACCACGCGGTGGAGGCGGGGCTCGTGATCGTTCCGGTTATCAACAAGATCGACCTCGACGCCGCCCAGCCGGAGCTCGTGGCGGAGGAGATCGCCGAGGTGACCGGGATTCCGCGGGAGCGGATGATCCTGGCCTCCGCCAGACAGGACATCGGTACCGCGGAGATCCTCGAGGCGGTGGTCAGGGAGGTTCCCGCTCCGAGCGGCTCTGTCGGTGGCCGCCCCCGGGCGCTGATCTTCGATTCCCATTACGACGCCTATCGRGGCGTGATCACCTACATCAGGGTCGTCGACGGCCAGATCCTGCCGGGGATGCGGGTGCGGATGATGAACACGGGCAGCGTTCACGAGGTCGATGAGGTCGGCGTCTTCACTCCCTCGATGCGCTCGACAGGATCCCTGGGCACCGGCGAGGTCGGCTACTTCACGGCTGCCATCAAGAATGTCGCGGACGCCCGAGTCGGCGACACGGTCACCTCGGCGGACTCTCCCGCGGCCGCCGCTTTACCTGGTTATCGGGCCGTCAAGCCGATGGTCTACGCCGGCATGTTCCCGACGGAGTCCGAGGATTACATGGACCTCAAGGAAGCCCTCGAGAAGCTGCAGCTCAACGACGCCTCGCTCGTTTACGAGCCGGAGAGCTCGGCCGCCCTCGGCTTCGGTTTTCGCTGTGGCTTCCTTGGGCTGCTCCACATGGAGATTGTCCAGGAGAGGCTGGAGCGGGAATTCGACCTCGACCTGATCACCACGGCACCGACCGTCCAGTACCGGATCCTCATGAAGAAGGGCGAGCTGATCGAGATTGACAACCCCTCGATGCTGCCCGATGTGACCGCCATCGAGCACATCGAGGAGCCGTACGTGCGATTGTCGATAATCGTGCCCTCGACCTACCTCGGGGCCATGATGGAGCTCTGCCAGGAGCGTCGCGGGGCTTTCAAGAACCTCGAGCACCAGGTGGGAGGCCGAGTGATCCTCGACTACGAGATGCCCCTCGCCGAGATTATCCACGACTTTTATGACGCGCTCAAGTCTCGCTCGAAGGGCTACGCGTCGATGGACTACGACGTCACCGGTTTCCGCGCCGCCGAGCTGGTGAAGTTGGATGTCCTGGTCGGGGGGACCCCCGTCGATGCGCTCTCGATGATCGTGCACCGGGACAAGTCCGCCCACCAGGGTCGCCGGCTGACCGAGAAGCTCAAGGTGATCATTCCCCGCCAGATGTTCGAGGTCCCGATCCAGGCGGCCATCGGCGGCAAGGTGATCGCTCGCGAGACGGTCTCGGCACTTCGCAAGGACGTCCTCGCCAAGTGCTACGGAGGCGACATCACGCGCAAGCGCAAGCTACTCGAAAAGCAGAAGGAGGGGAAAAAGCGGATGAAGCGTGTGGGTGCCGTGGAGATCCCGCAGGATGCCTTCATGGCGGTGCTCTCCCTCGACTGAGCGAGAATTGCATTCCGGCCGGTCAGCGCCACCGCCTTTAGGCGGCTGAATTTGGAGGAGTTCCCATGGCGGAGTGCATTTTCTGTCGGTTGGCGGCTGACCCTGACTTCAAGGCCATCTACAGCGACGACGATGTGATTGCCTTCGACGACATCAACCCGCAGGCGCCGACCCACTTCCTGGTCGTCACCCGACAGCACCTGGCAACGCTCGCCGAGGTGACCAACGACCACCTCTTGGGCAGCCTTTTTGAGGTCGCTAACCGGGTGGCCCGCGAGCGGGGCATATTCGAAAAGGGTTACCGGCTCGTCGTCAACTCTGGCACGGACGGCGGCCAGACAGTTGCCCACGTTCACGTTCATGTGCTGGGAGGGCGGAAGCTGTCGTGGCCCCCGGGCTGACCGAGCTGCTGGTGGAATTCCCAGTTGAACGGTTCCCGGCCGGCACTCGCACGGCGGCGGACGCCGCCCGGGCGATCGGTTGCGAGTTGGGGCAGATCGTCAAGTCACTGGTCTTCGTGGCCGGCGCTGAGCCCGTGATGGCTCTCGTGAGCGGCGTCAACCAGCTTGATCTCGCCAAGTTGGCCGTCCTCGTCGGCGGCCCGGTCGCCAAGGCCGACGCTGATACGACCCGGTCAGTGACGGGGTATGCAATCGGGGGTGTTCCGCCCTTCGGACACGCCCGGCCGATGCCCGTTTATCTCGACCGCGACCTGCTCTCCCATCCGGTCGTCTGGGCCGCGGCAGGGCGGCCGGACTCGGTCTTCGCGATCGCACCCCCTCGACTTGTCGAACTGGCGCAGGCTGTCCCCGCCGACCTCAAGTGATCACGCAAGCCGCTACCGTTGGACCTGGCAAACCGCGGTCCATCGGCGGTGCCGAAAATTTGGAGGAGCTGGAATGATCGCGCTGCCACAGTCCTCCCGGGACTTCGCGAAACTGACCTGGGACGAGATCCTGCCCATTTACAACGACTTCTTCTTCCGCCCCCTGACCGTGGACAACGCGGAGGAGTGGCTAAACGAGTGGGCCACCTTCGAAGATCTTCTCGCCGAGGCGCGCGAGCAGGTCTATTTCGACTACACCTGCGACACAGGTAGTCCGGAAAAGGAGGCGCACAACCTGCGTTTCCAAACCGAGATCGAGCCCAATGCCGCCGAGCAGCGCGTGCGTCTCAGCCGGCGTCTCCTCGAGGTCGGCTACACCCGACCAGACCTGGAGGAGAGCCTGCGCCGGTTCCGGACCACCAACGAGATCTTCCGTGAGGAGAACGTCGCTTTGAAGGCCGAGGTTGAGCGGCTGAGCGCCGAATACCAGAAGGTGACCGGCGCGATGACGGTCGAGTGGGCCGGTGAGCAGATTCCACTGCCCCGCCTCAAGCCGTTCATGCTCGATCCCGACAGAGATGTCCGGGAGAGGGCCTGGCGCTTGCACCGGCGTCCGTACATCGATCATCGCGACGAGCTCGCTCGGATCTTCACCGAGCAGCACGGTCTGCGCCAGAAGATCGCCCGCAATGCGGGTTTCGAGAACTTTCGCGACTACATGCACGTCGAGAAGCACCGCTTCGACTACACGCCGGCCGACTGCCTCGCCTTCCATGAGGCTGTCGAAGAGACCGTCGTACCCGCGGTCGCGAGGATGCTCGAGAAGCGCCGGGTCCGCATGGGTCTCGATTCGCTCCGGCCCTGGGACGTGGATGTGGATCCCACCGGCCAGCCTCCCGTGAGGCCGTTCAGCACTTCTGATGAACTGATCGACCGCGGTATCAACGTGTTCAACCGCGTCGACCCGGCGCTCGGGCAGCGTTTCGCAACCATGAAGGCGGAGGGTCTGCTCGACCTTCAAAGTCGAGTCGGCAAGGCGCCCGGTGGCTACATGACCGACCTGCCCAAGCGCAAGCTGCCGCTCATCTTCATGAATGTTGCCGGAGTTCCCGCCGATCTCGTCACGCTGTTCCATGAGGCGGGCCACGCTTTCCAGGGATTCGAGCAGTTCCAGAACGATCTGTTGTTCTGTCAACGCTGGCCGGGAATGGAGATGGCTGAGGTCGGCTCGATGGCCATGGAGCTGCTCTCCGCGCCCTACTGGGCAAAGTCAGAGGGTGGCTACTACAGCGACGCTGACTACCGGCGCGCGCGCATCGATCACCTGGACCGCATCATCGAGTTCTTCCCTCACTGCGCGACCATCGACGCCTTCCAGCACTGGCTCTACACCAGCCCCGACGGCGCCGATGCCGACGCCCGCGATGCCGAGTGGCTCCGGCTCCGCCGGCGTTTCGAGAAGGGAATCGACTACTCCGGGCTGGAGCCGGAGTGGACAGCGCGCTGGTACCAGCAGCTGCACATCTTTGAGGTGCCGTTCTACTACATCGAATACGGAATCGCCCAGCTCGGTGCGCTACAGATCTGGCGCAACGCCCGCGTCGATCAGCGTTCAGCTGTCGAGGCGTATCGCCGGGCCATCGGCCTCGGGGCCACCCTGCCCCTGCCCGAGCTCTACGCGGCAGCCGGGATCAAGCTGGCGTTCGACGCGGCGACCATCGGCGAGCTCGTGCAGATGGTGGAGAAGGAGCTTGAGAGCCTCGACGCATGACCGAGTCCCGGTTCCCGGGCGCTGGAGCACTGCCTCTTAACAGCCCTCCTTTTCGTCACCTCTACGTCCACTTACCGTTCTGCCGGCACAAGTGTGGTTACTGCGACTTCAACGCCTACGCCGGCCTCGATGGCTTGATCGAGCCTTACGTCGATTCGCTCTTGCGCGAACTTGGATGGGCACGCGATCACTTTCCCTTTGGCTCGCTCGACACCGTCTACTTCGGTGGCGGAACGCCGGGCCTCATCCCCGCCGCGACGTTCGAACGGCTGATGAGGGGCATTGCGACGGTCTTCAAGGTCGGCGCCAAGGCAGAGGTCACACTGGAGGCCAACCCAGCCTCAACCGACAGCGAGAAGCTCAGGGCCTGGCGCGCATCGGGGGTCAATCGGCTGAGCATCGGCGTGCAGGGCTTCGATCCGCGCGTGCTGTCAGTGCTGGAACGCAGAAGCGACGGCGCTCAGGCTCGCCGGGTGGTCGGGGAGGCGAGGGCGGCGGGCTTCGACAATCTCAGCCTCGACCTCATCTACGGCGTTCCCTACCAAACGGTCGACTCCTGGAGTCAAACCCTGGCCCAGGCGATCAACCTGGCCCCCGAGCACCTGTCGTGCTACTGCCTGACCCTCGAAGAGGGCACCCTGCTGCAACGGCGAACCCGCAAAGGATTGCTGCCCGAGGTCGTGCCCGACGCGCAGTGGGAGTTCCTCGCGAGGTGCCAGTCAGAGCTCACTTCCGCCGGCTTCCATCGTTACGAGGTTTCCAGCTGGGCCCGTCCCGGGTCGGAGTCCCGGCACAACCAGTCCTACTGGGAATGCCGGCCGGTCTATGGGGCAGGCTGTGGCGCGCACTCCTACGTGAGGTCGGGCGACTCGGCCTGGCGCTGGTGGAACGTGGCCAGGCCGCAGGCCTACATCGCCTCCGAGACCTTCATCGAAGATGGCGAGCAGCTCGATCCCCGTCAGACCGCAGCTGAACGGGTCATGCTCGGGTTGCGGACCACCGCCGGGCTGGCACCGCCTCCCGGATTCGAGGTCGAGCTCGATCGGCTCATTTCGGCCGGGCTGCTCGACCGCGTCGGCAAGCGGGTGCGGCCCACCCAGCGCGGCCTGGATCTTCACAACCAGGTCGCCCTCGCCGTTCTGTAGACTGCCGGCCTGCTTCCCGGAGTGGGCCGGCGCCGGCTCCCCGTCAGAGTCGGCGGGGGGACTTCTCGAGTTGGCCGTCCTCCGCTACGATTGGCAGTCGAGGAGGGTGACTGCTAATCGAGCCTCGCAAGCGTTCAATCCTGAAGGCGGTCGTCCACGAGTTCACAGGTAGCGCCGTCCCGGTCGGCTCGCAAGCGCTGGTCAGCCGCTACTTTCTGAACCTGAGTGCGGCCACGGTTCGGAACGAGCTCAGCAACCTCGGCGATCTTGGCTACCTGATCCAGCCCCACACCTCGTCGGGGAGGATTCCGACCGACCAGGGTTATCGCTACTTTGTCGACTTCCTGATGGACTCGGAGTCGCTGAACCCGCAGGTCAACGACTACATCACCGAGCAGGTTCGCACGGCGCCCGCCGACGGGCAGGCGTTCGTCGAGCGGGTGGCAATGGTGGTGGCGACTGTTACCAAGAATGCGTCGGTGGTCACCGCACCCCACGGTCCCCGCGCACGGGTCAAGCACCTGGACCTGGTCTCGCTGGAGCCGCAGGCGGTCCTTCTCATCCTTCTCGTCGAGGGCAATCTCCTTCGCCAGCAGGTGATCGAGTTGAGCCAACCGTTGGATCAGGCGGGTCTCTCCCGGCTCTCATTGCAGATCCTGGAGGGTCTTGCGGGACAGGACAGGGAGGCGGTCAACCGCCGGATCCAGCCACTGCCGGCCGGGGCGGAAAGGGACGTTCTGCAGCGGGTGCACGATCTCCTCGATCAGTTCGAGCAGGGGGCGGAGACGCTTGTCGTCCACGATGGCGTGCGCAACCTTCTGAAGCAGCCCGAGTTTGCCGACTCCAACCACCTTCAGGACGTCCTCGAGGTGCTCGAGGAAAGCCGACATCTATCGGCCCTCCTGCGCGAGCTGATCGGAGAGTCGGATCTTCAGGTGGTGATCGGGTCAGAGAACCTGACCGAACAGCTGCGGTCGTGCACGGTGGTGCTGACAACCTACGGTCCTTCCGGGCGACTCAAGGGCACCCTTGGTGTCGTCGGTCCCACTCGGATGCAGTACGGTCAGATCGTCGGGCGGCTGGGCGCCGTCGCCAGGGCCGCCAGCCAGCGCATGGCAGAAATGTCGGCGTGAGCCTTCGACGTCGCGATTAGCGAAGCCCCTTCCCGGTAAGAATTAACCAGATATGACGACAACGGCAGACCTTCGCGCCAAAATCGAGCAGCTCGAGGCTGACGCCCAGGAGGGTGTCGCGAGGTACCTCCGCCTGGCGGCGGACTTCGACAACTTCAAAAAGCGAATGCGGCAGGAGCAGGCGGAAACGCTCCAGCACGCCAACGCCGACTTGATCGGGAAGCTTCTTCCGGTCGTGGACAACTTTCATCGGGTCCTTGAGAGCGCCCCGGTGGATGTTGACGATGCCTGGCTGAAGGGCATCCAGCTGACCCTGCAGCAACTCGATGAGCTGCTGGCTGCCCAGGGTGTGTCCGCCATCGAGGCCATTGGGACCCCCTTTGACCCCAGCCTCCATGAGGCGATCGGACATGAGGAGTCGGACGACCATCCCGAGGACACGGTGGTGACCGAGGTCCGAAAGGGTTACCGGCTGCACGATCGGGTGGTTCGCCCGGCGCTGGTTAGGGTGGCTCGACCGGTTGGCGGTTAAGCGGGACTTCTACGAGATCCTGGGGGTCTCCCGGGATGTTTCGCCGGAGGAGCTCAAGCGATCGTTTCGCAAGCTCGCCATGGATCTGCACCCGGATCGGAATCCAGGTGACAGCGAGTCGGAGGCCAGGTTTAAAGAGGCGGCTCAGGCCTACCAGGTGCTGTCGGACCCAGAGAAGCGGCGGTCATATGACATGTTCGGCCACGCTGGAGTAGGGGGTGGTGGCGCCGAGGGATTTGAGGGTTTCGGCTTCGGCGACATCTTCGACGCCTTCTTCGGTGGTGGCTTCAACGGCAGGGGCCAGAGCCGGACGGTGCGCGGCTCCGACCTGCGCTACGACCTCGGGATCACCTTCGAAGAGTCTTACCTGGGCGTCGAAAGGGAGATTGATGTACCCCGCCTCGTCACCTGCGATAAGTGTTCCGGGAAGGGAGCCGAGCCCGGCTCGCAGGTTGAAACCTGCGGTCCGTGCGGCGGCAGTGGCCAGATCCGCCGTGCCGCCCAATCGATCTTCGGACAGGTGGTGAACGTCGTCGCCTGCCCCACCTGTCGAGGGGAAGGGCGCCTGGTCAGAAATCCCTGCACGCAGTGTCGCGGTGAGGGTCGGGTTGAGCGCAGCAAGCGGCTCATGCTTCGGATTCCCGCCGGGGTCGACACCGGGTCGCAGATCCGGCTCACCGGAGAGGGTGAAGCCGGACTCCGCAATGGCGCACCGGGCGATCTCTACGTGGTCATTCGCGTCAAGCCACATCCGCACCTCGCGAGGCGGGACCAGGATGTCATCTACGAATTGAAGGTGAACATGGTGCAGGCGGCGGTTGGCGACCGCATCCAGGTGCCCACTGTCGATGGGCCGGTTGAAGTTTCGATTCCGCCCGGCACTCAGTATGGCCAGACCTTCCGGCTGACTGGCAAAGGCATTCCCCATGTCCGAACCGGACGCCGGGGAGACCAGTTCGTTGTTGTCCAGGTAGTTGTGCCAAAGGATCTCACCGGCAAGCAGAAGGACCTGCTCAAGCAGGTTGGTGGGCTGACGGGCAGACCGGAAAAGGTCGCCAAGGGCTTCTTCGAGAAGCTGCGCCAGGCGATCAGTCTCGACTGATGCACCGGCTCCTCGCCCACTTGGTGTGGAACAAACCAGGCCGGCATTACGTTATAACTGGCGACTTCATAACTGGCGACTTCCACAATGAGCAGACACACAATCGACCTCGAACTCACTCGGGCGGAGGTCGAAGTCCGCGAGCTCGAGGCTCGACTCCGGGTTGTCCCCATGAATGACGGCGCCCTGCTGACGGCCCTCGAGCGCGCCCTCGCCATCAAGAAGGACCGCCTGCTCAGGCTCCGCTCGCAACACGAGGCCTGACCTCACTCGGCGACCGGCTGAGGCGCTGCCGACCAGCGCGAGCCCGCAGCGCTGTGTAACCATCGGCGAATGAGTTCGACCGCGTTTCTCGTCACGGGTGGTGGGGGGCAATTGGCAAGGGACCTGGCCGCGCGATTGCCCGCCAGCCACGCACCTGACCGCCGCGAGCTGTCGATCACTGACCTCGCTGCTGTGCGATCGGCACTTGCCAGGACTGGCGCCCGGACCGTCTTCAACTGCGCTGCCTTCAACGGGGTCGATCAGGCCGAGTCGGCCGCTCAGGAGGCCTTCGCCGTGAATGCCCAGGGTGCCGCCAATGTCGCCCGTGCCTGCCGGGAGGCCGGAGCTAAACTCGTTCACTACTCCACCAACTTCGTCTTCGACGGCATCTCGGCGGAGCCCTACTCCGAGCTTGATGTCCCGGAGCCGACCAGCGTCTACGGGCGCTCCAAGCGAGAGGGCGAGATGCGGGTGTTGGACGAACTGCCGGAAGCTCTCGTCATTCGCAGTGCGGGACTTTTCGGGCACCAAGGGTCCGCCATCAAAGGCGGCAGCTTTCCCGATCGAATCGTAGCGCGCGCGAGAGAGGGCCAGCCACTCAGGGTCGTCGACGATCAGTTCCTGAATCCCACCTACACCGGCCACCTCGCGACTGCGAGCATCGGTGCTCTCGAGGCCGGCGTCACCGGGGTCGTCCATCTCGTCGCCGAGGGTTGCTGCTCATTTCACGAATTCGCGACCGAGGTTCTCGCCATCGCCGGAATCCTGGCCTCCATCGCACGGGTCAAGACTGAGTCGGCGGCGGGGATTGCCGACCGCCCTCGCAATGGGTGCCTGCGGTCGGTTCGCAGGCCGGCGCTTCCATCCTGGCAGGAGGGGCTGGCTGCGTTCTGGGCCTCGCGCCCGAGCGGGTGACTCCTCCCGGCTGCCGAGCTGATCAGTGGCCGGTGGTGTATCCGCGGATGTAGGCGACCACCACGATCCAGCAGGCAGCCGCCATGAAGACAGCCTCGCGATCGCGGCCGCCGCGGCTGGAGTAGAAGTAGATACCGGGCAGGAAGACAATCGCGAAGATGCCATACACAACATGAAGAAGGTTGCGCGGATGGAGGCCGAGGCTGAAGGTGACGACCCCGGCAAGGCCCTGTACGACGGTCAGCCCGGCGAGGATGAGGTAGGTGGAGCGAAAGCCGCCGCTGAGCGCGCGGTGGCGCACGTATTGGTAAGAGCCCCAGATGCCCAGAACAACCGACAACAGGACCAGGGCAAACGCCAACCTGACATGGAGGAAGGAGGCGAGCGTCGTCACGGGGTCAGCCTAGTGGAGCGACATCCGCTCCGCGGAATCGCCTCAGCGGAGCCCGAGCAATCCTCCGACGGCGACAACGAAAAGGCCAGCCGAGCCGGCGACCCAACCGGCAGCTTCAGCAGCGGAGTGGAGCCGAGCCCGCCGGCGACTGCTCTCGTAGCGGCGCACGCGAGTTGAGAGAGGAAGGATCTTGGGTTCGGGCCGCTTTGTCACCTGGTCGAGTTCTCCGTGGTCTTGATGGATAGTTGATTGACTGAATTGATGATAGTGGAAAAGGATGATTTTCGCTGCCCCTCGAGTGCTTTCCATGATCTCGTTCGTTAACGCAGCGCGGGCACCGATCCGGGCCGCCTGGGTGCGCCGGCTGCTCGCCGCCGCTGCCTCACTGCCTGAGGTGGCCGCTCGGTTGCCGGGGCCTCGTTGGTCGGCGAATCTCCGGGTCGGTGGTGACCGCGAGCTTCGCCGCCTCAATGCTCGATTCATGGCTGCCGACCACGCGACCGACGTTCTCTCCTTCCCCTCGGGCGACACTGGCGGCGGCTTTCTGGGCGACCTGGTGATCTCGTGGCAGGCGGTTGTCCGGCAGGCTGGCGAATTCAACCACCCGGCTGAGGCAGAGTTCGCCCTGCTTGCCGTTCATGGCTTTCTCCATCTGCTGGGGTGGGATCACCCGACGCGGCGGGAGGCGGCCGAGATGGACCGAATCCAGATGCTGGCGCTCGAGGCCGCGGGGCTCCGGGTCGGCGCGGGCCGCCTCTTGGACGCGCCCTCGCGCGGGTAGGCTTAACCCGCGTGAGCGCCGGAGCCGCGGCCGGGCCGCGGGGTTAGGGCGTCCATTTCGCGCGCCCTCAAACAGGAATATGCAGAAAATGCAGAAAGACTGAGCTTGGAAAACATCCTCATCGTGGGGCTCGGGAATCCCGGCCCGGAGTACGTCCAGACTCGCCACAATCTGGGCGTCGACTGCGTCACGCAGCTGGCGGCGCGGCTCGGCGTTCGCCTGGAGCGAAAGCGATGGCGGTCGCTGATCGCAACCGCCGACCTCACGCCGGAGCGGCGGCTCTGGCTGGCCTGGCCCCAGACATTCATGAACCTGAGCGGCGGAGCGGTCGCCGCCGCGGTTCGTGACCTGGAGCTGGACATGGCCGCTGTCTGGGCGGTCTACGACGAGCTGGACCTGCCCCTGTGTCGGCTCCGGATTCGAGTCGGCGGGTCAGCGGCGGGCCACAACGGAGTGCAGTCGATCATGAGCTCCCTGCGGGACCATCAATTCGTTCGGTTTCGAGTCGGAATCGGCCGGCCGGTCGGCGACGGCGCCCGCTACGTCCTCGGCAAGTTCAGCAAGCAGGAGGCCGCAGTGGTCGAAGCTGTCCGCGGAGGAGTTGCCGACGCGCTCGAGACCGCCTTGCGGTCCGGGGTTGCGGCGGCCATGGAGGTCTACAACCGTCCGGGATCGTTGGGTTGTCCAGAACAGCCTTGAGCCCGTTCTGGCGCCAGGTCCTCGGCGGACGAGAGCTCAGTGGAAGGACGGTTTCCCGGCTGCCGGTCGGGGCCTGGGCGCTGGTGGCTGGGGCGCTGGTGCGGCAGGCCAAGGCGGAGGGCCGGACGGCGCTCGTCCTGGTTCGTCATCCTGATCGCTTTCTCGCTGAGCTCCGGCCCTGGCTGGCGGGCACCCCGCCGACCTACCTGTTTGCCGAGCTGGCGACCTCTCCCCTGGACCGTCCCCCGGCCGTGGACCCCGCCGTCAGCTCGCGGCTTGAAGCTCTCGCCGCCCTCGCAACCGGCGAGCCGGCGGCGGTTGTCAGCTCACGCCGAGCCGCCCTCCGACCCACCGTGTCGCCCGAGTTGCTCGAGGCCACCACGGCCGAGCTTGTCAAGGGTGGTCAGACCAGCCTCGAGGATCTCACCGCCCGGCTCGTCGAATTGGGCTACTCGCGCGAGGCTCTGGTCGAGGAGCCTGGCCAATTCTCGGTTCGCGGCGGGATTCTCGACGTTTTTCCCGCCGCCGGTAGGGCGCCCGTCCGAGCCGAGCTGTTCGGAAACGAGGTCGACAGCCTGCGGATCTTCGATCCCACCAACCAGCGCTCGGTCATGCCGGTACCGCGCGTCACGATCCGGCCCGGCCGTGAGCTCGTCCTGGGCCCCGCCCGGGGTGCGGCTGCGGCAGCCCGCCTCCGCAATGGCGCAGGCCTCAGCGGGCTGCGGGCAGACGTCCTGGGCGATTGGGAGGACGAGCTGGCTCGCCTGGCGACCGGCTCGACCTTCGCAGGTGTGGAGTTCTTCGCCGCCTACGTCGATCCCACCCTCGCTTCCCTCTTCGACCACCTCCCGAAGGACGCCCTCGTCATCGATTTCGAACCAGGCAGGCAGCTCTCCGAGGTCCGCGAGATGGAGAAAGAGTTTCTCGCCCTGGCGGACGCTGAGGCAGCCGACGGCGAGCTGCCCCGCCGGTTCAACCTGGCGATGGTGCCCTCGGATCGCCTGACAGCCCGCGCCTGGCAGCGCGTTTCAATCAGCAGTGGAGAGGATGAAGGGGGTATCGACCTCGGCTGGTCGCAGCCCGAGGTCCTGGTCCGGCGGCCGACGGCACTGGCCGACATCGCTCGCCAGGGGGCGGTGGTTATTGCCACCGAGCAGACCGCCCGACTGTCGGCCCTGCTAATGGAGTCGGGGATTGAGGCAGCCGCCGAGCTTGACCTGGATCTCGACAGCGAGGTAGCCGCCGGCCTCCACCATTGCGAGGCTGACCTTCCGACCGGGGTCGCCAACGCCGAATTGGGCTTCACACTGCTCACCGACCACGAGCTGTTCGGCCGGGTGCGGCGCCCCGTCGTGCGGCGTGGCGGGCCGGGCCGAGGTATGCCTACGGTCACGCTCGAGTTCCAGCCGGGGGAGCTCGTGGTGCACGTGGATCACGGCGTCGCGCGCTTCCACGGGATGCGCATCAAAGAGCTCGATGGCACAGAAAGGGAGTACCTCGAGCTCGAGTACGCGGAGGGGGACCGGCTCTTCGTGCCGGTTGAGTTCCTCGACCGGATCCAGAAGTTCCTGGGTGGGGGAGAGAGTGATCCGGCCCTCAACCGTCTCGGGACGGGCGCCTGGGAGAAAGCTCGAGGCCGGGCAAAAAAACTCGTGGAGGACATCGCCGACGATCTCCTGAAGTTGTATGCGGCGCGGGAAGCCAAGCCGGGGTTTGCATTTGAGCCGGACACCCCCTGGCAGGCCGAGCTGGAAGCGTCTTTTCCATATGAGGAGACGCCCGATCAGCTGGCTGCCATGGCCGAGATCAAAGCCGACATGGAGGCTGAAAAACCGATGGACAGGCTGCTCTGCGGCGACGTCGGTTTCGGTAAGACTGAACTGGCTTTGCGCGCCGCTTTCAAAGCGGTCCAGAGTGGCAAGCAGGTCGCGATGCTGGTGCCGACGACGATCCTCACCCAGCAGCACTTCCTGGTTTTCAAAGACAGGCTCAAGGCCTACCCGGTCGAGGTGGCGATGCTGTCTCGGTTTGCCTCGGAGGCCGAAGAGGCGGCGGCCCTGGCGGGAATCAAAGCGGGCACCGTGGACATCGTCATCGGCACTCACCGAGTGCTCCAACGAGACGTTCGGTTCAAGCGTCTGGGGCTGGTGATCATCGATGAGGAACAGCGGTTTGGAGTGGTCCAGAAGGAGCGCCTGAAGCGGATGCGGGCCAATGTTGACGTCCTCACGCTGAGCGCCACACCGATTCCCCGCACGCTGCACATGGCCGTGGCGGGCATCCGCGACATGAGCGTCATCCAGACGCCACCCGAAGATCGGCAGCCAATCAAGACCTACGTCACTTCCGATGAGGATGAGCTCGTTCGCCAGGTCGTCGAACGAGAGCTTGACCGCGGTGGCCAGGTCTATTTCCTGCACAACCGGGTCCGCACCATCCAGCGCGCTGCGCAGCGGATCCGTGACCTGGTTCCCGCGGCGCGCGTCACGGTCGGCCATGGCCAGTTGGATGAGGACGACCTGGCTGGTGTGATGGTGGACTTCAACCAGAATCGCTACGACGTGCTCGTCTGCACAACGATCATCGAATCGGGGCTGGACATCCCGAACGTCAACACAATCCTGGTGCAGAACGCTGATCGCTTCGGGCTCTCGCAGCTTTACCAGCTGCGCGGCCGCGTTGGCCGCGCCGGCAAGCGTGCCTACTGCTACCTGCTCTTCGATCCCACCCGCTCCCTGACTGAAGACGCAGACAAGCGGCTTGAAGTGATGTCGGGCCTCCACGAGCTCGGGATGGGCTTCAAGATCGCGCTCCGGGACCTCGAGATCCGGGGCGCAGGCAACCTGCTCGGCTCCGAACAGCACGGCGCGATCGCCGCGGTCGGCTTCGAGATGTACGTTCAGATGCTCGGGCACGCCGTCCAGCGCCTGCGCTCGGGTGGCGACGAGGATCTCATCCGAGACGCGCTCACCACGCCCGAGATGAACCTCAACCTGCCCCTCGATCACTTCATACCGCGCTCATTCATTCGCGACGAGCGGCTTCGCCTGCAGGCCTACCGGGAGCTGGCCGCAGCTGAGGATGAACGTCAGCTCGATGGGCTGCTGCGCTCGCTGCGGGATCGCTATGGCTCGGCCCCGCCGCAGCTCGACAATCTCGCCTTCTCCCTCCGGGTGAAGCTGCGAGGACAGCGGATGGGACTGCGTTCCGTTGTCGCCGAGGGAACGGATCTGGTGCTCACCGTCGACCCGCAGCAGCCGCTCGATGTCGACGAGCTGGTGGCGCGGCTGGGCGGCCGGCTGCGCGTCGCACCCAACCGGTTGAAGCTCAATCGTAGGGGGGAGGACTGGCAGCGAGAACTCATCGATTTGCTGACGACCATGGAGGAGCTCTATCAAGGTGCAAGAATCAGTGCCGGTGTCTGACAGGCCCTATCCAGCTGGGCTGCCCGCCCTCTTCGAGGTGGTGCGGATTTTGCGCGCGCCGGAGGGCTGTCCCTGGGACCGGGAACAGACGCACGAGACGCTCCGCCCCTACCTGCTCGAGGAGACCTACGAGCTGCTCGAGGCGATCGACACGGGTGATGAGAGCAAGGTTCGGGAAGAGCTTGGCGACGTCCTCCTCCAGGTCGCCATGCACGCCCAGATCGCCGCCGATCAGGGCCGCTTCGACATCGCTTCGATATCGGAACAGGAAGCCGCAAAGATGGTTTTACGGCACCCGCACGTCTTTGGCGATCGTGAAGTCCAGGATGCCGAGGAGGTGCTTCGGAATTGGGAGCGCGACAAGCTGGCCGCCGCGGAGTCGGCGGGCGCCGGCCGGGAATCAGCTGTGGACCGGGCGCCCAAGACGCTGCCGGCGCTGGCCTGGGCGCTGGCAATCCAAAAGCGCGCCGCGCGCGTCGGATTTGACTACCGCGACTCCTCCCAGGCGCAGCGCGGGGTTGCCGAGGAAGCTGCCGAGTTGGGCGCGGCCGCCACGGACGCGGAGTTCTTCGCTGAACTCGGTGATCTGCTCTTCGCGCTGGTGAGTCTGGCCCGCAAGCGAAAGGCGAACCCGGAGGACGCGCTGCGCGCCGCCGGCCAGCGCTTCGTGCGCCGCTTCAAGGCGATGGAGTCGACCGCACTGGCACGCGGGCTGGACCTCGCCTCCCTTGACGCCGCGGCGCTCGAGTCCCTCTGGGCGGAGTCCGCCTAACCGGCCACCAGTTCCATTGCAATGTGCCCTGTGCTATCGTCCCCATTCGTCCCGCGGCGCCCATGGCCAGCGGAGAAAACCAACAACATCGCAGCATGCGTCGGATCACCACTACTTCAACCGTTGGAAAGGTCAACATCCCCGCGCCCCTGTCGAAGGAGTTCGCGCTCCTGGCAGTGCTGCTCGCGGCGATCGCATGGGTCGGCTACGCCTTCATGCAGGAGGTGTTCCTCAACCACAGGCTGAATGCGCAGGCGGCCGAGATTCGACAGCAGAACACAATCATGGCCGCGCAGAACGACGGCTACCGGCGGGAGCTGATGCTGAGCACAGCCGGAGCGGCGGCGGACGAGGACGCCCGCCAGCACGGATATGCCCGCCCGGACGAGCGGGTCTACGTGGTGGGACGGCCGACGGCCCAGGCCGGTGCGACGGATGCGATGACCGGCAGCACGAACCGGAAGGCAACCCAGGTGAGCGCTGCAAAGGTGACCATCGAAGGCAACAACGGCAACGGCGTCTGGCGGTCGCTGGGGAGGTGGATCTCCAATTTCTGGCACCGGTGACGAACTGACCCAGAGCGCGGCGAACGCCGGGCTGGGGGATCTTTCGGCGATCGACAGCAGCCCCACCCATTTCCCGAACGGCCTCGGTTCATCCGCCAGCGGAGCGGCCTCGCTGGTGGGCAGGGTGGTCTCGGGCACCGTCACCGGCATCACCCATTTCGGTGCTTTCGTCAACCTCGAGGGCGGTCAGAGCGGACTCATTCATATTTCTGAGATCGCGTACACGTACGTGCGCGACGTGCGCGAACACCTCACGCTCAACGAACGCGTCGAGGTGAAGGTGCTGCAGGTGAACCCGACCAATGGAAAGTACGACCTTTCGCTGAAGCAGACCCGCGAGGCGCCCATCGCGCTGCCATCGTCGGGGCGGCGAGGCAAGCGCGACAAGGTTCTGGCCGAGGGTGCTGATCCCGCCTTCGAGGACAAGGTCTCGAAATTCCTGAAGTCGAGCGAGGAGCGGCTCCGCGACGTCAAGACCAACCTCGAGGCAAAGCGGGGCGGCCGCTTGAAGTGACTGCCAGCCTGCGTGTTGGCGTGGCCACCGGCGAAGAGTGCCAAACGACTGTCCCCAAAGGCGCCGTTCGAGATCAATTGTTGTGCCGCCAGCGGCTCGATGCTAGAGCTAGAGTCCCCCTCGGCTTTTTTTGCAGACGTTTTGCCGCGTCCCACCCGAAGGAGGATTGAGCTTGCTGTTCAGACGGTCGAGGGCCTTCGCGCTCTTCGTGACGCTCYTCTCGCTGCTCRTTCTACCGGCATCCGTGACGCCCGCCGGAGCCTCGAGCCACAGAGAGGCACCACTGATAATGGAGGACCCGGTCGCGGACGGGACCGACGTTTATGCGTTCGTCAGTCCTGACGCCCCAACGACCGTCACCCTGGTGGCAAACTTCATCCCCTTCGAGGCGGGAGCGGGTGGCCCCAACTTCTACCGGTTCGGCGACGACGTCACCTACGACATCAACGTGGACAACATCGGAGATGGACTCAAGCACATCGTTTTCCGGTTCAACTTCACGACCACAACCGTCGATCCCACGACGTTTCTTTATAACGTCGGGGTCATCACCACGGCCGGAGGTAACGCGCCCTACGCGAATTGGAACCGGCCCCAGACCTACAACCTGAGCCGGAGCACCGATGGCGGCGCCACCTTCACGACAATCGGCACGAACCTGCTGACGCCGCCGGTGGCGGTCGGCGCCAAGTCAACTCCCAACTACCACGCTCTGGCTTCGAATGCGGTTTATTCGAACGTTGGCCAACTGGGCATCAAGTCCTTCGCCGGCCAGCGCGACGATCCCTTCTTCGTTGATTTGGGTCGGGTGTTCGATCTCCTCAGCGTCAATCCGGCGGGCGGGACCGACTACGTCGCCGGTTTCAACGTCAACAGCCTAGTCCTCCAGGTACCGAAGGCCCTGCTCAAGGGACCCAACGACGACGTGATCGGCGTCTGGTCAACCTCAAGCCGGAATGCCACGACCGTGCTGGGACCCGGCACTTCAACGGGGAGCGGGCCGCTGGTGCAGGTCTCGCGCCTCGGACACCCGCTTGTCAATGAGGTGGTCATCCCCCTCGGCAGGAAGGACACCTTCAACGGCAGCATTCCCTCGGGGGATACGCAGTTCCTCACATATGTGGACAGCCCCGAACTGGCCAGGCTGTTTGTCGCTCTGGGCATCGATCCGAACACTCCGACGACCAACCGTCACGATCTCGACACGGTATTTCTGACCGGAGTGCCGGGCCTCAACCGGCCTTCGCCACCCGCCGGAGTTGTTCCCGCCGAGCAACTTCGCCTCAACATGGCGATCGCCCCCAGCACGACCAACCCCAACACGGTCAATCGAATGGGCGTTTTGGGAGGCCAGAACGATGGTTTCCCGAATGGCCGCCGCCTTGCTGACGATGTCACCGACATTGAGATCCAGGCGGTCGCCGGCATCCTCTGCCAAACCGGAGGCGCCCTTGTTAACAAACCTGACAGGTTCAATCCCGTTCCGGGATCGACGATCGGCGTCTGCCGAACCGTTCCTGTGAATCCAGCGCTGGGTGACGGCGTCAACAAGAATGACGCCCTGTTCCAGTGTGTCTTTCCCTACCTGGCCGACCCGTGGCCCGGAGTGGGTGCCCGGTCCACGTTCACGGGGTGCCCCTGATGTCGGAGGTCAAGATGCGAAATTCGATTCGACGGCGGGCTTCGGTTCTGGCCCTGCTGACCTTCACCGCTACGATCGGGTTGATCTACAACAGCTTTCCGGTGGGCGCCTCGAGTCACCGTGAAGCCCCGCTGATCGCCGCGGATCCGCTTGCCGACGCCACCGACGTCTACGCCTTCGTGGCCCCGGACGACAACACCCGCGTCGTGCTGATCGCCAACTACGTTCCCTTCCAGGCTCCCGCCGGGGGCCCCAACTTCTACCGCTTCGGCGACGACATCTCCTACGACATCAACGTAGATAACGTTGGCGACGCCGCCAAACACGTGGTCTTTCGTTTCAACTTCACCACCACCACCAACAATCCGAACACCTTCCTCTACAACACGGGTCCGATCACGTTCAACGCGGGCAGCAACAGCTACAACAACTGGAACCGCCCCCAGACCTACAGCCTGAGCCGGAGCACCGATGGAGGGGCGACCTTCACCAAGATCGGAAACGGGTTGAAGACGCCACCCTCGGCCGTCGGCATCGTCTCCGAGCCGGACTATCACTCCCTGGCCACGGCGGCCATCGCAACCAACGTCGGCGGGCTCGGGATATCCGCCTTCGCCGGCCAGCGCGAGGACCCCTTCTTCGTGGACCTGGGTCGGATCTTCGACCTTCTCCAGGTGAACCCGGCCGGAGGCACCGACTACTTAGCCGGTCTCAACGTCGGCAGCCTGGTGCTGTCGATCCCGAAAGCCCTTCTCAAGGGCCCCAACGACGACATCATCGGGGTCTGGACCACGTCCAGCCGTAACTCCACAACCGTTCTGGCTCCGGGAACCAAGATCGAGTCCGGAACCCAGGTTCAGGTGTCCCGCCTCGGCCATCCCCTGGTCAACGAGGTGGTCATTCCCCTTGCCCGCAAGGACATCTTCAACAGCAGCACGCCTGCCGGGGATGCGCAATTTGCGCCTGATGTTCTCAACTCGAAACTGGCCGAGTACATCGTCGCATTGGGAATCGATCCCCAGGCGCCCACCACGAATCGGGTGGATCTCGCGACCGTGTTCCTTTCCGGGGTACCCGGGCTCAATCAGCCGGCTTCGATTGCCAACAAGACCGGAGGAAATGTCTCCGAGCAACTGCGTCTCAACATGGCCTTCGCCCCGAGCACCAACAACCCGAACACGGTTAACCGTATGGGTGTGCTTGGCGGTCAGCTGGATGGCTTTCCCAACGGGCGCCGCCTCGCCGACGATGTGACCGACATCGAGCTGCAGGCGGTGGCCGGCATTCTGTGTCAGCCGAACGGCGCGCTCACCGGGGCGACCACCGCGTTCGGCGTGATTCCCCAGTGTCGCACTTCGGCGGTGGGGGCAACCTTTGGGGATGGAGTCAACGCCAATGATGCGCTGTTCCAGTGCAACTTCCCCTACGTCGGCGACCCCTTCCCACCCACGGGAGCTCGCCAGGTCATCACCGGATGCGTGCTTGGTGCGACCGCGACGCTGCCAGCGCCGGCCCTCCCGAATACGGGTGTCGGCTCGCTCGGTCTGACGGCCCCCGGGATGCTGGTGCCTGGAGCCATGTTCCTACTCCTGGTCGGTCTGGGTGCATTCGTCTGGCTGCCGGCCCGCCGGCGGCGGCAGAACCGCTAGAGCAGCGCCATTCGTAGCCTCAAAATCGGGGACCCCCAACCTCTGGGGGTCCCCGCTCGAGGGCGCGTCAGTGATTGCCAAGCGGTGAGAGGTTGCGTCGCGTTTTTGCTGACGGGCCTCCTGACACTTGCCTGTGTTGGGCCGGCCGCCTCAACCAATCGCCCCTCAGCGTCCGAGCCGGCAAATGCCACCGACGCTCAGATCGTCTCCCAACAGGCAATTCTCCGGCTCCACCCTCACGACCGCCAGGCCCTGGTTTCACTCAGCGGCGCCTATCTGCAGAAGGTGCGCGAGGTGGGTGATCCGGGCTACTACCCCAAGATCCAATCGCTCCTGGAAACCGCCCTCGCTCAGCAGCCCAACGATCCCAGGGTGCTGACGCAGATGGGCGTGCTCTCGCTCAGCAAGCACCAGTTCGCCGAAGCCTTGACCTGGGGTCAGCGGGCGGCCGCTGCCCAGCCGAACTCGGCAGGGCCCCTCGGTGTGGTTGTCGACGCCCAGGTCGAATTGGGCCGTTACGAGGAAGCGGTCAACACGGCGCAGACGATGGTGGATCGACGCCCCGACCTCAGCTCCTACGCTCGTATCTCCTATCTCCGCGAGCTTCACGGGGACGTTCCCGGTGCGATCAGGGCGATGAAGCAAGCTCTGAAGGCGGGCGGCGAGACCGGCGAGAACGTCAGTTACATCGGTGTGCAGCTTGGCCACCTGTACTTCAGCAGTGGCGACATGACCCAGGCGGCAGCCGCCTATGACCAGGCCGACAGAAGCTTCCCGGGCTACATTCACGCCTCCGCCGGGCGTGCCAAGGTGGCGGCGGCGAGGGGCCGGCTGCAGTTCGCGGTTGATACTTACCGGCGAGTTGTGGCGATCTTCCCGACCCCTGAATATGTGATCGCCCTTGGCGATGCTTACGCCTCACTGGGTGACGCCGGGGCGGCAACCGCCAGTTACCAACTCGCCGAGGCCGAACAGAAGCTCTACCAATCGAGCGGGGTCAACATCGACGCGGAACTCGCTCTCTATGCGGCTGACCATCATCGGAACGTCGATGAAGGCGTGGCGGCGGCGCGACGCGCGATCGTGGATCGGCCGACCATCGGTTCGGCCGACGTTTTGGCCTGGACCCTGTACCAGACCGGCGATTTCAGCGGCGCGCTGGTCGCCAGCCAGCAGTCCCACCGACTTGGCACACAGGAACCACTGCTTTTCTTCCACCGGGGGATGATCGAGTCAAAGTTGGGCATGAACACCGAGGCACGCCGTGATCTCGCACGTGCATTGAGCCTCAACCCCAACTTCTCCCTGCTCTGGGCAAAGCCGGCGCGCGATGAACTGGCCCAGCTCGGAGGAAGACCTTGAAACGGCGCCATCTCGCGGCCGTGGCGCTCGCCCTCTTCATGGCTCTGGGGGTTGCGACGCCAGTGCTTGCGCATCCGCTCGGCAACTTCACCGTGAATCGTTTCAGCGGAATCCGAGTCTCGGGCTCAGCGGTGCACGTGCTCTACATCGTCGACTATGCCGAAATCCCCGCCTTCCAGGAGAAGCAGCGGATGGCTGCCGACCCTGCCTACCTCGACGCGGTCGTTCACGGCCTGGCCGGGAATCTCCACCTCACGGTGGATTCCCATCCCGTTGCGCTTGCCATCAGCGAGCGCTCCCTGGCAGTTCTTCCGGGCCAGGGAGGCCTCGAAACGCTTCGCCTGCAGGTTGCCCTCCGTTCTCCGCAGGTTGCCATGGGAGCTCACTCGGCCACCTTTCAGGATGGAAATTTTCCGGAGCGGCTCGGGTGGAAGGAGATCATTGTTGACGCTTCGGGCGGGGGCAGCATCCAGTCGTCGAGCGTGCCGGCCACCAGCGCCAGCGATTCCCTGCGCAACTACCCTCAGGACCGACTGTCGAGCCCGCTCAATGTCACGCACGCTGAGTTCCGTTTCACCCCGGGCTTCGGAGATGGAGCCGGCCCGGCCTTCGCCGCAACCAATGGCGCCCTGAACTCGTTTCGCGACCGCTTCGCCGCGCTGATCCTGGTGAAGGATTTTTCGCTCCAGGCGATCGCCTTCGCTCTGCTGGTTGCACTCGGGCTGGGGGCCCTTCACGCCCTCGAGCCAGGGCATGGCAAGGCGGTCATGGCCGGCTACCTGGTTGGTATGCGGGGGGGACGCCGCGAAGCCATAGTGCTCGGCTTGAGCATCACGGCCACGCACACCGCAGGCGTCTTCGCCCTCGGGTTGATCACCCTTTATGCGGCCGGGTATGTGACCCCAGAACGGCTGTACCCCTGGCTGACCCTGATCAGCGGCCTGGTCATTCTCGCCATCGGGGGACGCCTGCTGCTATCGAGCCTCCAGCGCGCCCGGCGTATGGCCGCGACGTCAAGTGATGATCCCGGTCACGATCACCACCGTGCGCATGACCACGACCAGGAGCACGACCATCACCATGACCACGACCACGACCACGACCAGGAAAATGGCCATGGTCACCACCATGGGCCGGTCGTGGCGGGTTCTCCGCTCCGCCTCCGCAATCTCATTGCRCTGGGCGCGTCGGGAGGGCTCATCCCCTGCCCGTCAGCACTCGTCGTCCTGCTGGCAGCGATCTCATTTCACCGCGTGGCATTCGGCATGCTGTTGATCGTGTTCTTCAGTGCCGGGCTTGCGATTGTGTTGAGTGGTATTGGGATGGCTCTGGCCGGCGGCGGTCGATTCATCGGCCAGGCTGCCAGTCGCGTTCCTGCGCAGAGCCGGCGGCGACTGGTGAGCGCCATGCCGGTGGTGAGTGCGGCCCTCATCACAGCTGCCGGCGCCGGTCTCTCAGTCCAGGCACTGGGAGGGTTCGCGTGACGGTCAAGGGCCTGCTGATCGCGCTGAGCGCCGTGTTTTTCCTCGGCTGTGCCGTGACCGGTCCTCCACCGGGAACGGTTGCCATGGTCAACGGCGAGGCAGCCCCCCGGATTGTGTACGACATTCTTGTGCAGGCAGCCCAGACGGGCATGCAGCGGGCTGGTGTGCCGCTTCGCCAAACAGACGTGCGCAAGACAAAAATCGAAGCCGCAGCTCTCAAGGGGGCCGTCCACGACTCGGTCGTGGCTCAGCTTGCCCGGAAGAGGAAGGTGACCGCCAACGACCAGGAGGTGGACGCTGCGCTGAGCAAACTCGAGGCAGCGCTGGGCGGTCCGGCCAACTTTGATCAGCGCCTGGAGAGCAGTGGCGTTGACCGTCAGCAATACCGGATCCTGTATCACTACACGCTGCTTGAACAGAAGATGCGAGCAGTCGACTCCGATTATGACAAGACACTTGCCAAGGCCATCAAAGACGCGAAGGTCGAAGCCTATGTCGGCCCCTGCTCCACCGAACATGAGTACCCGAAATGCCTGGGCTTGACCGGCTGATTGCGGCGGTAAGAGGCCGGCGAGCGGCCGCGTTGTTGGCCGTCGCAGCGATTGTGGGCCTGCTTTCGGCCATCTTGGCCGTGGCCTTCTTCCTTCGCCCAACTCATCCGGTCGCCCGAGCTCCTCGCCCCGTCACAAACCAGTTGGAATCCAGCCCTGCCCCGGACGCCACCCCCTCGCCCGTCAGCACCGCCTCACCGGCGCCAGCCACCCCGCCGCCGGCTCAGGCCATCGCTGCCGGCGCACCAGTGCGGCTTCTCATTCCGAAGATCTCTGTCGACACCCGGGTTGAGGCACTAGGTGTGGGACCGGATGGTGCGATGGAAACCCCCCATAATCTGCGTCAGGTCGGATGGTTCAGCCCCGGCGTGCGCCCGGGTGAGGCGGGGGGGGCGGTGATGGACGGTCACGTCGGCCTTCCGGGTCAGCCCCTGGTCTTCGCCGAGCTCGGCAAGCTGCGTCTCGGCGATGCGGTCATCGTGGTACGCGGCGACGGCCGCCAAGCGAAATTCATCGTCGCCGGCTCACGTGTGGTCCCCGCCGGCGCTTCGCCCCCCGACCTCTTCCAGCGCAGCGGACCCCCTTCCCTTGCGCTCATCACGTGCACCGGACGGTATGACGGCAGCAACCAGGCCTACGCCGACAGGCTCATCGTCGACACCAGCTTTGCGGGGCTTGAATGACCCGAGTCGGGTCTGGGAACGGCCGGCGCGGCGCGGTCGCGAATTCAAGAGAGGGCTATAATCCTTTCCGCGGAGTGGAGCAGCGGCAGCTCGTCGGGCTCATAACCCGAAGGTCCTTGGTTCGAATCCAAGCTCCGCAACCAGTTCGGAGATAGAAGGGGGCCCCCGGCAAGGGGGCTCCTTTTTAAATTCCGCTTCAGTTCCGTCCTGGCCGGGCGGCCAGATCAGAGGTGCCGGATGAACAAGCGCAAGCGGGTGGCCCTCGCCAAGCGGCGACGTAAGAAGGCCAGGCGAAGGCTCCGCGCCCACGCGGGGTAGCGGGGGTATCGAGGATCTCATCCCGCCCGGTGGCGGCCCCGAGCCGCTGGCGAGCGGGAGATCGGGCGGGGGCGAATCCTCTATTGTTAGCTGGCTTAACCCGCGACCGGCGGTGGGCCGGTCAGTCGGCGGCGTAGCTCAGTGGTAGAGCGCACGGCTCATAACCGTGATGTCGCTGGTTCGAACCCAGCCGCCGCCACCAGCCGGCCGCAGGGCTGGCTTCGCGGTGAGGCGGGCGATCCGGATGAGGCGCGTGTCGGTAGATGAAGTCGGAGACGGACAGTCTCTTGAACTGCACCATGCCTACATGGAAGAAGTCGCACGCCATCAGTCCTGTAGCCTGCGCGGCGAAGAACTCCGCCCAAGTCGGTCCCGATCTTCGAGGGGTCGGGTCGATGTTGTGGCGCTTCAGGATCGCCCAGACGCCCGAGGCGGCGATGACGATGATGATGGTCTTGCACGCACACGCGCTCACTCCACGGCATCGAGTACTTTTGACCCTTTCACCCCTTCAAAACATGGAACCTTATCGCCAGCGCCAGCGGTGGTACCATACATCCAGCCATGGAGAAGACGACGCTGTACCTGCCGAATGATCTGAAGGCTGCGGTCAAGCGGGCCGCTGCGGAGCGTGGGGTATCCGAGGCAGAGGTCATCCGGGAGTCGATTCGTGTGTCGGTAGGCGGTCGCCGTCCTCGTCCTCGTGGTGGGCTCTACTCGAGCGGGCGGCCGATCGCCCGCCATGCCGAGGAGATGCTTTCCGGCTTCGGGGAGCGCTGACGAGTGACTCCCGTCATCGTGGACACCAGCGCCCTGCTGGCTTTCTTCGATGCCTCCGAGCCCGACCACGAAGCGGTGTTAGAGGTGCTTGCCGCAGCCGATGTCTTGGTCGTCTCCCCGTACGTGGTGGCCGAACTGGATTACCTCGTCGCCACCCGACACGGGGTGGACAACGAACTGGCCGTGCTCGACGAACTGGCCGGCGGGGCGTGGGACTTGGCGGCCTTTGACGAAGAGGGGCTTGGCCGCGCCCGTTCGATCATCGCCAGTTACCGGGACCAGCAGATCGGTGTGGCGGATGCATCGATAGTGGTGCTGGCTGAGCGGTATCGGACCCGGGCGATCGCCAGCTTGGACCGCCGGCACTTCGACATCCTGCGGTCACTCGACGGCGGTTCCTTCGAGGTGCTCCCCCGGGTGGGTTGACGGGGCCGTTGTCTGTCCAACCTGCGGGTCCCGAAACTCGGTCGCGACCGTGACCAGGACCTATACGCGTACGCGGCCTCACCGTCAGCTTGCCACGTACGGTGCAAGCGCACGTTTGATCGGCGGGGCCTTACTTGTCTGCGGTGGTCACCTACCGTGATCCGCGGGTTCGTCTCATCTCGGCACGGCGCTTATGGAGCCAGGAGGTGATGATCTATGAGCAAGATGAGCACCGAGGAGTTCGACGAGGGCTTCGACGCTGGCGAGTCCGGGACGTCGGTCCTTGACCTTCCGGGCGCTCGGCGCCCCGGCCTGGCGCAACCGCGGGTGAACGCCTTCTTCTCGTGGATGATCGAGAAGCTCGACCGAGCGGCCAAGCGCCTCGGGGTCACCCGTCAGTCGGTGATCGAGGTCGGGATCGCCGGGCGGTTCGAGCCTCGAGGCGGGAGCGTGGTGTGTCTGCGGGTCATCGCCTGCTTGTCATCGCCTTCTTCCGGTGGCAAAAGATCCATCGTCGCTCGGGGCAGACCTCGCGCCGACCGGCAGCGATTGAGCAGGGGGTTGCCCCGAATGGCGCTCATGCACAGCCCCGCCCCCAGCGCCTTCGTCGGACCCATAACCCAAAGGTCGCGCGACGATCGTGAACCGCTGCCACCAGCCGGCCGTTGACTGTAACCCGGGCTCCGCGGCGGGTCCGGTTTCACCGCTGGGGAAGCGTCTGCTAGCCGCTCTGCCCACGCCGCCCCCCCGGCTGCTGGTGGCGGTGAGCGGGGGCCCGGACTCGACCGCGCTGCTGCTGCTGGCCAGGGAGCTGTTCCAGGCCGGGTGGCTGCCCGGACTCACCGCCGCCCACTACGATCACGCGCTGCGCGCCGGATCGGCGGTGGAGGCGGAGTGGGTGGCCGGGCTTTGCAAACAGCTGGGGCTGGATCTGCTCTATGAACGGCGGTCAGAACCACTCGGTTCAGGCTCCCGGCAGGCCGCCGCCCGGCGGCTCCGGTATCGATTCCTGGAGTCTGCCCGGGTGCTGGCCAGGGCTGAACTGGTACTTACCGCTCATACCGCCGACGATGCGGTGGAGGGCATGCTCTTGCATCTCCTGCGCGGCAGCGCCCTGGCCGGCCTGCGCGGCCTGCCCGACCGCCGGGAGCGGTTCCTCCGGCCGCTGACATCGGTGACCAAGCCGGAGCTACTTAGCTACCTGGCCACCAATGGCCAGGTCTACCTGGAGGATCCCAGCAATGCCGACCCCCGCTTCGCCCGCTCCTGGGTCCGGGGGCGGCTGCTGCCGGCGCTCGAGGCCGACCTTCCTAACCTGCGAACTCGGCTGCTCCGGATCCGGACCAACGCCGTCCGCTGGCAGGCGGCGCTGGAAGCGGCGGCCAGGCCGCTGGCGGCCGCCAGTGGTGGCCGCGTGCAACCCCTGCGCGAAGCGCCGGCCTTGCTCCGGATGGAGGCTCTGCGACGGCTCTACGTGGAGGCCGGCGGCCAGGAGCCCGGGCTTTCCCGAAGTCAGCTCAGCGCGCTCTCGACGCTGATCGAGAGCGCGGAAGGTGGGCGTCTCGACCTGCCCGGCGGGATCAGGTTCGAAGCTGGTAGCGGGGCCTACCGGTTCGCGGGGCGGGCCGGCCCCGCGCCGGAACCGGAATTCAGCCTGAAAGTGCGCTGGTGTCCGGGCTGTAGAACCGGTTCGAAAAATTTCTGGATGGCGACCTTCCCCACCGGAGTTGAGTTGGAGCTGACGGTCGCCAGCCCCGGGCTCCGCCTGGGTGCCGGGCCAGGCCGGGCTCGCCGGCTGGTCAGCGATCTGCTCGGTGAGGCGCGGGTGCCCCGCTGGCGGCGAGCGACCTGGCCGGTGGTGGCAGCCGGTGGCGAGCCGGTCTGGCTGCCCGGGATCACTGCCGCCGGCCTGGACCCCCCGCCGAGCGACCGGCCGCACCTCCACGCGGACGTGGTAGAGAGGGGAGGCCAACTTCGGTAAGCCGCCGGTCAGAAGCCTTGTTTACGCTTAAGTCCAACCAAGGAAGCAACCGATGAACCTGACTCGCCGTCCGCCCTCACCGGAGGCGCTCAACCCCATCAAGGGAGTCCTCAATGCCTAGTCGTTTTCCGCGATCAAGCCTCCTGTACATCTTGATCGTCGTCGTCCTGGGGCTTGTCTTCTTCTTCGCCTTGCAGAACCTCGAGCGGACCGGCGAGACCTCGATCCACTACTCGCAGCTGCTGGACAAGGCCTCCAACCACGAGATCAAGTCGGCCATCATCCGCGATGGCGAGGTGATCGCGACCGGGACCGACGGCAAGAAGTACGTGACCACGGTGGGCAGTGACACCACCAACTTCGCCGACAAGCTGATCAGTCTCGGTGTCACCGATGTCGACTACGAGCGGCAGAACCCGGGTCAGTTCTGGCTGGGGGCGTTGCTTCCCAACGTCCTCTTCTTCGTGATCATCGGGGCGTTCATGTGGTACCTGCTCCGGCAGACCCAGAGCGGCAACAACCAGGCGATGAGCTTCGGGCGCTCGCGGGCCAGGATGATCGGCGGCGACAAGCCGACCGTGACCTTTGCCGACGTGGCCGGCGTCGAGGAGGCGAAGGTGGAACTGACCGAGATCGTCGAGTTCCTCAAGTATCCGGAGAAGTTCGTCGCCCTGGGCGCGCGCATCCCCAAGGGCGTGCTCCTGGTGGGTCCGCCCGGAACCGGCAAGACCCTGCTCTCCAAGGCGGTCGCCGGGGAGGCCGGAGTGCCCTTCTTCTCGATCTCCGGCTCGGAGTTCGTCGAGATGTTCGTCGGAGTCGGCGCGAGCCGGGTTCGGGACCTGTTCGACCAGGCCAAGAAGAACTCCCCCTGCATCGTTTTCGTCGACGAGATCGACGCTGTTGGCCGGCAGCGTGGCGCCGGCCTGGGCGGTGGCCACGATGAGCGGGAGCAGACGCTCAACCAGCTTCTGGTCGAGATGGACGGCTTCGAGACCAACACCCATGTCATCGTGATCGCCGCCACCAACCGGCCCGACATCCTCGACCCCGCCCTGCTCCGCCCCGGCCGCTTCGATCGCCGGGTGACCCTGGACCGGCCCGATATCCGCGGCCGCCGGCAGATCCTGGAGGTGCACGCCCGGAACAAGCCGCTGGATTCCACCGTCGACCTCGATGTGCTCGCCAAGCGCACTCCCGGATTTTCCGGGGCCGATTTGGCCAACACCGTCAACGAGGGCGCCATCCTCGCCGCCCGCCAGAACCGCAAGGTGATCGGCATGCCGGAGCTGGAGGAGGCGATCGAGCGGGTGATCGCGGGTCCGGAACGCAAGAGCCGGCGGCTCTCCGAGCGGGAGAAAGAGATCGTGGCCTATCACGAGGTGGGCCATGCGCTGGTCATGAAGGCGCTGCCCAAGACCGACAAGGTGCACAAGGTCTCGATCATCTCCAGGGGCATGGCGCTGGGTGTCACCATGTCGCTCCCGGACGAGGACCGCTACCTGGTCAGCAAGGAGGAGTGCCTTCAGAACATCGCCGGCCTGATGGGCGGCCGCGCCGCGGAGGCGATCGTGTTCGGTGACGTCACCTCGGGAGCCTCCAACGACATCCAGCGGGCCACCGAGCTGGCCCGGCGGATGGTGACCCAGTGGGGGATGAACGAGAAGCTGGGCACGGTGGCGATGGGCCAGCGCGAGGAGCTGGTCTTCTTGGGTCGCGACTTCGGCGAGCAGCGCAACTACTCCGAGGAGATCGCGGCGCTGATCGACGAGGAGATCCGTGCCATCGTCGGTGAGGGCTACGCCACCGCGCTCAGGATCCTCAACGAGCAGCGTCCAGTGATGGAGGCGGTGGTGGCCCGGCTGCGCGAGGTGGAGACCATCTCCGGCGCGGAGCTGGATGAGGCGATCGCGGCCTTCAAGGCTCAGCAGGAGGCGGCCACCGCCTCCTGATCTCTCCCACCTCGGGTTGGTTGCGCGTGGCGGTCGATCGGCCTTAACATGCCGTTTGGCCTTCCCTGCCGGGAGGGAGTGCAGACAGATGTGGCGCCGACCCACTGGCGGCGACCGGAGGATCCGATGGCACCCAGACCAGCCGAAGCGCAACCCGCCCGCCGCACTTCGCCGCGGACTTCACCGAGGCCGGCCGTGATGCGGGGCCCGGCCCAGATGCAGGCGGCGGCCGACCGCTGGCGGCGCCGCGGTCTGACGATCGGGGTGGTGCCCACCATGGGGGCCCTGCACGCGGGCCACGAGAGCCTGGTCAGGCGCTCGCTGGCGGAAAACGACGTCACCGTGGTGTCGATCTTCGTCAACCCGCTCCAGTTCGGTCCGGCCGAGGACTACTCCTCTTATCCGCGCACTTTCGAGCGAGACTCGCAGAGGCTGGGCAGCCTTGGGGTCGACGCCATCTACGCCCCCAGCGTCGAGGCGATGTACCGTCCGGGCGCCACCACCCGGGTCAGGGTCGCTGGCCTCGATCAGCCGCTCGAGGGGACCCACCGCCCGGGTCACTTCGAAGGGGTCGCCACCGTGGTCGCCAAGCTGTTCAACGCTACCCGTCCGCACCGGGCCTACTTCGGGCAGAAAGACGCCCAGCAACTGGCGGTGGTGACCCGGATGACCCACGACCTGGACTTCGGCATCGAGATCGTCGCCTGTCCCACCGTGCGCGAGCCGGACGGTTTGGCGCTGAGTTCGCGCAACGTGTACCTGGATCCGCGAGAGCGGGTGGCGGCGCGGGTGCTGAGCCGCTCTTTGATGATCGCCAACGAGGCCTTCGCCGCTGGCGTCACCGACCCCCAGCGCCTCCGAGAACTGATCCACGCCGAGCTCGCCACCGAGCCGCTGGCGGTGGTCGACTATGCCGAGGTGGTGGACCCGCTCACGTTCGATGAGCCCGGCGACCTGGCGGTGGTGGCGGTGCGGATCGGCGGCACCAGACTGATCGACAATCACCGGCTGGGTACACCCCTGGGGATCGGCTGAGCCCTTCGAGCGGATCCCTGATAGACTTTGAGATCGGCCTGCCCTGGTGCCGGCTAATCCACTCCAACTCGGGGGTTACTCGTTGTCCGATTTTTCTGGTGCCGTATTGACAGAGGATGCTGGGGCCGCCTCGACCATGACCATGGCCGACTACATGATCATGGACGAGCAGGCGTTCCACACTCCTCGCCCGGGTGACATAGTCGAAGGAGTGGTCGTCCGGGTCGATCGAGACGAGGTTCTCGTTGACATCGGCGCCAAGGCGGAGGGTGTGATCTCCAGCCGCGAGTTGGGCTTCCGGACGGAGAGCGATCCCAGCCTGGAGCCTGGTGCCGTGATCAAGGTCTACGTTCTCCAGTCCGAGAACGAAGAGGGCAACGTGGTCCTCAGCCTCAAGCGAGCCCGCGCTGAGACCACCTGGCTTACCGCTCAGGAGAAGTTCCAGAGCGGCGAAGTGGTGGAAGCCGAGGTCAAAGAGCAGAACAAGGGCGGCCTGATCGTCAACGTGCTCGGGCTGCGCGGGTTCCTGCCTTCCAGCCAGGTTGGTCGGGCGTATGCCAACAACCCGGAGTCCCTGGTCGGGGAGAGGATCCAGGTCAAGATCCTCGAGGTCAACCGCAAGCGCAACCGGCTGATCGTGAGCCACAAGGCGGCCGATGACGAGGATCGGGCTCGCAAGCGGGACGACCTGTTCAAGAACCTGCAGGTGGGCGACGAGGTCACCGGCGTGGTCTCCGGGCTCACTACCTACGGAGCCTTCGTCGACATCGGCGGGGCCGACGGCCTGATCCATATCAGCGAGCTCTCCTGGGACCGGATCTCCAAGGTCAGTGACGTCCTGAAGGTGGGTGACCCGGTTCAGGTCAAGGTGATCAAGCTCGACCATGACCAGAACCGGATCTCGCTCAGCATGCGTCAGCTCCAGCAGGACCCCTGGGAAGTGCTCATGGAGCGGGTGGCGGTGGGCAGCACGATCGAGGCGGTGGTGACCAAGACCAAGAAGTACGGCGCCTTCGTAGACATCGGCAATGGCATCGAGGGCCTGGTCCACATCTCCGAGCTGAGCTGGGACCACGTCGACAAGACCGAGGACGTGGTCAGGGTCGGCGACACCGTGATGGTCAAGGTGATCGGGCTCGATGCCCTCCGCCGGAGAGTTTCGCTGAGCCTCAAGCAGGCGGGCTGATCCGGGGCCCGATCCGGGCCCGGACCAGAGGTGCCGAGCCGGGGTTCAGGCCGGCCTGGGGCTTCCCATCGGGTTGGGCACTGGCACCCCGCCGGCCGTCACCACCTGCACCGCCAGTGGGCGCAGAAGGGTTCGGAGGCGTTCGGAACTAGCCTCACCGAGTGACTCCCAGGGCGGCAGCATCAGCTCGTCGGTGAGATCTTCGACCTCCTGGCGGATTCCGGCCCCGGCTTCGGTGAGACCGCCGTTCGAGTCGAGCCAGCCGCGTTCGCGCAGCCGGGCCTCGCCCGCCGCCCAGTCCTCGTCGCTGAACCCTCGATTCGACTGGATTGCCTCCCGGGTACTCCGGCCGGCCGCCACCAGGGTCAAATGAGCGTCGAGGCCGTCCATGCGGTGGGCGGTGAGCGCGGCCACATGGCCGTCGAACCGGAATTCACGCAGCAGGGTGCAGGCATGCCAGATCCGCAGCCGGGTGTCATCGGGCCAGGCGAGGCGGAGGTGGCCGGCGAAAAGCGGCCGGCCAGGGCTGGGGCAGGCGCGAGCGGCCGCCTCAGCCAGTTGCGCCGCCTCGGCCAGATCAGCCTCGCCAGCCTCGGGGAGCAGCCGGTGCAAGGCCTCGCCGGCCGCCCGCCACCGGGTCGCCAGCACGGTCTCGGGATCGGTCACTTCCCAGGCTGCCGGTAGCGCCGCCGCCACCATGTCCGGGTGGAAGTTGTGGAAGATCGCCGACACCACCTCGGCCGGAACTCTACCGAGCGGCGCCGAACGGCTGGCGAAGTAGCCCATCCAGTAGCCGCGCAGGCCGAGCTCTCGGAAGCCGCGCCTGGCCTCGGGGGCGAAGTAGACGGTGGCGTGCAGGGTTTCGATGACGTTGAACAGCCGCCGGGAGATGCTCCGGTTCACCCCCAGATTGTATGGAGTGTGGTGGTGACACGCCCTCAATTGAGCCAGCCCGCCCGGTGACTTACACAGTTTTAATTGCTTTATACGGCAGGGCGTTACACATAACAATGGAAAGCAAGCCACTATGTCTACATGATCTCTGGTGGTGGGAAAGTGTCCGTCAGCCCCCGGACCACCCACTGAGCCAACCCCGGACGTGATGAAGTTCTTCGGCGGCGCTTTCGGCCTCAGGGCGCGCCAGCCACGAACCGGGGTGGGGGCGACCCCTCAAGCTACCGGCGAACGGCAGGAATCGGGCCACCCCTGGTCGGTGGACGTGCCCGAGGTCAGTCAGCCGCTCTGTCCGAGTTGCGGCGAGCGCTTCGCCACCGATCACATCTTCTGTCCCGCCTGTGGCTTCGAGGTGGCATACCTCGGGCTGGGCGCGGCCTCATGGCCGGAGCGGATCGAGGCGGTCGCCGCGACCGGCGCCGACCCGGTGTTCGCGGCCAGGTTCGAGGCCGCGATCGCTCGGGTGGAGCGAACCTACCTCTCGATGGGAATCCTCCTGGGCCGCGTAACCCCACCCGCGAAGGCGGATGACGATCCTTTCGACGAAAGCCGCGAGTTACTGGACGTGGTGATCGCGTCGATGGTGACCAATCTGCGCCGCCGCGATCTGGTGGGCATCGACGCCGTGGAGCCGCCCACGGTGGTGGGGGTTCTCCTCGGCACCGGGAAGAGCGAGACCCAGATGGTAGCCGGGCGGGTGCGAGAGGTACTCGCCACCGAGCTGGCGGCTCGCAACGCCTCGATCACGATCGGGTCGGCCTTCATTCCCCGTCCCACCCGGCAGCGGTGGCCGCTGGCAAGCGTTGTCGAACTCGCCCGGCAGAGCCTGGAAGAGGGCCGGCCGGTCTTCGCCAGCCTCTGAGCTTCGCCGCCCGGTTCGGGTGGGAGGTCCTCGTGGGGGGAGGGCTTGGTGCCCCGGCGGCGCCAGCGCCAGCCGCCGGGCAGCATGGAATGATCGCACCAATCCGCGCTTTTCATTCACATGACGTTTCTACGATGGTTCCCCGGTACCCCTGGGTATAGTTAGGACAAGCGGGGGCCATTTCGAAGGAGACATCGGAAGACGATGCGGCTGGCCAGCCTGGAAGGTCGGTTGTGGGCGCCTCGCCCGCAACCTGTCGAGTTCGACCGTTGGCTCCGGCGTCCCCGTCGCCAGGAGGTTGACCGTGTACCCACCACCTTTTGATCGCTTCTCCGACCGGGCCAAGAAGGTCCTCACCCTTGCCCAGGAGGAGGCCGAGCGGTCCCATCACAGCTACATCGGTACCGAGCATCTCCTCTTGGGCCTGCTCCGAGAGGGTGAAGGCCTGGCGGCCAAGGTTCTCAACAACCTTGGGGTCGAGATCACCAAGGTTCGCCAGACCATCGAGAGCGTGCTCGGCCGCAACGAGCGGGTGATCATCCAGCAGATCATCCCGACCTCGCGGGTCAAGAAGGTGATCGAGATCTCCTTCGAAGAGGCCCG
>JRHI01000167.1_pt1 | contig 73315 bp, 68 predicted proteins | sample 215371 | NCBI WGS metagenome assembly JRHI01 (sample SAMN02929681, study PRJNA255918) | sediment metagenome | biome: cave system; feature: Ice Cave; material: Sediment; isolation source: sediment from deep within a dark volcanic ice cave with no known source of... ... | reverse complement strand
CCCCGCGGCGGGCGCATGCGCCCGCCGGCACGCGGCGCATGCGCCGCGTGCTTGCAACCTAGACTCCTGAATCCATGAGCGACCTGGAGTCACGCAAGCGCTACGAGCCCTCCGAGGTGGAGCCGGCAATCGTCGAGCGCTGGCTGGCGTCCGGGCTGTTCCATGCTCAGCCCGAGGGGACCCCGGAGGAGAACTACTCGATCGCGATCCCGCCGCCCAACGTCACCGGCGTGCTGCACATGGGCCATGCGCTCAACAGCTCGGTCCAGGACTGCCTGGTTCGCACGGCGCGGGCGCGCGGTCGCCGGGCCAGGTGGATCCTCGGAACCGACCACGCGGGAATCGCCACCCAGACCCAGGTCGAGCGCGCGCTGGCCCAGGAGGGGCTGCGCCGTGAGGACCTCGGGCGCGAGGCGTTCATCGCCCGGGTGTGGGAGTGGCGCGAGCGCTTCGGTGGCACGATCGTCGAGCAGCTCAAGCGCCTCGGCGCCTCCTGCGACTACGAGCAGGAGCGCTTCACCCTCGACGAGGGCTACGTGCAGGCCGTCCTGCGCGTGTTCGTGACGCTGTACGACAAGGGTCTGATCTACCGCGATCGCTACATGGTCAACTGGGACCCGGGGAGCCGCTCGGCGATCTCCGACCTCGAGGTCGAGGAGCGCGAGGTCACCGACGTTCTCTACTACCTCGATTACCCACTGGCCTCCGGCTCCGGCGCGGTCACCGTGGCCACCGCGCGCCCGGAGACGATGCTGGGCGACACGGCGATCGCGGTTCATCCTCACGACGAGCGCTACCAGCGCCTGATCGGCGAGACGGCGATCCTGCCGCTCGTCGGGCGCAAGCTGAAGATCGTCGCCGATGACTACGTCAAGCCCGAGTTCGGAACCGGGGCGCTGAAGATCACGCCCGGTCACGACCCCATCGACTTCGACATCGGCCAACGGCACAAGCTCGCCCAGATCAGCGTGATCGGGGAGGACGGCCGGATCACCGACAGCGCGCCGGAGCGGTTCGTGGGGATGTCGGTGATGGAGGCGCGCGAGGCGGTGGTGGCCGAGCTGCGCGAGCAGGGGCTCGTCTCCCGCACGCAGGAGCTCGTCCATACCGTGCCGTTCTCGCAGCGCTCGGGCGAACGGATCGAGCCGCTGGTCTCGCTGCAGTGGTTCATGCGCATGGATGAGCTGGCCGCCCCGGCGATCGAGGTCGTGCGCGCCGGGCGAGTGCGCATCCGTCCGGATTCCGAGCGCCGGCGCTACTTGGACTGGCTGGAGAACATCCGCCCATGGTGCATCTCCCGCCAGCTGTGGTGGGGGCATCAGATTCCCGTCTGGTACCGCGGCGAAGACACCCACGTGGGGACGACGCCGCCGCAGGGAGCGGGCTGGGAGCGCGACCCCGACGTGCTCGACACCTGGTTCTCCAGCGCCCTGTGGCCGTTCGCGACGCTCGGCTGGCCCGACGCCACGCCGCAGCTGCGCGCCTTCTATCCGACCGATGTGCTCTCCACCGCGCGCGACATCATCTTTCTCTGGGTGGCCCGGATGGTGATGATGGGACTCGCGTTCACCGAACAGAGTCCGTTCGCCGACGTGTACGTGCACTCGATCATCCAGGCGCCCGACGGCCGGCGGATGTCGAAGTCGTTGGGGACCGGGATCGACCCGATGGACCTGATCAACGGCGGGCCCCGGCCGCCGGTGTTCGCGCACGGCGGCCGGGCGGCCGGCGACTTCCCCGCCTACGGCGCGGACGCTGTCCGCTGGGGCCTGCTGGCCATGGCCTCGGGCCAGGACGTCCGCTTCAGCGAGGACAAGGTGGCCCAGGGCCAGCAGCTGACCAACAAGCTGTGGAACGCGTCGCGGCTGATCCTGCTCGGCGTCGATGAGGATGCGCGCGCGGCGGCGCGGCCGGCGGCGGTGGAGGACCGCTGGATCCTGACGCGGCTGCAGCGCGCGCGGGAGGAGATCGGTCAGCGGATCGATCGCTACGAGTTCTCGCGGGCCGCGCTCGCGCTCTACGACTTCGTCTACGGCGAGCTGTGCGACTGGTACCTGGAGCTGGTCAAACCGCGTCTGCGCGCGGGCGAAGTAGATCTGGCGGCAACCCTGCTGCACGTGCTGACCGAGACGCTGACGCTCGCGCATCCGATGATCCCGTTCGTGACCGAGGAGATCTACTCGCACATCCCCGGCGCGGACGGACTGCTGGCCGCGCGGGTTGCTCCGGGGCACGCGGCCGAGATCGACGTGGAGGCCGAGGGCGCGCTGGCGCACGCGATCGAGGCGGTTCAGGGGCTGCGTGCGTGGCGGGACGCGGCGGAGGTCGCGGTCGGCGCGACCGTATCTGCCCGCTTGGCTGCGGAGGGCTATGAGGAGACGGCGGAGCAGATCGCCCGGTTGGCCCGGCTGACGTTCTCCGAGAACGGCGGCGAGCCCGTCGCGTCGATCCCGGTGCCGGGTGGGACGGTCGAGATCCTTGACAGCGACGCGCTCGACCTCGAAGCGGCCGAGCGCAAGAGGACCGCGGTACGCGCAAGGCTCGAGGCGGAGATCGAGCGCTCCGAGCGCAAGCTGGCCAACCCGGGCTTCCTCGCCAAGGCGCGTGGGGAGGTGGTCCAGGCCGAGCGGGACAAGCTCGCACGGCTGCGGCGGGAGCTCGAGTCGCTGTGAGCTTCGAGGAGGCCGAGCGCTACCTGCTTTCGCTGGAGCTGTTTGGCATGCGCTTCGGCCTCGACCGGATGCGCCGGCTGATGACCGCGCTGGGCCATCCGGAGCGGCGGTTCAAGTCGATCCATGTCGTTGGGACCAACGGCAAGTCGTCCACGGTGCGGATGATCGCTGCGATCTTGCGTGCGCACGGACTCCGTACAGGCGCGTACCTGTCCCCGCACCTGATCTCGTTCACCGAGCGGATCCGGATCGACGATGAGGATTTGACGCCGTCTGCGTTTGCCGCCGCGGTGGATCGGGCGGCGCACGCGGCCGAGCTCGTCGACCGCTCGCTGGAGGGCGACGATCGAGTGACGCAATTCGAGGCGCTGACCGCGGCTGCCTACTCGGAGCTGGCTGCGCAGGGAGTCGAGGTCGGGGTGATCGAGGCGGGGCTTGGGGGCCGCTACGACGCCACCAACGTGATCCCCTCGACGGTTCAGGTGCTGACCAGCGTGGGGCTCGAGCACACGCGCTGGCTCGGGCCGACGATCACCGATATCGCCACCGAGAAGCTGGACGTGGTCCAGGAGGGGGCGACGCTCGTGCTCGGCGCGGACCTGCATCCCGACGCGCAGGCGCGCGCGGTCGCGGTCGCCGCCGAGCGAGGTTCGCCGATCGTGCGGGCGGGAACCGACCCCGGCGTCCCAGTCGGCGCGCCGGGCACATTCCAGCGGCGCAACTTCGCCCTGGCCCGCGCGGCGGCCGAGGTGTACCTCGGCGAGCTGGATCCCGCTGCCGCGAGGGCGGCAGCTGCATCGGTGCGTGTGCCCGGCCGGATGCAGGTCATCGGGCAGTCGCCGCTGACCCTGCTCGACGGCGCGCACAACCCCGACGGGATGGAGGCGCTGGCAGAGGCCGCGGCGGAGTTGGGGCGCGGCCACGACCGGCTGGTCGCCGTGGTTTCGATCCTCGACGATAAGGACGCGGCGGCCATGTTGGCGGGGCTGATGCCGATCTGCGACGCGCTCGTGCTCACAAGCAGTCAGAATCCTCGCGCTCTGCCACCCCCGACCCTTCAATCGCTCGCGCGTCAGCTGCACGGTCCACCGTCCGAGGTGGTCGCGGGTCCGCGCGCGGCGCTGGCCCGAGCGCGCGAGCTGGCCGGTCCGGCGGGGATGGTGTTGGCCACCGGTTCGATCTATCTTGTAGCTGATCTGCTGGCACCGGAAGGCCGGCAGCGGGCCTCGATGCTGTGAACGATCAAGACGACCATCCGAGCTTCCTGACGATGATCGGCCTCGTCGCGCTGATCGTCGCGGTCGTGATCCTCGTGTTCTTCGGGATCGGTTACCTGTTCGGGCGCGTATTCCTTTAGGAGACTCGTAGGAGGCGGTCGCGAAACTGCGGCGAACTCCTAGCCACCGCCCGCGCAGGTTTGCACGGCTGGCCGCACAAAACGACCCCGCCGCCCACTACACTCGCCCCCCTCATGCTCACCTTATACGGCGTTTTCGGGATCAAGAACAGCACGATCAACCTCGTCGTCTCGCTGGTCGTCCTGTTCCTCGTGGTGATTTGGCTGGCGCTCGTCTACTGGACATATGCGGACGCGCGGCGACGGATCGCCGACCCGATGCTGATCGGGTGCGCAACGGCCGCGTCGCTGTTTCCGTTCGTGGGGACGATCGTCTACATGATCGTTCGGCCGCCCGAGTACCTCGACGACGTGCGCGAGCGTGAGCTTGAGATGCAAGCCGCTGAGGCCCGTCTGGCCGAGGTGGGCTACCACCTGTGTCCACATTGCGACTACGAGGTGGAGAAGGACTTCCTGCGCTGTCCGAGCTGTATGCGCAAGCTCAAGGACCCATGCAAGACGTGCGGGCGTCCGCTCGACCCGAGCTGGAAGGTCTGCCCCTACTGCGAGGCGGAGATCGGCTCGGTCCCGGCCACGCCACGGCGGGCCCGGCGTCGTCGTGAGGGCAGTCCAGAGCAGCCGGTGGCGGGCACGGCCGGTGAGCACGGCGGCCCCTCGGCCACGTCGTAGTCCTCTCAACAAGGAGATCAGCTTCACATGGAGCGAACGCTCATCCTCGTCAAGCCCGACGCCTTCGCCCGCAACCTCACCGGGGAGATCATCGCCAGGTTCGAGCGCAAGGGCCTGAGGCTCGCCGCGCTCAAGCACATGACGATGACCCGTGAGCTGGCCCAGCAGCACTACGCCGAGCACGACGGCAAGCCGTTCTTCGAGGAGCTGGTCAGCTTCATCACCTCCGGGCCGCTGGTCGCCCTCGTGCTCGAAGGCGAAGCCGCGATCGAGGCGGCACGTCAGGTGATCGGAGCCACGAACCCGTTGCAGGCCACGACCGGTTCGATTCGCGGTGATTTTGCCGTGGCGGTTGGCCAGAACATGGTGCACGGCTCGGACTCGCCGCAGTCAGCCGCCCGCGAGGTCGGGTTGTTCTTCCCGGACCTTGGGTGAGGACACGGCCGCTCAGGCCGGCGCTGGCGCCTCGCCGATGCCGCCGCTGATTCTGGCCTCACGCTCGCCGCAGCGCCGGACGATCCTCGAGCAGCTCGGAGTCGCGTTCTCGGTCGTCGTCCCGCAGGTTCAAGAGCTGGCGAGCGGGCCGCCGGACGAGGTGGTGCTCGAGAATGCGCACCGCAAGGCCTCCGCCGTGGCCGCGGTCGCGCCGGACGCCCGGGTGCTGGGGGTCGACACCGTGGTCTGGGCCGGCGGGCGGATCTACGGCAAGCCAGCCGGGGTCGACGAGGCCGGCGAGGTCCTACGGGCGCTGTCGGGCACCCGGCATGTCGTGCTCAGCGGGATCTGCCTGATCGGCGGCGGCCGCGCGCGCACCGCAGCCGCCCGTACCGTGGTCGAGTTCCGGACCCTGGATCAGGCTCTGATCGACTGGTATCTGGGCAGCGGAGAGTGGCGTGAGCGGGCCGGCGGCTATGCGATCCAGGGCCGCGGGGCGGCCCTGGTGGCCGCGATCGAGGGCGACTACCTCAACGTGGTCGGCCTGCCGGTGGCGACGCTGCTCGAGCTCGAGCCGGGACTGTTGGCGTAGGGGTAGTCCGCGGTGCATGTTCCGTGCTTAGGTCTGCCTGCTCGTGCTGGGCATCGGCGCCTGGGTCGTGCTCGGAGCCTCCTGGTTCGCCGTGCTGATGAGCCGAGCTATCCCGGGCGGCGGGAGGTCGACCATCCGCCCGCGGATCGCCCCCTGGGCGGCCGCCGGTGAACTGGCTGCTGAGGACTCCCGCGTCGATCGTGGATCACTCATGCTGCTGGTCGCCTACCCGGGCTCGTCGTGGCCTGCGTCGCAATTCTGATCCTCGGCTGGATGCCTCAGGGGCCGTTCAGCCTGATCACCGTCGACCTCCGGTGGAGCATCCGCGTGGACGCGTTTTCCTACGGATGACCGAGGCCATATCCGCCATTTGTGTGGGCCAGGAGGACCGCTTGCAAGCGCGCTTGCGTGAGAGCAGGGGCAACCCGCGTTGATCTTTACCCGCCATTTAGTCCTTTTCCAGCAGTTTTTCGATCCGACGAGGGTTTCACCAGGACCGTCGGCGGACGTACGTTCGGTACACTCCGCAGCGGGACGGACTTGGCAGCATGGTGCGGCTCCCGTTTCTTCGCCGCCCCGTCCGTCGCTTCTTCCTACCTCAATCCATGGGCTTCTTTACGTACCTAACCGGCTTCGGTGGCCGCGACATGGCGGTCGACCTCGGGACCGCGAACACGCTCGTCTATGTGCGTGGGCGCGGGATCGTCCTGTCTGAGCCGAGCGTCGTCGCGGTCGACTCGCGGACCGGGGAGGTTCACGCCGTGGGGATCGAGGCCAAGCGGATGCTGGGCCGGACGCCGGGCACGATTTCGGCCATCCGGCCGCTCAAGGACGGGGTCATCGCCGACTTCGAGGTGACCGAGGAGATGCTCCGCCACTTCATCCAGAAGGTCCACCAGAATCGTTGGGCCCATCCGCGCGTGGTCGTGTGCGTGCCGAGCGGTGTGACCGGAGTCGAGAAGCGCGCCGTCGAGGAGGCCTGCCTGTCGGCTGGAGCGCGACAGGCGTACCTGATTGAGGAGCCGATGGCGGCGGCGATCGGGGCCGGGCTGCCCGTCGGGGAGCCGACCGGTTCGATGGTGGTCGACATCGGCGGCGGCACGAGCGAGGTCGCCGTCATCTCGCTCGGCGGGATTGTCGTCTCCCAGTCGATTCGGGTCGGCGGGGACGAGCTCGACGAGGCGATCATCAATTACGTCAAACGCGAGTACAAGCTGCTGATCGGACAGCAGACGGCCGAAGAGGTCAAGCTCGAGATCGGGTCCGCGTTTCCGATGCCCGAGGAGGTGCAGGCGGAGATCCGGGGCCGGGACATGGTCTCGGGGCTGCCCAAGACGGTGGTGTTGACGAGCGAGGAGATCCGCGGGGCGCTGGAGGAGCCGGTGTCCCAGATCATCGACGCCGTGAAGGAGACGCTGGACCGCACGCCGCCCGAGCTCGCCTCTGACATCATGGATCGTGGCATCATGCTGGCGGGAGGCGGGTCGCTGCTACAGGGGATCGAAGAGCGTCTGCGTCACGAGACACAGATGCCCGCGCATCTCGCCGAGTCGCCACTCACGTGCGTCGCGGTGGGATCCGGGAGGTCTCTGGAGGAATTCGAAGCGATCCACCGTTCGAGCAAGAATTCACGCAACCGGCGCCGCCGCTACTAGGTTGAGGCCTGGTAGATACGTGGTGCGGAGCAGAACCTTGGAGACAGGCACAACGTGCATGACAAGCAAGTTCGGCGACGACGCGCAGTGCTCGCGCTGCTCGTCGTCGTTTCCCTGATCCTGCTGACGGCCTATTTCGGCGAGTCGCCGAGCAGTCCGCTGCACAGCGTGCAGCGGGGGATCGTGCAGGTCCTGTCTCCGATTCAGGAGGGCGCCAGCACGGCGCTGAAGCCGGTGCGGGACATCGCTGGCTGGTTCTCTGACACCTTGAGGGCCAAGACGCAACGGGATCAGTACAAGAAACAGGTGCAGAAGCTGACCGCGGAACTTGCCCAGGCACAGGGTGCGGTGATCCAGAACGGGCAGCTCTCGCATCTGGTCGGGCTTGACAACAGCATCGGCGTGAGCCGATACCAGCAGGTCGCCGCGCACGTCATCACCCGCGACCCAACGCTGTGGTACGCCACCGTCGAGGTCGACAAGGGCTCGGCCGACGGCGTCCACCTAGACGATCCGGTGATCGGCGACCGCGGATTGGTGGGCAGAGTCTCCGAGGTCTCCTCGAACGTCTCGATCGTCTCGTTGATCACCGACCACTCCTCCGCGGTCACCGCGCAAGTGCAGGATCAGTACGGGGACACGGGTGTGCTCGTGCCAGCCGTCGGCGACCCGAACCAGCTGCTGCTCCAGTTCCTTCCGCGGCGGGCTCCGATTCAGACCGGGATGCAGGTCGTCACCGCGGGCTTCAAGGCCAGCGGCGGCTCTCTGTTCCCGCCCGGCATCCCGATCGGCCAGGTCTCGAGCGCCAGCCAGAGCGACCTGCTCAACAACGGACAGGTCCAGGTCAACGTCGGCGCCGATCTGCGCCACCTGGATCTGGTCCAGATCCTGACCCGTCCCCACACCGGTAGCCAGCGGGCGCAACTGCCGTGAGAAAACACCTTCGTCTCCCGTTCCGGCTGGTGCTGCTGGGCTTCACCACCGTCCTGGTTCAGGTGGCGGGCGTCTCGCAGATCTCGCTCTTCGGCGTGAGCGCCGACCTGACTCCGTTGGTGGTGATGTCGATCGGCCTGCTGACCGGGTCGCTGCTCGGGGCGATCGCCGGTTTCGGCATCGGCCTGTTCGTCGACACGGTCCTGGTCCAGACGCTGGGCGTGACCGCGCTGCTCTACATCGCCATCGGCTACTGGTCCGGGCGTCTGCGTGAGCTCCGTGATCCGTCACACGGTCTCGTGCCGCTGGCGCTCGGCGCCGCGGCCACCGCCTTCGCGGGAGTCGGAATGGCGATCATCCAGTTCCTGCTCGGGGTCGACGCGCCGGTCAGTCTGGTGCTCGCGCAGCAGCTGTTCATCACCGTCCTGGTCAACACGCTGATCTCGCTGCCGGTGTATGCGCTGGTGCAGCGGATCATTCGTCCGGCGATCCCGGATGATCCGCGCCGGCGTCGCCGCCGCGCCTACACAACCGGCGGCCTCAGCCCGCTGCAGCGCCCGTCCGACCGGCTCGGCCAGATCCCGCGGTCCGCCTCGCAATGATCCAGCCGCCCGACGATCGGCGCCCCCCGCTGACGCCGCAGCTTGCGCTGCGCGTGGCCATGATCGGCAGCCTCGCGCTGGCGATGTTCGCGGTCGTCTTCTTTCGCCTGTGGTACCTGCAGGTTCTCTCCGGCGATCAGTACGTCAAGCAGGCCAGCGTCAATCAGGTTCGAAAGCTCGCGATTCCTTCCCGCCGCGGCCAGATCGTCGACCGTACGGGAAACATCCTCGTCGACTCCCAGCCGACGATCGCGGTCCAGCTCTCTCCCCCTGACCTGCCCAAAAGCGCCGCCGGACGCCGACGGTTGTTCAACCGCCTCTCGACCATCCTCGGGCTCCCCACCAAGCCCGCCCGCTGCAAGGTGGTGGGCCAGCGCTACGCGGCGCGCCTAGCCCAGATCCCGTGCGACGTCGCTCAGCAGCGGGCGCTGCTTCCCTACGCCAACGTGACGATCAAGACCAACGTCAAGGACACGGTCCACTACTACCTGGCCGAGCGCCAGGACCAGTTCCCCGGGGTCAGCGTCCAGCAGGTGTGGCTGCGCTCTTATCCGCTGAGTTCAACCGCGGCGCAGCTGTTCGGAACCGTGGGGCCGATCACCAAGCCGGAACTGAGCCAAACCCACTACCGCGGCGTCTCGCAGAACTCGATCGTGGGTCAGTCCGGCCTCGAGTACTACTACGACCGTTACCTGCGCGGTATCGACGGAACCGATCGGATCCAGGTCAACGCGCTCGGACACTTCACGGGGTATCTCCCGCAGACCAATCCGACGGCTGGTCACACGCTCAAGCTGTCGCTCGACCTGCCGCTGCAGAAGGCCGGTCAGCAAGCCCTCGAGCAGGCGATCGCCAGCAATCCCCCCGCCGGGGCCGGAGCGTTCGTGGCCCTGAACCCCAACAACGGCGCAGTTCTGGCGATGGGGTCCTCGCCCACGTTCGACCCCAACATCTTCACCAAGCCTCTCACCCAGTCTCAGTATTCGCAGCTCAACAACGCCTCCCGCGGCTTCCCCCTGTTCAACCGGGCGATCCAGAGCTCGTATCCGACCGGGTCGACATTCAAGGGCATAACCGCGACGGCAGCCTTGCAGAGCGGCGCCTGGAGCCTCGGCCAGTACTACGACGACACCGGCGTCTACCAGAACGGTCCCACGGACACTCGCCACAACGCAGGCAATGCGGCCTATGGCTCGCTCGATCTGACCTCGGCGATCCAGGTCTCCTCGGACAACTTCTTCTACAACCTCGGCCGGCTGATGAACGACGATCAGCCCAAGGGCGGCGCGCTGCAGGACTGGGCGCGCGCGTTCGGGATCGGCCGGCAGACCGGAGTCGATCTCGGCGCGGAGAACGCGGGTAACCTGCCTTCCCCCGCCTGGCGCACGGCGCGGAACCAGCTCGAGGTGCAGTGTGAGCACGCCACCGGTCCCTACCGCGGCTTTCACCGCAGAAGCACCTGCCTGATCGCCGACGGCCGTCCCTGGTCGGTCGGGGATAACGAGAACCTCGCGGTCGGTCAGGGCGACCTCCAGGCCACCCCGCTCCAGCTGGGAGTCGCGTATTCGGCGATTGCCAACGGCGGCACCGTGGTCAAGCCCCACGTGGGCCTCGCGGTTACGGCCCCCGACGGTACGGTGCTGCAGCGGATCGACCCCGCGCCCGCGCGGCACATCAAGATTGCCGCCCAGAACCTCGATGCGGTTCGCTCCGGTCTGCACGCCGCCGCCTCGCAGTCCGGCGGTACGTCTGCCGACGTGTTCCGCGACTGGCCCCAGGGCCAGTACCCGGTCTACGGCAAGACTGGCACCGCACAGCGTCCACCGCAGGCTGACCAGTCGTGGTACGTGTGCTACGTGCCCGATCCGCTGCGGCCAATCCTGGTCGTGGTCACGGTCGAGCAGGGCGGCTTCGGCGCCGCGGCCGCCGCCCCGGCCGCGCGGCAGATCCTTTCGCAGTGGTTCTTCGGCAAGCGCGGTCAGTTCGTCGCCGGCCAGTCCAAGACGCTATGAGCGTGAGTCCAATCCAGATGACCGAGGAGACGGCGCCGCCGCGCCGGCGCGTGGTGCTGCTGTTCGATCCCCTGCTGATGGTGGCGGCGTTCGGACTGGTCGCCTGCTCGCTGGTGACGCTGCACGGCGCCACCAGCAACGCGATGCGCGACCACCCGCTCTACTACTTCGAGCGTCAGGCGATCTACGTCGGGCTGGGCGTGCTCGTCGCGCTGGTGCTGGCCCGGATCGACTACTCCCGGCTGCGCGAGTATAAGTACGGGCTCTACGGGCTGATTGTGGCGCTCAACGTCGTCGTCTTCGCGATGCCTGCGGTCCGCGGCGCCCATCGCTGGATTCCGCTTCCGTTCTTCCAGGTCCAGACCTCTGAGTTCGGCAAGCTGCTGCTGATCGCCGCGCTGGCGGCGTTTGTCGTGGACCGCTCCCGAAGGCTGCACGAGCGGCGTACGACCGCCCGGATCATGCTGCTGGCGCTGCTCCCGGCCATGATCGTGATCCCGCAGCCGGACCTCGGTACCGGCATGGTCTACGTGGCCGTGGCGTTTGCCGTCCTGTTCTTCGCGGGGACCTCGTGGAAGCAGCTGACGGCACTCGTGGTGGCGTTCGTGGCGGCTGTGGTGATCCTCCTGGCGGCCGCCCCGGCAGTCGGGGTTCACGTGCTCAAGCCCTACCAGGTCCAGCGCCTGACCGGCTTTTTGAATCCCTCACGCGATCCCGCAAATCAGACCTACAACATCGGCCAGTCGCTAATCGCGATCGGCTCGGGCGGCAAGACCGGGCGGGGTGTCGCCGACGCCACGCAGACGAGCGGGCATTTCCTGCCCGAGAACCAGACGGACTTCATCTTCGCGGTCGTGGGGGAGACGTACGGGTTCGCCGGCGCCGCACTCGTGCTATCGCTATATGCATTATTGATCTGGCGAAGTCTGCGAATCGTGACCCTGGCCAAGAACCTCTACGGCACCCTGATAGCCGCCGGCATCCTTGCCATGCTGATGTTCCAAGTGTTCGTCAACGTGGGTATGACGATCGGCATCATGCCGATCACCGGAGTGCCGTTGCCGCTGATGAGCTACGGCGGTTCGTCGGTGATCGTGACCTTTATCGCCCTGGGTCTGCTGCAGTCGATCTATATCCAGGCCCGGATGACCTCAGCGGGAAAAGGCCGCGCCCTGCTCTCGTGATGCCGGCGGTTGCACACGCCCGCCCGGCGCAATTCCATTTCGCCCGCGCCGCAACGCGCGCGTGCTCGCTTGACGGCCCGCTCGGTGCAGCACGCACCGTCGGCCGCATCTCACTTCGTCCGCGTCGCGCGGTGCGCGCCGCGGGGGCAACCGATTTCGCCCCCGCTGCCGACCTGCGACCGGGCGCCAATTCATAAAGGACTGAAGACAAATTGAAGAAGCAAGTGCTGGTCAGCGTCGACCGTGGAGAGACACGTGTGGCGCTACTCGAGGCGACCGGGACGGTTGCCGAACGCAAGCCCGGTTCCGGCGGAGCCCGCAGGCGGCGCAAGACCACCAACCCGGCCGCCGGCTACCAGGTCGCGGAGCTCTACCTCGAGCGCCGCGGTGCTCGCTCGATCGTCGGCAACATCTACAAGGGCCGTGTCGACAACGTCCTCGCGGGGCTCGAGGCGGCGTTCGTCGACATCGGCTTGGAGAAGAACGGCTTCCTCCACGTCGACGAAATCGTGCTGCCGGGCGTCGAGGCGCCGCGGCGCGGACGAGGCGGGGCCCGCGAGGGTCGCCAGATCAATGACATGCTCAAGCCTGCACAGGACATCGTGGTGCAGGTGGTCAAAGATCCGCTGAAGACCAAGGGCGCCCGCCTGTCGATGGACCTGACCATCGCCGGGCGCTACATGGTTCTGGCGCCCTATGGGGAGGGGGTGGGGGTTTCCCGCCGCCTCGACGATAAGGAGCGCGAACGCCTGCGGAAGGAGGCCGCCAAGCTCGATCTGCAGGGCGCCGGCGCGATCATCCGCACGGCCGCTCAGGGCGCCAAGCGCGCCGATCTGGAGCGCGAGCTGCTGTACCTGTTCAAGCTGAACGAGGTTCTCCAGAAGCGTGTCGCCGAGACCGCAGCCCCGGCGCTGGTCTTCCAGGAGGCGGACCTGTCGGTGCGCGTCGTCCGGGACATCTATTCCGCCGAGTTCGAGCGCGCGATCGTCGACGATCCCAAGCAGCACCACCGTCTCGTCTCGTTCTTCTCCCGCACCGCACCGGAGTTGGTCGAACACGTCGAGCTGTGGGAAGAACAAACGCCGCTGTTCGAGGCCTTCGGGGTCGAGCAGGTGCTCGATTCGACGCTGTCACGGCGGGTCGATTTGGCCAGCGGTGGCTACCTGATGATCGACTACGCCGAGGCCCTGACGGTGATCGACGTCAACTCGGGCAGCTTCATCGGCCGCGGCAAGGGTGCGCGGCTCGAGGACACGATCACCAAGACCAACCTCGAGGCAGCCGATGAGGTCGTGCGCCAGCTGCGGTTGCGGGACATCGGCGGCATCATCGTCATCGACTTCATCGACATGGCCCGCGCCCGCAACCGCGACGCGGTGCTGAAGACGTTGTGCAAGGCGCTCGATGAGGATCGGACCAAGACCTTCGTGGTCGAGATCTCCCCGCTCGGCCTGGTCGAGATGACCCGGCAGAACGTCACCGACGGGGTCCGGGAGATCATGACCCGGCCCTGCCCGACCTGCAACGGCGAGGGTGTGATCCGCTCCGAGGAGACGATCGCGATCGAGTTTGAGCGGCGCATGCGCGACCTGGCCAAGGAAACCAAGGCCGAAGCGCTGCTGATCCAGATGAACCCCCGGGTCAGCGCCGAGTTCACCAGCAATGGGGCCCGCGTACTCCACGCGGTCGAGGAGGAGACCGGCAAGTGGTTCCACTTCGAGGGGTCCGAGGGGCTCCCGGTCAACCACTTCGCGATTCTGCTCGAGGGCGACCGCGAACAGGTGCTCGAACGGGCGCTGCCCTTCCGTGAGGGTGAGGAGGTCCACGTCGAGATCATCGAGCCGCACATGTACAACCCGAGCGACGCGGTGGCCAAGGTCGACGGCTACATCATCTCGGTGCGCGGAGCCACCAGGTACGTGGGTCAGAAGCGGCTGGTGCGGATCGAGGAGGTCGGGCGCACCGCCGCCACCGCTGCGCTCGTCGACATGCCGGCAGGATCGGATGGCGCCGGCGCTGAGCACCCAGCCGCGGACGAATCCGACGATGTCCTAGAATCAACGTCCCGGCGCCGCGGCCGCAGAGGCGGACGGCGCCGTTCCGGCGCCAAGGCGCAGTCGGCCCCCGCGAGCACTTCCTCGGATTAGAGCATGTACGCAATCGTCAAGACAGGCGGAAAGCAGTACCGCGTTGAGCAGGGTCAATCCCTGCTCATCGAGCGGCTGTCCGATGACGACGGCGCGAGCATCGAGCTCGAGCCGCTGCTCTACGTCGACGGCTCCGACGTGGTCGACGGGGCCGATATCGGCCGAGTCACCGTACAGGCACGCATCCTCGCCCACGAGCGCGGCCCGAAGCTGCGGATCGTCAAGTTCAAGCCCAAGCGCGGCTACAAGCGCCGCACCGGCCACCGTCAGGACCTGACCCGGATCGAGGTCACCGGCATCAAGCTCGCGAAGGCGGCGGCGCGGGCGCGGGCGGCCAAAAAGGCGCCGGCCCCCGTCCCCGCGGCGGCGCCGCAGCCGGACACCACCAACGAGACTTCGGAGGCTGGAAATGGCGCATAAGAAAGGCCTGGGCTCGTCCCGCAACGGACGTGACTCGAACGCCAAGCGCCTCGGCGTGAAGGTGTTCGCCGGCCAGACCGTCACCGGCGGCGAGATCATCGTCCGCCAGCGCGGCACCCGCTTCAAGCCCGGCGACGGCGTCGGCATTGGCCGAGACGACACGATCTATGCCCGCTCAGCCGGAACCGTCGAGTTCAACCGCGGTCGCCGCGGACGCGTGATCTCGGTCGCGCCAGTCGACCCTGAGTAGTCGCTTCGATAGCCGTCAAGCGTCTGGCGATAGCCGCTAGCTCGGCTCGTTGGTTGCTCGCCCGGAGAACCGCTCTCGCCACCCCGGGCTCATAGCGCGTGGGTCGACGCCCGGCCGGGAGGACTTACGTGGCGAACCGACTTGCTTGGCGCGGGGCTCGCAGCCGTTCGATGCTGCTTTCTCGCCGATTCCCACACGGCGAATCCTTCGGCGGTTGGGCGTTGGGCGTTGGGCGTTGGGCGTTGGGCGTTGGGCGTTGGGCGGCCCCGAAAGAGCTACCCCTCCTGAGCTGTCGGCCGCACCAGGATTTCGTTGACGTCGACGTGCGGTGGCTGGGAGACCGCGAACATGACGGCTCGAGCCACGTCGTCAGCCGTCAACGCATTCGGGACCGGGTTCTCGAAGAACGGCGTGTCGACCATCCCGGGCTCGACCACGGTCACGCGGACGCCGGTGTCGTTGAGCTCTTGGCGAGCCGACTCGCCCATTGCGGTCACCGCCCACTTGGTGGCGGAATACAGCGAGCCGGGTAGGGCGCGACGGCCCGCGACGGAGCCGGTGAGCACCAGGTGTCCACGGGATTCCTTGAGCGCGGGAAGCGTGGCGCGGATGGTCAGGGCGGCACCGTAGACGTTGGTCAGGACCATGGAGCGCCATTGCTCGGGAGACTCCTTGAGGAATCCGCGGGCGGCGCCGAAACCCGCGTTGGCGAAGGCGACGTCGAGGCGACCATACGCCTCGAGCGCCCGGTGGACGAGCGTCTCCTGCTGCTCCCACTCGGTCACGTCGCAGGTCACGGCGGTCGCGCGCTCGTCGCCGCCGAGTTCGGCCGCCAGCTCGCTGAGCCGCTCGGTCGAGCGCGCGGCCAGGACGAGGCGGTATCCGGAGCTCGCGGCCTGGCGCGCGGTGGCCGCACCGATCCCGCTCGAGGCGCCGGTGATCAAAAACACCGGATCACTCACGCTTGGCCTCCGCTCGTCATCCTGCTCGCATTATGTCGGCCGCGTGAGTCATCCAGCTGTCACGATCATCCTATGCAAGACCGCGCGCGCATCCATGTCCAGGCCGGTGGTGGGGGAGCAGGCTGCCTGAGCTTCCGGCGGGAGGCCCACGTGCCCAAGGGGGGACCCGACGGCGGAGACGGTGGCCGCGGGGGGGACGTGGTCCTGGTGTGCAGCGACTCGCTGCGTGACCTCGAGAGCTTTCGCCGTCGGGTGCACTTCAAGGCCCGCCGCGGGGGACATGGGCAGGGCGCGCTGCGCCACGGCGCGGACGGTGAGACGCTGGAGATCATGGTTCCGCCCGGCACGGAAGTGCTGGTGGAAGAGGACGGCAGCCGTCACGACCTCGTGCGTCCTGGTCAGCGCGCGCTGGTGGCGCGCGGGGGCGGGGGCGGCCGGGGCAACAAGCGCTTCGCGGGACCGACGCATCAGACGCCCCGGTTCGCCGAGCGCGGTTTGTCCGGAGACGAGAGCTGGGTCACGCTCCAGCTGAAGCTGCTGGCGGACGTGGGACTGGTCGGCCTGCCCAATGCCGGCAAGTCCTCCTTGCTGGCCCGCCTGACCCGGGCGCACCCCAAGGTCGCCGACTATCCGTTCACGACGCTGGAGCCGGCGCTCGGAACGCTGCAGGTCGAGGACCGGCAACTGGTGATCGCCGACATCCCGGGTCTGATCGAGGGCGCCAGCGCCGGAGCAGGGCTCGGCCACGAGTTCCTGGCCCACGTCGAGCGGACCCGGCTGCTCGTGCATGTCCTCGACCTGAATCCGCTCGACGGATCCGATCCGGTGGCCAACCACGAAACGGTCGAGCGCGAACTGCAACTCCACGATCCCCGGCTCGCCGGGCTGCCCCGGATCCTGGCGCTCTCGAAGGCGGACCTCGTTGACGCGGGCACCGCCGCTGCGGCCCGCGAAGGATGGGCGCGCCGGCTCGGCTCAGACACGCCGGTGCTCCTCACCTCAGCGATAACTCAGGCGGGACTCGAGGAGCTGACGATCGAACTCGTCCGGCGCGTCCCGCTCGAACTGGCCGGCGGGCTCCCGGCCGCAGGGACCCAGATTGCGCTGGAGGATCTCGCCGAGCACCGGGTGTTCCGGCCGACTCCCGATCGGGGCTATTGGGTTCAGCAGATCGATCCCGGCAGCTTCCGGGTGACCGGGGCGGGCATCGAGCGCCTGGTCGAGCGCTATGACCTCGAGAACGAGGACGCCCTCGCCCACCTCGAGCGCAGACTCCGTGGGATCGGCGTGCTCCGGGCGCTCGCGGCTGAGGGCTTCCAGGCCGGCGACGACGTCGAGATCGCCGGGGTGCAGTTCGAACTGGACCCCGAGGTGTAGGACCTCGCCGCAGGTCATGAGGAGAGAGAGGGGGGAGGATGCGCCGAGCTCGGCCGCTTCTCCGCCGCCCATCGCGGAGATCGGATCCTCGTCGGCCCCGGGGACTACTACAAGGAGCATGCCGATCACCCGGCTCGCCGCGGCCCGCCGACGCGCCGGCCGGTTTGGTGATCGCCAAAGGGCGTCTGCGTCTGCGCGGGATGAGCCGCAACGCCGTCAGAGTCTCTCGGCGAGCAGGTACACGCCCCATTCGTCGCTCGGCTCGGGTTCGCGCCCGAGCCCGGCAGCAGCGGGCCTCTCCTAAGCTTCAGCCCATGGATCCGCTGGTGGTCAAGCTTGGATCGAGCATCGTCGCCGATGAGCAGGGCGAGGTGCGCACGGACGTGCTGGGGCGGATCTGCGACGAGCTGGCCGAACTCCATCATGCGGGTCGCTCGCTGATCGTCGTGACCAGCGGGGCGATCGCGCGAGGGATGGGGGTGATGCAGATCCCGTTGCGCCCCCGGTCGATTGACGAGCTACAGGCAGCGAGCGCGGTGGGCCAGGGAAAGCTCTACCAGGTCTACGACGAGCTGCTGCGGGAACGCGGAGTGCCGACGGCGCAGGTGCTGCTGACCTTTTTCGACATGAGTGCCCGGACCCACTACCTGAACGCGCGGCAGACGCTGCGCAAGCTGCTGGAGTGGCGCGTGATTCCGGTGATCAACGAAAACGACACCACGGCGACCGACGAGATCTCGTTTGGCAACAACGACTTCCTGGCCGCGCAGGTCGCGATTCTTCTGGGCGCCGAACGCCTGCTGCTGCTGACCGACGCCGCCGGCGTGTTCACGGCCGACCCACGGCTGGACCCCACAGCCCAGCTCGTACGCGAGGTGCACGAGTTCGAGGCCCTGGACGGGTTGGACATCGGCCATCAGACCTCACCATTGGGGTCTGGGGGCATGCGCTCGAAGGTGGTGGCGGCGGAGATGGCCACCGCGTCCGGGATCCCCACGGTGATCGCGGGAGGCCTGCGTCCGGGGGCGATTGCGGCGGCGGCGGGCGGACGGCCCGTGGGGACGTCGTTCTCGGCCCGCGAAGGCCGATACTCGAGCTTCAAGCTGTGGCTGAAGTATGCGAAGCCGGTCCGGGGCCGAGTGCTGGTGGACGCCGGTGCCGCGCGGGCGCTCCGGGAGGGCGGAACTAGCCTGTTGCCCGTGGGAGTCATAGACGTCAGCGGGGACTTCGACGCCGGCGATGCCGTTGAGGTCGCCCATGACGGCGGTGTGGTGGGGAAGGGAATCTCAAACTACTCGGCATCAGAGCTCCGCACCGTCCGCGGCCTGAAGTCCGGCGACGTCCGCGGGCTGCTACCGCGGGCGAGCGAAGAAGCCGTGCACCGGGACTATTTCGTGCTTGCGTAACCTGTAGCGCATGGCCACCGCAACCACCACCGTCGCTGACACATGCCTGAGCGCCGCGCAGGCCGCACGGGTCCTCGCCACGCTGGATTCGCGGACCAAGAATGCCGCGCTGGAAGCGATTGCGCAGGACCTCCTGCAACGAGCGCCGGAGATCCTCGAGGCGAACCAGCGAGACCTGGAGACAGGGCGGGAGGCCGGGCTCTCCCCGGCGTTGATGGACCGCCTCGCGCTCGATTCCGAGCGGATCGCAGCGATGGCCGACGGCGTGCGCAAGATCGCTGCGCTGCCCGATCCGGTGGGTGAGGTGATCGAAGGGTTCAGGCTGCCCAACGGCCTCGATGTGCGCAAGGTCCGAGTACCGCTTGGAGTTGTCGCCGTGGTTTATGAAGCGCGGCCCAACGTCACCGTCGATGCAGCGGCCCTGTGCCTCAAGTCGGGCAACGCGATCGTGTTGCGCGGATCGAGCTCGGCCAGCCACTCCAACGCCGTGTTGGCCGGGGTCGCGGCCGGCGCCGCAACGCAGGCGGGTCTGCCGGACGGCGCGTTGTCGCTGGTGGCCGGCGGCGGGCGCGAGGAGCTCGCCGAGCTGGCCACCCAGACCGGGGTGGTCGATCTGATCATTCCCCGGGGCGGCGAAGGCCTGAAAGCGGCCCTCAGGGGAGTCGCCACCGTCCCGGTCATCTACGCGGCATCCGGGAACTGTCACGTCTACGTCGACTCAAGCGCCGATCTGGAGGCTGCGCAGGCCATCGTGCTGAACGCGAAGCTGCAGCGCCCGGGTGTCTGCAATGCGCTCGAGACGCTGCTCGTCCACCGCGATGTCGCCGCGACGTTCCTGCCGGGCATGCTCGGCGCCCTGACCGAGGCCGGTGTGCTCCTGCACGGCGACCAGCGAGCCCGCGACGCGGTCCCTGACCTGGCGATCGAGCCCGCCACCGATGAGGACTGGAACCAGGAGTACCTCTCCCTCGAGATGACGGTCGGAGTGGTCGACTCGGCGCACGAGGCGATCGCGCACGTCAACGCTCACGGGAGCGGTCACTCGGAGGCGATCCTGACCCGTGACACGAACGCGGCGCGCGCGTTTCAGCTCGGCGTCGACGCTGCATGCGTGTACGTCAACGCCTCGACGCGATTCACTGACGGCGGAGAGTTCGGCATGGGCGCCGAGATCGGCAACTCGACGCAAAAGCTCCATGCCCGCGGGCCGATCGGCTTGCGCGAGCTCTGCACGTTCAAGTACCTGGTCGAGGGCGCGGGCCACACCAGACCGTGAGTTGATCCCGGTGCGACTCGGGATTCTCGGCGGTACGTTCAATCCGCCACACCTTGGTCACCTCGTGTGCGCGCAGGAGGCGTATGTTCAGCTGCACCTCGACCGGCTGATGCTGATCCCCGCCCGCATTCCGCCCCACAAGTTCGTTGATGAGGAGCCCGGCGCCGCGCACCGGCTCGAGCTCTGCCGCGTCGCGGTGACCGGCGACGATCGCTTCGTCGTGTCCGACCTGGAGCTCACGCGAGACGGGCCGTCATACACGGTCGATACTCTTGAACAACTGAAGTCGTTAGCTCCAGATACGGAACGGTTCTTCATCGTCGGTGGAGACGTCGCCGCTGGGCTGCCGCAGTGGCGGGAGCCCGAGCGTGTCCTCTCGCTCGCCACGCTGGCTGTTGCTCGTCGCCGAGGAACCCCCCAGGCGTCGGTGAGCGAAGCGCTCGGGCGACTGGAGGGCGGCGAACGGACTCAATTCTTCAGGATGCCGCGGATCGGGTTTTCCTCGACGATGGTGCGAGACCGGGTTCGGGCAGGACAGCCGATCAAATACATCGTCCCCGATGCAGTCGCCGGTTACATCAACGAGCATGGGCTTTACGGAGGTCCCGCGCAAACATGAACCCTGAACAGATCGCCAGTGCAATCACCGACTACGCCGCCGACCGCAAGGCGCTGGACATCGTCCAGCTGGATCTACGCGGGATGATCGGCTACACCGATTATTTCGTGATCTGCACCGGCCGCAGCGATCGTCAGGTCAAGGCCATTCACGATGCGATCCATGCGGGGATGAAGGATGAGCACGGGATGCTTCCACGCCGGGTCGAGGGGGTCAGCGGTGCCCGCTGGATCCTGATGGACTACCTCGATGTCGTCGTCCACCTCTTCACTTCGGAGACGCGCGAGTTCTACCGCTTGGAGCAACTCTGGGGCGAGGCTCCGGCGCAGACGATCGAGGTTGAGGTCGGAGCGGGAGCCGGCTGACCGGCTGCGCTCGCTGACCGGCTGCGCTCAGTCTCTACAGCGCCGCCAGCAGCTTCGGCGCTACCTCTTTCTTGCGGCTCATCACGCCGGGCAGCTCGATGGCGTGATCTGAGGCGCTCATGTCAAAGCAGCGCGCCACGGCCCCGATGTCGCCTGAGACGAGCAGGTCGGTGCCCTTGCTCAGCACGTCGGTGATCATCAGCGCGTAGAGGTGAAACCCGCGCCGCTCGCGCTCGGCGTCCATCGCCTCCAGCAGCTGCGGCTTGCGCTCGAGCAGGCCCTTTCCGACGACCTCGATCTGGGCGATGCAGATCGACTGGCCGCCGCGCACCTGATACTGCTTGGCGTCCCGTTTGATGATCTCCTCGGCGCTGACCTCGGAGACGTCGGCTGTCGCCTCAAACATCTCTCGTCCGAGCGGCGCGGCGTCGACGGCGAGCACCCGCTCGAGGTATTCGACCACCGAGTGATCTCGTTCGGTGGTGGTGGCGGAATTGAGTATCACGGTGTCAGACAGGACGGCGCCGAGCAGCATCGAAGCGGTCGAGCGGCTCGGTTCCAGTCCGTTCTGACGGAAGCGCTCGACCACCAGGGTCGCGGTGGAGCCAACCGGGTCGAAGGTGGCGGTGACCGGGACGCGCGTCTCGATTGAGCCGATGTGGTGATGGTCAAGGATTTCCACGATCTCGGCTTCCTCCACGCCCGCCACGCTCTGGGCTTCCTCGGCATGGTCGACGAGCATCACGCGCCGGCGGGGTGGCGCGACCAGATCCGAGCGGGTGAGGAGCCCGACCGGATGCCGGCGGGCATCGACGACGATCGCCGCGCCATAGTGGATCTCCTTGATCTGCTCGGACACGTCAGCAACGAGGTACTCGGTCGTCACGGTGAGTGGATCCTTCTCCATGAACGCGTGGCAGGGCGCCGCCAGGGTGATCATCCGGGCCGAGACGTACGTGTCGAGCGGCGAGAGCACCACCGCGGTCCCGCGCTCGGCGGCTAGCTCCAGAACCTCCGGATCGGGCGTCGCGCCGTTTGAAGCGACGAGCAGCGCCGCGCCGAGCTCGATTACCAGCCGCTGGGCGTCGGCACGGTTTCCGACCACCACCACGTCCCCAGCGGAGATTCCACTGGTCCTCGCCACGTCCATGGAGTGAACCCAGACTCGCCCGGAAAGCAGCTCATCCTCGCCGGATACCAGCTCTCCTTCCAGGACATCGACGATCGCCTGCACACGGGTCGGCGCGTCGCGCAGCGTCGAGGTCTGGCGCGTCTCCCGGATGTAGCGATGCGCGAGGCCTCGCTCGGTGACGACGCCGGTGAGCGCTCCGTCCTCGTCGACGATCGGGACCAGGTCAAAGCCAGCTCGGGACATCGCAAGCCCGGCCCCCCGGATCGGATCATCATGCCGGGCCACCGGGAACTCGGTCTGCATGACGTCGCACGCCCGGAGCAGTACGTGGGGGAGAAAATCCGGTTCGCGCGCGCCGCTGCGTTCCAGCACCCAGCGCGTCTGCGCGTTGCAGTCCCCGAGCCGCACCGGAACGTACTCGGTGCGGGGATCCAGCCGATTCTTCAGCTCGGCGTACCCGATCGCCGAGGCGATCGAATCGGTGTCCGGGTTTCGGTGGCCGGTGACGTAGATCTGCACCATGCCTCCGATTATCGCCGCTGCGCTGGCGCCGAGGAGCGCTGCGCTGGAAAGCGGCGGCAGCACGGGATATGGTGCAGCGGAGACGCGAGCAGCGGGGGTCGCCGCCGCTCGGAGCCCCGCCACGAACTGGAGATGAAGGACCATGCCGTCCGCCCCGCAGATTCTTCCGACATCGATCACCCAGGGCAACGCTCCCGGACTGAGCTACCGCCTCGAGGGCGAGCTCGTCCCGGTGCTGCACATGGCGCTGGACGGTCAGGTTCCGGTCTATTTCGAGCATCACGTCCTGCTGTGGAAGTACCCCAACCTCCAGATCGGTCTGCACCCGCTGAAGAAGGGCCTGAAGCGGCGCGTCTTCGGGGGCATGCCGTTGCTGCTGATCGAGGCCCAGTCGGCAGGCGAGATCGCCTTCAGCCGCGACGCGCCGGGTCATATCGCCGCGCTTCACCTCCAGGCCGGGCAGGGCATCGTCGTCCGCGAGCATCAGTTTCTGGCCGCGACCGGGGGCGTCCAGTACGACTACAGCCGAATCAAGGGATTCGCCAACGTCATGTACGGCGGCGGCTTCTTCGTCGACGAGTTCTTCGCCGGGGATCACGAGGGGGTCGTCTGGATCCACGGCTACGGAAACCTGTTCGAGAAGCAGCTCGACGCCGGCGAGACGATCGACATCGAGCCGGGCGGCTGGGTCTACCGCGACCACTCGGTGCAGATGTCGCAGGAGGTCTACGGCTTCAAGACCGGTTTCCTCAGCGGTGGCGGCGGCAACCTTGTGTTCAACCGCTTCACCGGCCCGGGCCGCGTTTGCCTGCAGAGCGCCTACTACCATCCGCCCGTCCAGGAGGGGGCCGGCGGAGCCGCCCAACGCGAGGGCGGGGGTATGTTCGGCGCGGTCGTGGGTGGCCTGCTGGAGAAGTAGATGGCGTTCGCTCCAGGTCATCTCTCAAGTCATCCGCTGCCACCCGGGATCGTCGGCTCGCTCGGACTCGGGGGATACCAGCTGCTGGTCGAAGTCGCCGGAGTGGGGGCGGGAAGGCTCGGGCCACAGGCGTTCCTGCTCGTCGCGCCCGACCCTGACCCGGCACTTCCGGACGCGGGCACGCAGATCTCGCTGCACCACGGGCGCTTGAAGGACGAGGCCGAGCTCTCGGGATTTGTCGGGCTGGCGGCGCAGCTCGGCTACCTGCGGCTGTCCGGCTACCGGCTCGCCCTCGAGCGTTCAGGGCTCCGGACCAAGGTCAACGTGGTCAACCCGGCTACCGGCGCCGTCGTCGCCACGATCCCGGACCGTCAACCGGCGCGCCTGTTCGGCGGCGGCACGAATGCGTCTCGGCTGTTGTCAGCCGTAAGGGCGCTTCCGGCCGCGGGCCCCCCGCCCGATACCCAGAACCCGGAGCTGATGCGGGAGATCCTTCTGGCCCTCGCGCTGGGCGACGACAATCTCAGCGGGGCGGAGGCCGCGGAGCTGGCCGACCGTGCGCTCGGGGTGGCGCGCGGCAATCCGCAACTCGACCCACCGGCGGCGCTCGAGGCGGCCAAGCAGGGAGGGTCTGCTGGCTGAGTAACTCGCGCAGCGGGGGCGCCTCTGGTGCCATCAGCTTGATCAGCCGCTTGCCGCGCCGGGTGGTCAGAACCTGCTCGCCGGGGGCGGCGCGATCGATCCAGAACCCGAACTTGTCACTGAACCGGTTCGCGCCCAACGTCACCGGTCCCCGAAGCGGCCGAAGAGGTGGAGCTGAGGGGGCTCGAACCCCTGACCTTCGCGCTGCCAGCGCGACGCTCTCCCAGCTGAGCTACAGCCCCGTCGAATGCGTAATCGTCGGCAAGGTTAGTACATGCCAGTTGCCCGTTGCGCGTGGGACCGATGCGAAGATAGATCCGACCGAGTCCCGCTACGACATCGCTCGGGAGCAGAAAGCAGCGATCCAGCTCTCCGCAGCACACACCAGAGAGGTCAACCTCCTCGGGCGTGTAGTGCGTCGAGACGTAGCCCCCTGGCGTGTAACGATTGGTCCGCAGTGGCACCACGACGACATCCTGCCCGGAAGCCACGATGCCCACTTGCACTGGACTCGCCACAGCTTCCCCGCGACGTCGTTAGCCAAGTCATAGCGTGCTCGACCAACGGTTTGAGGACTGCGACCCCCAGTTACCGCGGCGGGATGAACTCGGGCACGTCGAGCCCGTCCCCGCCGTCGGACCTTGTCCCCCGGGGTCGGTCCCTGATCCCTGAGGCGCGTGGGGACACGGAGGCGCCGGCGCCTCCGTCGGCGCGATCGATCTCCGCCACCATCCGCGAGTGGATCATCTGCACGTCACGCAACAGACGCTCGGCATTCGAGCGCATCGAATCGCCCATCTCACGCAGGTTGCCGGCGAGCTCCAGTCCCTCGGTTCGGACATCGCTGGCGGCGCTGCGTGCGTCGCGCAGCAATTCACGGGATCGCTCTTCGGCCTGCTCGAGCGCCCTGGTCGCCTCGGCGTTGGCCTCGGCCAGCGTGGTCTCGGCATTGTCCTGAGCCCTGGCGACGATGGTCAGCGCCTGGCTGGTCGCCGTCGTCTTGACCTCCTCGCCCTCGGCGCGGCCGCTATGCACGAGCTGCGTCGCCTCCGTACGCGCGGCGTTGATGATCGCCGCCGCCTCGTCCTCGGCAGCCTTGACCCGGTGCTCAGCCGCCCGGTCGGCCTCGGCGATGCGATCTCGCATCCGGCGCTCCGCTTCCGCCCGGATGCGGTCCGCCGCTGCCTCCGCGGCGGCCACGATCGACCCGACGCGATCGGCCGCTGAAGCGACGCTGGGTGGGGATTCTGCGTGATCAGCCACGAGCGGATGGTAGACGCCGGTGATCTTCGCCCCGCAAGAAAGCCACCGCCGCTCGGCAGGGAGAACTCGTAAGTAACCTCATGTAACAGCATGGCCGACCGACGATATGACCCGAAGCAGATTGAGCCCAAGTGGCAGCAGGTGTGGGCTGATGAGCGCACGTGGGAGGTCAGCAATGATCCGGACACCAGCCATCGTCACGGCCTCGGCGCGCCGAAGTCCTACGTCCTGGAGATGCTGCCCTACCCGAGCGGCGAGCCTCACATCGGGCATCTGAAGAACTACGCCCTCGGCGATGCGATCGCCCATTTTCACCGCCGTACCGGGCGCGAGGTGCTGCACCCGATGGGCTACGACGCGTTCGGCCTGCCGGCCGAGAATCACGCCATCCGCACCGGTGTGCATCCGCGGCAGTCGATCGATGAGTCGATCGCAGCGTTTCAGCGGGAATTTCGCTCGTGGGGGATCTCGATTGACTGGTCACGAGAGATCGCCACGCACGAGCCGACCTACTACCGCTGGACGCAGTGGATCTTCCTGCAGCTGCTGAAGCGGAAGCTGGCCTATCGCAAAGAGGCAGCCGTCAAATGGTGTCCCAACGACGCCACAGTGCTCGCCAACGAGCAGGTGATCGATGGGCGTTGCGAACGCTGCGGGGCCGAGGTGGAGCTGCGCCAGCTCGAGCAGTGGTTCTTTCGGATCACCGACTATGCCCAGCGCCTGCTTGACGACCTCGACACGATCAGCTGGCCGGAACACGTGAAGGCCATGCAGCGCAACTGGATCGGCCGCAGCGCCGGTGCCGAGGTCACATTCCGCTGCGAGGAGCTCGGGATCGACTATCCCGTGTTCACTACCCGGCCGGACACGCTGTTCGGCGCGACGTTCTTCGTCATGGCCCCTGAGCATCCGGACGTATTCCGGCTCGCGCTCGGAACCGATCACGAGCAGGAGGTCCACGAATACGTCAACCGCACGATGAGTGAGTCTGTCGAGGCGCGCGGCGCCGCTGAGAAGCCGAAGACGGGCGTGGCGCTCAGCCGGACCGTGACCAACCCGGTCAACGGCGAGCAACTGCCGATGTACGTCGCCGACTACGTGCTGATGGAGTACGGGACCGGGGCGATCATGGCCGTGCCGGCGCACGACGAGCGCGACCATGCATTTGCGCGTGCCTTCGGCCTGCCGGTGCGTCGAGTGATCGGCTCCGACGGCGACGAACTGCCGTACACGGGTGACGGTCCGATGGTCAACTCGGGCGAGTTCGACGGGATGCACAATCGCGAGGCCTACGCGTCGATTGTCGCCTGGCTCGACCGCGAGGAGCGCGGTCATGCCTCGGTCAATTTCCGGCTGCGTGACTGGCTCGTCTCACGGCAGCGCTACTGGGGCTGTCCGATCCCGATCAGCTACTGCGACACCTGCGGGATGCTTCCGGTGCCAGAGGATCAGCTGCCGGTCGTGCTTCCGGACGTCGAGGACTACAAGCCGCGCGGCAAGTCGCCGCTGGCCGCCGCCGAGAATTGGGTCCGGACGACCTGTTCGCAATGCGGTGGTCCGGCGCGCCGGGAAACCGACACGATGGACACGTTCGTCGACTCCTCGTGGTACTTCCTGCGCTACTGCGACGCGCGCAACGACGAGGCGGCATGGGACCGCCGCGCGCTCAGTCGCTGGATGCCGGTGAACCAGTACATCGGCGGCGTCGAGCACGCGATTCTGCACCTGATGTATGCGCGGTTCTTCGTCAAGGCGCTCAGCGACCTCGAGCTGCTCGATGTCCAGGAGCCGTTTCAGGCGCTGTTCACGCAGGGGATGATTCTCGGCCCGGACGGCCAGAAGATGTCGAAGTCCAGCGGCAACGGGGTCAGTCCGACGCCGATCGTCGATCGTTACGGAGCGGACGCCGCCCGCTGCTACATCCTGTTCATCGGCCCCCCTGACCAGGACGCAGCCTGGTCGGAGAGCTCGCTGGCGGGAGTACACAAATTCCTGGCGCGGCTGTGGCGGCTCGGGGATCAGCTCAGCGTCGAAACCTCAAACGCCGAGCCGCCCGCCGATCCCGAGGGCGATGCGTTGATACTGGTCAGGAAGGCGAATTGGGCGATCGAGAAGGTCACACGGGACCTGGCCGGCCGGTTCGCGTTCAACACCGCCTTGGCCGCGATCATGGAGCTCGTCAACGAGATCTACAACCCGGCACGCGAACCCGGCCTCCAGGCGCGTCGCTTTGCCACCGCAACCGCCGCGTCACTCCTGTTCCCGTTCGCCCCGCACCTGGGGGCCGAGGTCTACCAGCTGGTGACCGGCAAGCGAGTGTGGGACGAGCCGTGGCCTGACGCCGATCCGGCACTGCTGCAGACTGATACGTTCGAGCTGGTCTGCCAGGTGAACGGCAAGGTGCGCGACCGGCTGCGGGCGGCCACCGGCACCTCGCGTGAGGGGCTCGAGCAGCTGTGTCTGGACGCGCCCGGCGTGCAAGCCCGTCTCGACGGCCACGAGGTGACCAAGGTGATCGTCGTTCCGGGCAAGTTGGTCAACGTCGTCGTGCGCTGAGTCGGGGCCGCGTCGCGCAGGGCGCCGCGAGCGTGGGCGGCGTCGCAGTGGCGCTGCTCCGGGAGCACCGCGAAGCGCGGCGAACGAGTGGGTGACGGCTCGGGGAGTTGGGTCGGTCTGCTGGTTCCCGCAGCGGCGGTCGTGATCGCCGTCGGCGGTGCGTCGCGGGACGGCGCCGAGGTCGCGCTCAGCGCGAACAACGAACCAAACCTGGAACGCACACAGCGGAGTGGTGCGTAGTTCGCGCCGGGGGCGAGGAACGAACCAAACCGCGAACGCAGCCAGCGATTTTGGTGCGTAGTTCGCGCTGGGCGACGGGGAGAAGCAACCGAACCGCGGGCGCTCGCAGCGACTTGGGAGGAAATTCACGCCCGCGGCCCCGCTGGATGACGGAGAGATGGGGTGCGGTCGCATCGGGGAGCGGGTCCTAGACTGGCCGCGACCTATCTCCGGCTGGCCCCGACGGGTCCTAGACTGGCCGCATGGCCTCGTTCAAGCCCGCGTATCTGATTCACGGTGACGACCACGGCCGGATCTCCGAACGCCGCAGCCGGCTGCGAGCGCTCGCCGAAACCGGGAGTGGGGCGCAGGGGGTGGAGATCCTGGAGGGGGAGGAGGCGACTGCAGAGGCGGCGGCCTATGCACTGAGCGCCATGACCTTCGCGCTCGGACGTCGCTTCATCATCGTCGAGGGAACCGAGCGATGGAAGGAGAAGGGGCTCGAGCCGCTGGAGGCCGCTCTGGCCAGCATGCCGCCTGAGACCACGATTGCCTTTTTCGCCAGGGAGGACGGCCGCGCGAAAGCGCCGAAGCGACTGCACGACTCGGTGCGCAAGGCGGGCGGCGAGATCAGCGCCGAGCAGAGCGTCAAACCGTGGGAGCTTCCGAAGTGGGTGATTGAGCGAGCGGCCGAGTTGGAACTGGTGCTCGAGCCGGCCGCCGCGCGGGCACTGATCCAGCACGTCGGCGATCGGCAGCAGCGGCTGCTTCGTGAGCTTGAGAAGCTTGCCCTCGGCGCCGGTCCGGGCGCAAGCCTCGACGTGCCCGAGGTCGAGCGACTCAGCGCCGGGTCGGCAGAGCACCGGGCATGGTCGCTCGCGGACGCGCTCGTCAGCGGTGACGCCCGGGCGGCGGTCGCGTTGTATCTGGCACTCCGTAGTCAGGGTGAGCGTGTGCCCGGGCTGCTCTACTGGATGGGGCAGCGAGTTCGCTTGGCCCACGACGTCGCTCGGGCCATCGAAGGCGGCGAGCCCGTGGCCCAGATCAAGCGTGGACTGCGGATGCCTCCCCGCGCGGCGGATCGGCTGATCGCAGACGCGCGTAGAAGCGGCCCGGACAAGCTCCGGCGCGCGATTGTGGAGATCGCCGACCTCGAGCTTGCGTCCAGAGGGGGAGGCTCGGGTGGCGCCGGCGAGGACACCTCGGCGCTGCTGGCGCTGAGACGAATCGCCGCTTGACCGACCGGGCTACGCGGAACGAATGATGATCGCGATCGCGATCACTGCGACCAGCAGCACGATCAGGGCAAATACCCGCCCGGCCCAGACGATGCCGCGCCGAGCCGGGTTGCGTCGCGGCACGGCGGGCTGGTGGGAGGGGCGCGCCATCGCGGGTCGTGGTAACGGCGCAAACAGTGGCGGTCCGGGCGCCGCTAGCGCTTGATCGCGCTCAGCCACCGCGTGATCGCGCGCCGCCACCGCGTGATCGCGCTCAGCCCGGGCCTGGTCACGCGCCGCCGCCGCCTCATCACGCTCGCGCAGCGCGGTCGCGAGTTCACGCGCTGCGGCTTGCCGGTCGGCCTCGGTGGCCTGCCCGCGCTCTGCGGCCGCCCGCTGCTCGATCAGCGCCTCGAGCTGTTCCACTGCGGCATCCCGGCGGCTGAGGGCCGAGCGCAGCTCGGCCTCAGCTCGAGCGGCATGCCGGAGCTGTTCCTCGAGGCTCTCGATCCGAGCGCGCTGCTGCGCCGCGGCGTCAAGCTCGCCGTGCGGCGAAGGGTCGTTACCCGCCGGCGCGGACGATCTCGGTGGCCGATCCCTTGAGGCCACGACCGCACCGCGGGACGATCGGCGTTTCGGTGGAAGCTGGGCCAGCTCCGGTGGGGGAGGGATCGTGACCGCGATGTCCGGGGCGACAGCGAGCTCCAGCTCCAGCACCTCGTCCGCCGGGACCCGCAGTGGAAATGAGACCAGCCAGGCCTCGCCGTCCTGCGCCGCCCACGGCTTGTGCTCGAGGTCGGCCAGCAAACGCGTGCGCTTGCGGGCGCCGATCAGCGTCAACGTGGGGCGGACGAAGCGCCGTCCCCGGACCCCGAACCACTGTCCGCTCAATTCCAACTGGTGTTCAGGGGTCAGCGTGAGCCGTTCGAGCTCGAACGAGATCTCCCCGGCGTCGGCGTACCCGGTCTCTGGAGCCGGTGCCATCAGCACAAGCTACCCGCCGCCGCGTTCGAGCAGCGCGCCGACAGAACCACGGAGGGCGACGCTAGGCGGTTCCGCTGCGCCGGACGCGCGCGGCGCGTGACTTCTTGCGAGCGCCCGAGTTGCGGTGAATCGCACCGCGCTTGACGGCCTTGTCGATCGTCGACACCAGGACTCGGTGCTCGGCTTCGGCGGTCGTGTCGTCGCCGCCGGCGACGGCAGTCTCGAGTCGCCTGAAGTAGGTCTTGATCGACGACGTGTAGCGCCGGTTCTCCAGCCGCTCACGCTCGGCGCGCAGGATCCGCTTCTTCTGTGAGTGAATGTTTGCCATGAGGAGTGGGCGCAGACGAAAGCTGCGGCTGGTTTACCGCAGCGCGGCCGTACTATAGCGGCCGTGGCGGCCCCGGAGGACACCAGCGACGCGGGCGGTCCTCCTCCTCGTCGCCGGCTGGGCGTGAATACGGCGGTCTTCGCGATCGCGACGGGCTTCTCCCGGATCGCGGGACTGGCGCGCGAGATCGTCGCCGCCAGCTTCTTTGGCGACAGTCCGGCGGCTTCGGCGTTCACGATCGCCTCGCAGATCCCGAACTTGATGTCGAACCTGTTCGCGCAGGCTGCGCTGTCGGCTGCGTTTGTGCCGGTGTTCACCGACCTGCTCCAACAGGGCCGCAAGCGCGAGGCATTCAAGCTCGCCTCGACCCTGTTCTGGATCATCCTGATCGCGCTCGGCGCGCTGACGGCGGTGGGGATCCTCGTCGCCGGCGTGATCATGCCTGTGTTCACCGGCAGCACGTTTGACGCGGAGGCCAACCATCTGACCGTGGTCCTCGCGCAGGTCCTGTTCCCGGTGGTGCTGCTGCTCGGCCTGACCGGATTGCTGGTCGGGATCCTCCAGTCCTACGACGAGTTCTCGATCCCGGCCCTCGCTCCCGCGATCTGGAACCTCGTGATTCTCGTGGGCCTGGTCGCGCTGCGTCCACAGTTCCACGGCAGCCACCAGATCTACGCCTACGCGATCGCCTGGCTGGCGGCCACGGTCGTGCAGATGCTGATGGTCGCGTGGGCCCTGCGGCGGATCGACTTTCGCCTGCGCTTAGAGATCGATTGGCACGACCCCCGCGTGCGGCAGGTGTTCGTGCTGATGCTGCCGGTCACCATCGGCCTGGGGATCGTCAACCTCGACCAGCTCCTGAACTCGGTGTTCGGCGCGCTTGTCTCGACCGCCGCGCCGCGAGCGATCGACCAGGCCTTCCGGATCTACATGCTCCCTCAGGGGATTTTCAGCGTGGCCGTCGCAACCGTCCTGTTCCCGACCCTCAGCCGGCTGGCGGCGCGGCGCGCCCCGGCCGAGATGCGGCGCACGCTGGGTAACGGCATGCGCCAGATCAACCTGCTCCTGATTCCCGCCGCCGCGCTGCTGATCGTGCTGGCCACCCCCATCACCCGGCTCGTCTACGAGCGCGGGAATTTCGGTCCCGGAGCCACGCATCTGGTCTCGATCGCCCTGTTCTGGTTTGCCTTCAGCCTCCCGTTCGGGGGCATCAACCTGCTGCTCACCCGGACGTTCTTCGCGGTCCAGCGGCCCTGGATTCCCACCCGGCTGGCGGCCTTGAACATGGTCGTCGACGTCATCGTCAGCCTCGCCCTGTACAAGCCGCTGGGGATCGCCGGCCTGGTGATTGGCACCGCGGTCGCCAACGCGGTGATGACCGCGCTGCAACTCCAGCGGCTGCGGACCGGCTTCAACGGCCGGCTCGAGGGAGCGCAGACACTGATGGTCACCGCCAGGATCCTCGTCGCCTCGGTGCTGATGGCTGCGCTGGCCCGCGGGATCTGGACGCTCATCGACGGTATCGCCGGCCATTCCCTGCCGGCCGAGATCATCTCCGTCGGGCTGGCCATCACGGTCGGGCTCTACGTCTACGCCAGGATCGTGCTGGCGATGCGGATCCCCGAGGCTCGCCAGATCCAAGGGCTCGTCCGGGGACGCCTCGGCGGCCGCAGCTGAGTCACGCCACGGCCGGAGGGTCCCCCCCGTGCCCGGGCGGACCAGCCTCCCAGAATACCCTTGACCTAATGGCCGACCAGGCTCACATCCGCAACTTCTCCATCATCGCCCACATCGATCACGGTAAGTCGACGCTGGCCGACCGGATCCTCGAGCTGACGCACACCGTCGACCCTCGCGCGATGCGCGCTCAGGTGCTCGACTCGATGGACCTCGAACGCGAGCGCGGGATCACCATCAAGGCGCAGGCCGTCCGCGTGTCCTACGAGGCCGGTGACGGGCAGGCCTACCAGCTGCATCTGATCGACACGCCGGGCCACGTCGATTTCACTTACGAGGTGTCACGTTCGCTGGCCGCGTGCGAGGGAGCCCTGCTCGTCGTCGATGCTTCTCAGGGTGTTGAAGCCCAGACGGTCGCCAACACCTATCTCGCGGTCGAGTCGGGGCTGGAGCTGATTCCGTGCCTCAACAAGGTCGATCTTCCGGGCGCCGAGCCGGAGCGGGTGGCCGAGGAGGTCGCCGACCTGCTGGGGGAGCCGGCGGACACGGTTCGCCGGATCAGCGCCAAGACCGGGGAGGGGGTCACCGCCGTGCTCGACGAGCTGATCGCCCGGGTCCCGCCCCCGCAGGGCGATCCCGATAGGCCGCCGCGGGCACTGATCTTCGATTCGGAGTTCGACCAGTACCGCGGCGTGGTCGCCTACATCCGGGTCGTCGACGGCACATTCAAGAAGGGCGAGACGATCGTGGCGATGCAGGCGCAAACCGAAGCCGAGATCGACGACATCGGCTTCTTCACGCCCCAGATGACTCCCGCCAAGCAGCTCACCGTGGGTGAGGTCGGATACCTGATCACCGGCATCAAGGACGTGACGAAGCTGCGGGTCGGCGACACGCTGACCGCTAAGCGCGACCCGGCCGCGGATCCGCTGCCCGGCTACCGCGAGGTCAAGCCGATGGTGTTCTGCGGTCTCTTCCCGATCGACTCCGACGCCTACCCGGAGCTGCGCGACGCACTGGAGAAGCTGACCCTCAACGACGCCGCCCTGAGCTGGGAACCCGAGACATCCGATGCGCTCGGCTTTGGCTTCCGCTGCGGGTTCCTCGGCCTCCTGCACATGGACATCGTGCGTGAACGCCTCGAGCGTGAATACGACCTCGAGCTGCTGGCCACGATGCCGAGCGTCGAGTACGAGGTGACGCTCACCGACGGCAACTTGATCCCGGTGCACAGCCCCAACGACATGCCCGACCCGAGCCGGGTGGAGGAGGTGCGAGAGCCGTACATCCGCGCCTCGATCCTCACGCCCAAGGAATTCATCGGCCAGATCATGGAGCTCTGCCAGGAGCGCCGCGGCGAGCATTCCGGGATGCACTATCTGTCGTCGGAGCGACTCCAGATCACCTACGACCTGCCGCTGGCCGAAATCGTGCTCGATTTCTTCGATCAGCTGAAGTCGCGGACCCGCGGGTACGCCTCACTGGACTACGATTTGATCGGCCTGCGTGAATCCGATCTGGTCAAGCTGGACATCCTGCTCGCCGGCGAGCCGATCGATGCCCTGTCGATGCTCGTGCACCGGACCAAGGCCTACGAGGCCGGCAAGTCTCTGGCCGAAAAGCTGCGCCAGAAGATCCCGCGCCAGCAGTACGACGTCCCGATCCAGGCCGCCATCGGATCCCGGATCGTCGCCCGGGAGACGATCAAGGCCTACCGCAAGGACGTCATCGCCAAATGCTACGGCGGCGACATCAGCCGCAAGCGCAAGCTGCTCGAGCAGCAGAAGAAGGGCAAGCAGAGGATGAAGCAGGTCGGGCGGATCGAGGTGCCCCAGGAAGCCTTCCTCGCGGTGCTCGAGCTGGGCGAGAAGTAGAGCTCAGCGCGGCGCGTAGAGCCCGGCTCTGCGCCGTCCCCCGCGGAGGTGGTGGCCGTGGTGATAGCCCCTCCTGCGCCCCCGCCCGAAGAACCACCAGCCGAGCGCGGCCCAGAATATCCATACCGCGAAGATCCCGGTGAGGATGAAGACAACCGCGATCAGTACCGCGAACACCGCGGTCATCGCGATCACCAGCGCGAGCGCGGGCGCCACCCACGTCCGCACGCTTCCCGCGCGGCGACGATCGACCTGTCCGCGCGGGATGTCGGCCACGACGCTGTCCAGCTCCCCGTAGGTGCGGGCTGAGAAGGCAACCTCGAGGCGCTGCTCGAGCTCTTCGGCCAGCAACCGCCCTTCCGCCGTGGCGTTGCGCAGACGCTGAGCGACGTGCTCTCGGTCCTGGTCTGATGCTCTCAGGCGGGTGCGCTGTGCCATCTCGCTGGGCTCCTCGGTCGGGCGGTCGCCAGACAGGCTAGCGCGGCGAGGCAGCGGCGGCAAACGCAGCGGCCGGGGTGCCATCTGGACGCACGCAGTACATCCCCTCGGAGAATCCCTCGCCCTCGATCCCGAAGGCCCAATTCACCCGTGAGTAGAGGTTCTCCAGGCCGATCGCCATTGTCAGCTCGACGATCTGGCGTTCGTCGAACGCCTCGCGCAGAACTGCGAACAGTTCTTCGGAGACCTCCACCGGCGTCCTGGTCATTGCCTCGGCGTATTCGAGCACGGTGCGGTCGAGCTGATCGAACTGATCTGATTGGCGCCAATCTGAAAGCGCCCGCAGATCGGCCTCCGGGACGCCGCTGTCGTGAGCCAGCTTCGAGCCGAAATCAAGACACCATTCGCAACCCGTGAGCTGAGCTGTGCGGAGCATCGCCAGCTCCTTCAACCGTGCCGGCACCGACCGGGAGAACCGGTCTCCGGCCAGGGCAACGGCGCCAAAGCCGAGCATCAGCGGCCGGTGGTGGGCGATGATCCGGGTTGGCTCGAGGGTTCGTCCGTACATTCGCCGGGCGCTGGCAAAGCTCAGACGGCGGACGAGGTCGAGTCCCCGCGGGACGGCTGGGGCGAGACGTGCCATCAAGAACTCCTTTGTGGGTCAGGGGACTGAACGGAATCGCGGACGACCACGGTGATCGCGATCGCCACGACCACCAACTCGAGCGTGAAGCCGCCCAGGCTGCCGAAGTTGTCCGCCGTGGAGAGGGTGTGGGTGGTGGTCAGGTGGTAGATGAAGTGAGGAATCGTGGCTAGGAGAAAGGCGCCGCCGCCGGCCAGCACGAGCCGGCGCTCGAACCAGATCGCCATCGCCACGACGAGCAGGGCGAGGCCGAGTTCGGACGCCGCGTAGTCCCGGATGAGGTGTTCGTTGTACGGACCGATCGCCGACACCCAGTGACGGCCGGCTCCGGGGAAGTCGGTGAAGAAGCCATGGGGCGAGAGCAGCCCCCAGATTCCGACCTCGGCCTGAGCCGCGGCGACGAGACCCAGCCCCGCGCGTAGCACGCGGTTGGCCCGCCTGACATCGCGTCTGGACGCCCGGTACGGGGCGGCAACCGCGGTCATCCGGCCACCGCCTCAGCGCGATGATCGCCGCCGGCCGAGTTCGCAACGGCGAGCGTGCTCGCCTCGATCGCGCTGGCCCAGGCGATCTCCGACAGGCATCCGGGCGCGGCGACCATGTCTCCGACCAGATACACGCCGTCCCCGCGGTCGACCCGCGGGCGGTCTCGCCAGGTCTTCCCCGGCGGATCCAGCGCTCCGGTCCGGCCGTCCATCACCTGCCGCCGCCGCCAGGTTTCCCGCCCGCGCCAGTAGGGATAGGACGCGTCGAGCAGTGCCTCGAGCCGATCCGCTGCGCTATTGACCGATTCGGCGGGGCGGATCGGCATCTGGGCCTGGATCAGCTCCTCGCCCGGGGGTGCGAGGGAAGCATCGGCCGCCGTGTAGCGCTCGACCCAGCCGGTCTCCTGCAGATCGACTACGACGAACGGGTCTCCGCGCCGGCGGCGGACCGCCAGGTCGATGCAGACGGCGTGGCCGCTCAGCCAGCCGAGGTTCTCGCCGAGCAGGCGCCCGGCATCACGCAGCTCGGTGGCGACGATGACCGGCGGGGCCGGTAGTTCCAGCACTGGCTGTCCGAGCCGGATGTCGACCCCGAGCGACCGAGCCCGCCGGTCGAGCAGGGCGACAATCGTGCGCCATCCGCCGATCGGATAGCGCGCTGCCGGTGGCGCTGAGAGCAGCCCCCGGACCAGCGGCTCCCACAGGAACGCGGCCGAGAGCCCTCCGGGGTCGTGGTGGTAGGTGAGAATGCCGGCGCTGCGCGCCAACTGGTCAGCGGCCTCGGCGCCGACGTTGTCGGTGGCCCAGGTCCGAAAGTCGATATCGACCGGGGCCGAGCGCCCACGCAACCGGAGCGCGGCCACCGCGGCGCCGACCGCCGGCACTCGCCGGATCTCCCCGTGCCAGCGGAAGCGCACCCCTGAGAGTGGTGGGCGCGCGTGAGCCGGCAGCAGTCCACGCTCGCCGAGCCAGCGCCAGAACGGGCTGTGGGAGAGCAGCGCATGGGGTCCCAGATTGGCCTTGTACGGGCCGCTCATGCTCCGAGCTCGCCCCCCGAGCTCATCGCGCGCTTCCAGCAACCGCACCGGAGCGCCCTGCCCGGCGCACGCGATCGCGGCCGTGAGACCAGCCAGGCCACCGCCGATGATTGTGATCCTGTCCACGCGAGTCTCCGTTCGGCGCTTGGTTCCGGGGTTCGGCTGAGGTGCAGCCTACGAAGAAACTGGCTCGGCGTTAAGGTCCAGTTGTGAGCGCGGTTCCAGGACCAGTTCCCTACCCCGAGCTGCTGCTCGCGCTCGATCGTCTCTCCACCGCGGCGCTCCACGAGCAGCTGGCGATGGGGCTGCGCCAGCAGATCCGCAGCGGCCGGCTCACGCCTGAGGAGAAGCTGCCGTCCTCGCGCTCGCTCGCCGCCGAGCTCGGCGTATCCCGCGGCGTCGTGGTCGAGGCCTACGCGCAGCTCACCGCCGAGGGATACCTGACCGCCTCGCAGGGGGCGCCGACACGGGTGTCGGCGACGGCGAGCGCCGAGCGCGCACCGCTGCCCGCGGGCTCGCTGGTGCCACAGCACCGTTATCGGTTCGCCCCGGACCTGCCGGATCTGGCCGGCTTTCCCCGCCAGCGCTGGCTACGGTCGCTGCGAGCGGTCTTGCGCGACACTCCCTTCGATCACCTCGGCTACGGCGACCCCCGCGGGACGCCGGAGCTGCGCAACCAGCTGATGGCGTACCTCGGCCGGGTCCGCGGAGCCGCGCCCGAGCCCGAGCACACGATCATCTGCGCTGGCTTCAGCCAAGGGTTCGCGCTGGTGTGCCGGTCCCTGCGCGACCGCGGGATCGAGCAGATCGCGGTCGAGGATCCCGGATCGGCCCAGCATCGTCTGATCGCCGAGCGGGCCGGGCTGCAGCCAATCGGGATCCCTGTCGACGTCGACGGGATCCGAGTCTCGGAGTTGGCCGACTCGGAATGTGAGGCGGTGGTGCTCACGCCCGCGCACCAGTTCCCGACCGGAGTGGTGCTCGCCTCGGAGCGTCGAGCCGAGCTGCTCGAGTGGGCGAACGAACGCGACGGCCTGATCATCGAGGATGACTTCGACTCCGAGCTTCGTTACGACCGGAGCCCCGTCGGCGCGCTCCAGGGGCTCGCTCCCGAACGCGTCTGCCAGATTGGATCGGCCAGTGCTCGGCTGCTCCCCGCGCTTCGCCTGGGCTGGGTGCTCTCGCCGTCGTGGCTGACCGGGGCACTGACCTTCGAGAAGGGCGCCGGGGATGGCGGCTCGCCGGTGCTCGACGAGCTCGCGCTGGCCGCTTTCATCGGGAGCGGGGATCTGGACCGGCATCTGCGTCGGGCCCGTCTGCGCTACCGCCAGCGGCGCAAGGCTCTGGTGAGCGCGGTCCAGCGGGCGTTCAACGGAGCCCATGTGAGCGGAATCCCGGCCGGCCTCTACGTCCAGGTGTTGCTGCCCGAGGGGGCGGACGAGGACGCGCTGATCCGCGCGGCGGCCCAGCAGGGCGTCGATGTGGAAGGCGTCGGATCGCACCGGCTCGCGCGTACGGTCGGCGCACCTGCGGCACTCGTGCTCGGGTTCGGCAATCTCTCCGTTCCCGCGATCGAGCAGGGCGTCGCGCTGCTCGGCCAGGCGTTGGCCGAACCGGGCATGTGAGAATCCCGGGATGGACCTCGGACTGCAAGATCGCGCCTGTGTCCTCACCGGGGCCTCACGGGGGATCGGACGGGCGACAGCGGTCCAGCTCGCGGCCGAGGGTGCGTCGGTCCTGCTCGTCGGCCGGGACGAGGACTCGCTCGAAGATGCCGCGCAGGCTTGTCGACGCACGGGCGGATGCGCTGAGCCACTGGTGCTCGACGTGACGGCGCCGGACGCCGACGAGCGCGTGCTCAACACCTGCCAGCAGCGGTTTGGCCGCGTCGACGCGCTCGTCAACAACGCCGGCACCAGCTCGGTTCGCGCGCTTGAGGAATTGACCGACGCTGACTGGCAAGCCCAGTGGGAGCTGCACGTGATGGCCCCGATGAGGCTGATGCGGGCGCTCGCTCCCGCGATGGCCGAGCGCGGATGGGGGCGGATCGTCAACGTCTGCTCATCCTCGGGCAAGCGGCCCTCGCAGACGAACGTGGCCTACTCGGTGACCAAGGCCGCCGAGCTGTCCCTCTCGCGCGCGTTCGCCGACCAGTACGCGTCCCGGGGAGTGCTGGTCAACGCAGTTGCACCCGGGCCTGTGGCCGGCCGGCTGTGGCTGGCGCCCGGGGGTCTGGCTGATCAGAACGCCGAGGCCCGCGGGAGCACACGAGCGGAGATCCTTGAGTCGACGGCAGGCCGGGTCCCGATCGGACGCATGGGGACCGAGGAGGAGGTGGCATCGGTGGTCGTGTTTCTCTGCTCCGAGGCTGCGTCGAACATCGTCGGGGCGGCGTGGTCAGTCGACGGCGGTTCGGTGCCGGTGATCATCTGAGAGACTGAGCCGCATGTCGGTCAGTGCCAGCGCGATCGGAAAGACCTACGAGCCCGTCAGCTACGCGGTTGGCCGCGAGAAGATCCGTGAGTACGCGGCCGCCGTGGGGGAGACGAACCCGCTCCACCACGATGTGCAGGCGGCGCAGGCGGCCGGATATGCCGATGTCATCGCGCCCCCCATGTTCGCGGTCGTGTACGCGAGTCGAGCGCTGATTCCGGCCCTGTTTGACCCCGAGGTCGGATTGAACTTCGCGCGTATGGTCCACGGCGGCCAGGACTTCCGCTGGGGCCCCGTGGTGGTGGCTGGCGACGAGATCGACACCACCGCGAGCGTCAAGGACATCTCCGTCCGCGGCGGGATGGAGTTCTTCGTCTTCGAGTCGGTTTCGGAAAATCAGCGGGGCGAGGTCGTCTGCACCGGGACCTGGACCAACATCGTCAGAGGTGAGAAATGAGCCTCGAGCCGGGGGATGCGATTGACCTCGCCGTCACACCAGATCCCTACGTGACCGTCCGTTATGCCGGCGCGTCGGGCGACTTCAACCCGATCCACATCGACGAGGCGTTCGCCCAGCAGGTCGGTCTGCCCGGCCGCATCCTGCACGGCCTGTACACGATGGCGCAGGTGGCGCGAGCCCACACCGAGGCCGCCGGCGGTCCGGCGAAGCTCAAGCGGCTAAGCGTCCAGTTCCGCGGCCTGGGGCGGTTGGGCGAACCGATCACGATCTCCGGCACGGTCCGCGAGGTGAGCGACGGAACAGCGATCGTCGACGCGCAGGCCGAGCAGTCCGGGCGCCGGATCATTCGCAACGCGCTCGCCGAACTCGAGCTCTAGCGGCTCGCGATCCGAGCCGCGACGCTCAGTGAGCGCAGCGCACCGGCCCGCTCGGCGTCGGCCTGGCTCCCGGCTCCTGCGGCGGCGGGGCCGAGTTGACGGTCACCGGATAGGTCGCGACCAACACCTGCTCGAGCGCCTTCAGGCTGGTCGTCGTATCGGTGGCCAGGCTCACCGGTGCGCTCGTGGCGCAACTGCTCATCGTGACCCGGGAGTCGGTCCTGGAGGGCTGCGGCAGCGTGGGCACCGAGGTGTCTGTCTTGACGAAATTGAACGCGGAGGTCAGGTCGCCGGTCACGGAGCGGCGCCACGAGCTCAGGTTCGGAACTTCGGCCCCGAAGCGCGTCTCCAGAAAACGCAGCAGCGAGGTGTGGTCGAACGTGTCCTTGGACACGAGACCGCCCCGGCTGAAGGGCGAGACGACGAGCAGCGGGACCCGGAAGCCGAGCCCGATCGGGCCCGCCACTCCGGACGCGCCGGCCGGGAGCGGACTCACGGTCAGGTACTCGCCGGGGGTCCCCGCCGGCGCGGCCGGCGGCGGGACGTGGTCGAAGAACCCGCCGTTCTCGTCGTGGGTGATGAAGAGCGCGGTCTTCGACCACGCGGAGGGATTCGAGACGAGCGTGTGGAGGATGTCGGAGGCGACGCTCTCGCCGTAGAGCTCCGGTGCGGGTGGATGCTCGCTGTCGACCAGCGGTGCCAGCACCCACGAGACCTGCGGCAGAATGCCGGCCGCCACGTCGGCCTGGAACGTCCCCGGATACGTGGGGGTCATGCCGTTCGCCGCCAGCACCGGATTGCTCTGGAACTGCTTGAAGTACGGAAGTACGTTGTCGCCGAAGTTGCCGTCGGGATCGCCGTAGACCTTCCAGCTGATGCCGCGGGCCTGCAGCTGCTCGGGCATCGTCGTCCAGCTCAGCGTCCCATAGCGGTTCACGCGGGAGGAGCTGGTCGAGAGGATCGGGCCGCCCGCGACGCCGGCCGGGTCGAGCGTGCCCGACATCGCATACAGGCGGTTTGGGTCGGTCGGGCCGATCACCGAGCAGTGATAGTGATCGCAGATCGTGAATGCGTCCGCGAGCGCGTAGTAGAAGTCGAGATCCCTGCGCGTGTAGTAGCCCATCGTCAGCGGCCCGTTGGCGCTCCCGTCGGCCGCGATGTGCCCGGTCACGAACCCGTCCATCTTGCCCGTGTCCCAGTAGGTGTGCTGCGGGCCCCAGCTGTGGTTGATGTCGTTGGTGCACTCGCCGTTGTTGAAAGAGTCGAGGTGGAACGGATAGAGGTGGTTGCCGTTGAAGCCGCCGGGATATCCCGGCTGGGCAAAGATGCTCAGCCCGCTGCCGTCGGTCAGCGGGAGGACACCGGGGTCGGCGAAGCCCGTGACGCCCTTCAGCGAGCCGAAGTAGTGATCGAACGACCGGTTCTCCTGGATCAGGATCACCACGTGCTTGATGTCGTTGAGACTGCCGCAACGGTGCGGGCTGGCCAGCGCCTGGGCGATCAACGAGTTCGAAAGCAGCGCTGACGCTCCCAGCGCAGCTCCTCCCCTCGCGCCGGCTCGGAGCACCTCGCGACGCGTCAGATCCCGGCTCATCTCCCGCTCCTCTTGTCAGTGCTCCATCGCGGCGGCCCTGAATACGGCCGGCGGAAGCCTACAGAACGGATGCGTTCAGTGGAGAGGTTCCCCGGTGCCCGCCGACAAGACCCCGACCTACAATCAGGGTCGTGCTGACCGATCGTCAGGAGCTCGTGTTGCGCAAGGTCGTGGAGGAATATCTCGCGGCCGGGGCGCCCGTGGGCTCAAAGGTGCTCTCGGCGGGCGTCGTCTGGGGACCGTCGACGATCCGCAACGAGCTGGCGAGCCTCGAGGAGCTCGGTTTGCTGGCCCACCCATACACCTCCGCCGGACGGATTCCCACCCAGGCCGGCTACCGCTATTTCGTCGACCGGCTGCTGCCCGAGGAGGCTCCAGGGCCGCGTCTCTCGCTGTCGCTCGTGCGCCGCGAGCTCGACGAGGCGATGCGCGTCACCACCGAGACCCTGTCGCAGGTCACCAACCTGTTGGCGATCGTCACCGCACCCCCGATCGAAACCTCGACGATCAAGCACGTCGAGGTTCTAGCGCTGCAGCCGCAGGTCCTGATGGTTGTCGTGATCACCTCGACCGGCGGAGTCAGCAAGCGCTTGTTCACGTTCGCAGATCCGGTCGACCCGGGCCTGGCCGACTGGGCCGCGAGTTACTTCAACGAGCGACTGGTGGGGCTCGGCCTGGGCGCGCGGATGCTCCATCAGCGACTGCACGAACCGTCGCTGTCAGCCCGCGAGCTGAGTTTCCTCGAGGCGCTCGCACCCGTCTTCACCGAACTGGAGGAGTCCTCGCTGGAGACCCTCTACGTAGAGGGGACATCGCGGCTGTTCCGGCTCGAGCGGTTCGGCGACGTCTCGGAGCTGAACGCGCTGATGGACATGCTCGAGCGGCGTGTGACGCTGCTCGGAGTCCTGCGCTCCGCGCTCGCGGAGCGGGACGTGTTGGTACGCATCGGCGCCGAGAACGACGCCCCGGCGTTGCAGCAACTGGCACTCGTCGCCGCTGGATACGGCCTGCCCGCACGCCGTCTTGGAACCGTGTCCCTGATCGGGCCGCTGCGGATGGATTACGGAGCCGCGATCCGCGCCGTACGCGAGGCAGCCGCGCAGCTCTCGAGCTTTGTCGTGGACGTGTATGACGAGCGCTAGAGACGTGCCCAGAGATCCGTACGACGTGCTCGGCGTGAGGCGAGAGGCCGGCGAGAGCGATATCAAGAAGGCGTTTCGGCGCTTGGCGCGTGAGCTTCACCCTGATGTGAACAGCCACGACCCGAAGGCCGAGAGCAAGTTCAAGGAGGCCGCCGAGGCCTACGAGATCCTTTCCGACGCCGACCGGCGGGCGACCTATGACCGCTACGGACACGAGGGATTGCGCAGCGGCGGCTATTCATCGAACTTTGAGGGTTTCGGCTCGGTTTCGGACATCTTCGAGGCGTTCTTCGGCGGCGGCAGCTTCGGCGGCGCGTTCGGAGGGGGCCGGTCCGCCGGGCCGGCTCAGGGCGACGATCTCGCCGCGGTCGCCGAGATCGGCCTCGCGCAGGCGGCGCGCGGCGCCTCGGTCGAGGTCGAGTACGAGGTGATTGCTCGCTGCGAGCACTGTCGCGGGAACGGGGCCGAGCCGGGAACCCCGATCGAGACGTGCCCGCGCTGCGGCGGTAGTGGGCAGCTACGAGCGGTGTCGCGGACGCCGTTCGGTCAGGTCGTGCGCGCCGCCGCCTGCGATCAGTGTCATGGCGAGGGCCGCGTGGCCCAAAACCCGTGCAAGGTTTGCCAGGGCCGTGGGCGCATGGTGGAGCGCGCCAAGGCGGCGGTCGACGTGCCGCCGGGGATCGCCGACGGCCAGCGCATCCGGATCGGAGGCCGCGGCCACGCGGGCGAGCGGGGTGGCCCGCCGGGCGACCTCTACGTGCTGGTCCGTGTGCGTGAGGACCCGAGGTTCGTGCGCGACGGCGACGATCTCCTCACCGCCGTCGACGTCGCCGCGCCGCTCGCCGCCCTGGGCACGAAGGTGGAAGTGCCGACGGTGGACGGCCCCGTGGCGCTGGAGATTCCGGCTGGTACCCAGCCGCACGAGACGCTGGTCATCCGCGGCGCGGGGATGCCGGTGCTCAGGGGCCATCGCAACGGCGACCTTCGCGTCGTGGTCAACGTCGTGATCCCACGCCACCTCGGCCGCGAGCAGCGTGAAATGCTCGAGCGCCTCGCCGAGTCGATGACCGAGCGCAACCTGAACACCGAGGAGAGCGTGTTCGGAAAGCTCAAGCGCGCCTTCGGCGCCGGCTGATCAACTCCGATGTTGCGGCTTGCGGTGCGGGTTCACCGCGTGGAAGCGGAGATCGTGCTCGCTGAGCTGCTCGAGCTCGCACCCGGCGGCGTCGAAGAGGTCGACATCTCTCCCGAGCAGGTCGAGTACGCGGTCTACGGCGCGCCCGGTGAGCTGCCGGAGCTGCCGGCCCTGCGCGCTGCGGCGGGAGCGGCGCTGGTAGAGGTGCGCACCGATGAGGTCGCCGACGACTGGTGTGAGCGCTGGCGCGAGTTCCATCGGCCGCTGGTGCTCGGCGAGCAGCTCACGGTGCGGCCCCCGTGGGAGCCACCCGGCGACACCGTGATTGACCTCGTCATCGACCCCGGGCAGGCATTCGGGACCGGGGCCCACGCGAGCACCCGGTTGTGCCTCGAGCTGATGCTTGAGCTCGAGCCGGGCGGTTCGTTCCTGGATCTCGGATGTGGGTCCGGAGTGCTGGCGCTCGCGGCCGCCAAACTCGGCTGGGATCCGGTGGTGGCCCTGGACTACGACGTCACCAGCCTTGCCGCGACGAACACCAACGCCCGCGCGAACGGCGTCACGCTCGAAATACGCCGACACGATCTGCGGGAGGCCCCCCCACCCGCCGCCCAGACGATCGCCGCCAATCTGCTGGGTCCCCTGCTCCGCGCGTGGGCCCATGACTGCGCCGGGACGGGGGCGCCCGGGGATCAGGTGATCGCCAGCGGCCTGCTGGCTCCCGAGGCCGATGGCGTGGCCGGCGCGTTTGCCGCCTGCGGCTTGCGAGAGCGCGAGCGCCGGGTCAGCGGCGAGTGGGCCGCACTGCTGATGAGCGGCTGACCCCGCGCGTGGACAACAGCCGCGCGCTGAATCCTGGACATCCGGACGGTGACCGCAGGTGCCCGCCGAGGCATCCTTTGCGTCACCTGGCGAACCGGGATCTCTCAAGGAGGTGAATCCAGTTGCTCAACCCGCTCGCGATCGGTGTAACCCTCGGTGGCCTACTCCTCGAGATCATCGTTCCACGGCCCAAGCCTCGGGCTGGTAGCACGCATGAGTTCTCTCTCCTCTCACCGTGCGCCGCTCCGAGGACACCGCGGAGCGAGTCTGGTCTCGAAGCGTACGACGGGACGCCGGTCGCGAGCGGCTTTCACCAGTAGCCGGGGCTTCGGTTCGGGGACCATCGGGCTCTAAGCGCTGCCTTGCGCGACGAGTGACGTCGTTCGCCGGCAAGTTCCTCGGCGGGTCGGCGCAATACGCAACCCACAGTCCCGCTAAGCGCCGACCCTCCGGCGAAAGCCGCCTCAGCCGGAGATGGTGAGACCGGCATCAGCGTCGGCGACCACCAAGATCCCGAGCAAAGGCCTGAGCTCGGGCAGCTGATGGTCGAGGCGGTGAGAATCCCCGGCGTCGAGCGCGTCCGGCTATCCAGCGTCGAGGTCGTCCACGTCGAGGAGTCGCCGCTGCAGGCGCTCGCCGGCGAGGGGACAGCGTGGCCCTGGATGAGACGAAGCGGCGCTCGCGGGTGCTCCGCGGTCATTTCGAGGTGCGCTTCCGCTGCAATCGAGCGGCCAAGCTCGCGGGGCCGGAGACCGTGCTGATCGACACGATCGCCGACAGCCGGTACGCCGGCTACTCCGCCGACTACACCCGCTGCTACCTGCCGGCGGCCTCGGTGCCCCGAGGCTCTCTGGTCAGTGCGGTGTGCGAGGAGCTCCACCCGGACGGCACATCCGCCGGGTTCCGCACCCGACGGAGCTATCCTGAACGTAGTGACGGTCACAGAGCAGGTACGCACCGATATCACCACCGCGATGAAGGCCGGGCAGCGAGATCGCGTGGGAGCGCTGCGGCTGGTGTTGTCCGAGCTGCAAAAAGCCGCCAAGGACGGCGGCGCCGACGAGTTAGCTGTGCTGCGCCGGGAGCGCAAGCGGCGTCTCGAGGCCGCGGCTCAATTTCGCGACGGCGGTCGGCCGGAGCTCGCCGAGCAGGAGGAATCCGAGGCCACGCTGATCGAGGTGTATCTCCCTGCCGAGCTCGACGACACCGAGCTGGACGCAATCGTGGTCTCCGCGATCGCGGAGACCAGGGCCAGTGGCCCGCAGGACATGGGCCAGGTGATGAAGGCCGTGATGGCCAAGTCCGGCGGACGCACGGACGGCAAGCGCGCCTCCGCTCGGGTCCGGACGGCTCTCGGGGCGTAGTCGGTTCGTGCGCCGGCAGATCGAGCTCGACAACGCGGTCGCCGCCGAGCTCGCGGGCAGCGAGGACGCCGTGCTGCGCGCGCTCGAGGGCCATCTCGAATGCGACGTGTTCCTCCGGGGCAACGTGCTGACGCTGGAGGGGGAGGACGATGCGGTGGACAGCGCGGCGTCGGTCGTCGCCGAGTTGGCCGAGCTGGTCTCCCAGGGTCACGAGATCGGCCCGGGAACGATCGAGGCCGTCGCGCGGGCACTAGATGAGCACGAGTCTCCAGCGCGGATCCTCGAGGACGTGGTGTGGCGCCACCGCAGCAGCAAGGTCGCACCGAAGACGGTCAACCAGAAGCGCTACGTCGACTCGATCCGCAACCGCACGATCACCTTCGGGATCGGCCCCGCGGGGACCGGCAAGACGTTCCTCGCCGTCGCGCTGGCCGCAGCGGCGCTCAGCCGGCGTGAGGTCAACCGCATCATCCTCACCCGCCCCGCAGTGGAGGCGGGTGAGCGGCTGGGCTTCCTTCCCGGAGACCTGATGGCCAAGGTCGATCCGTATCTACGGCCGCTGTTCGATGCGCTCCACGACATGCTCGAGCCCGAGCGGGTCTCCCAGCACCTGGAGCGGGGGGCGATCGAGGTCGCGCCGCTCGCCTTCATGCGCGGGCGGACGCTCAACGACAGCTTCATCATCCTCGATGAGGCCCAGAACACCAGCCCCGAGCAGATGAAGATGTTCCTGACCCGCCTCGGGTTCAACTCGAAGATGGTGGTCACTGGCGACATAACCCAGATCGACCTGCCTCGGGAGCACGACTCGGGCCTGGTGGTCGTTTCGGAGATCCTGGGCGGGGTCGAGGGAATCGAGTTCGTTCGCTTCGGCGATGAGGATGTCGTCCGCCATAAGCTCGTACGCCAGATCGTGGCCGCCTACAACGAGCACGGTCAACGAATGGCGCCGGAGCTGCTGCCGCGCAAGCGGGCGTGAGCGCCATCGGCGTGCTCGATATCGAGGTGATCGGGGGTCAGGAGCTTGGTCCCGAGGGCCCGACCGGCGTGGAGGTGGAGGAGCTGTGCGCGTTGGCCCTCTCGTCGGCCGGGATCGGCGACGGTCACGTGGCTGTGGAGTTCGTCGACGAGGAGCGGATCCGCGGGCTGAACCTGGAGTTCCGGCGGATCGATGAGCCTACCGACGTCCTCTCCTTCGGGGTCGATGAGGACGGCATCCCGGCCGGTCCGCGTGAGCTCGGCGACATCGTGATCTGTCCCTCGCACACGGAGGATCTCCGCGAGGCGGTCCTGCATGGAGCGCTCCATCTCAGCGGCATGGATCACGAGCGCGACGAGGGCGAGATGTTGGCCCTCCAAGCCGAACTCATGCGCTGGGTCCGGTGAGCACGGGCAGCCCGGGGACCGGCGCCGGCGATCCCAGGCCTGGGGGCATCCCGACCCGCTCGGGCTTCATCGCCCTGGCCGGCCGCCCGAACGTGGGCAAATCGACGCTGGCCAACTCGATCATCGGCAGCAAGGTGGCGATCGTCTCCGACAAGCCGCAGACGACCCGGCGTGCCGTGCGCGGGGTGGCGACTGGGCCTGACTGGCAGCTCGTGCTCGTCGATCTCCCCGGCGTCCAGCGCCCGCGGGATGCCCTGACCGAGCGGATGCAGCGCCGGGTCGAGCGCGAACTGGCGGAGGCCGACGCGTGCCTGTTCGTGATGAACGCTGAGCAGGGGGTCGGGCCGGGCGAGCGGTTCATTGCCGGCCTGCTGCGCAGTGCCCCGATCCCGGTTGTTGTCGCCGTCAACAAGATCGACCGCTGCCAGCAACCGCGGACCGTGTCCACCCTCCACGACGCCGAGGAGCTCGACGTCGCCGAGGAGATTTTCGCCGTCTCCGCCCGGACGGGCAACGGCGTCCCGGCGCTGGTCGATCAGCTCGTGTCGATGCTGCCGCCCGGCCCGTTCTACTTCGCGGCCGGCCAGCACTCGGACCAGTCCGAGACCGCGGTCCTGGCCGAGCTGGTGCGCGAGCAGATTCTCGCCCGGACGCGTGAGGAGATTCCCCATGCCGTCGAGGTCGAGATCGAGGAGGTCAACCGTCATCGCCCGGACCTGGTGCGGATCAAGGCGGTGATCCTGGCCGAGACCGACTCGCAGAAAGGGATCCTGATCGGAGCGGGAGGCCGGATGGTCAAGTCGATCGGGGTCGCTGCGCGGCGGGCGATCGAGCCTGAGGTTGGTGGCCACGTGCATCTGGAGCTGTCAGTGCGCGTGCGTCGACACTGGCGCGGTGACGAGCGTCTGCTCGACCGCCTCGGAATCGAATAGCCTCTCGCTGAGGGTCCTACATCCGTCCAGAAGGCGTCCATCGCTCATGCGAGGTGCCTGCGCTGAGGTCTTCGCCGCGACCGGTCCGATGAGGAGCGAAGTCGGCGTCGAGACCGCGTACGGGGGTGCAAATGTGGAAGAGGCTCGCAGCGGAGCGGGAAGCAGTGCCCGGGCTGTCAGTTGCTGCGTTCCTGGTCCGGCTCACAGCCGGGCGTTGCCTCGCGGGTGCGTCGTCAGCGCCACCACGCGGCCAGCACCCGCCGCCAGTTGTGCCAGGCGATAGCGCTGAGCTCCGCGGGTGTGAAGCCGGCGGCGCTCAGCGCGTCGAGCACGTGTGGCATCCCGGCCACGTCTCCGACGGCACGCGGGATCGGTGCTCCGTCGAAATCAGACCCCAGCGCCACATGGTCCACCCCAATGCGGTCGGCGACGTAGCGTGTGTGTGCGGCGATCAGCTCGATCGGTGTGTCCTGATCGTCCGAGAAGTCCGCGCGGATGAACGGGCAGGCGAACACGATTCCCACCAGCCCGCCGCTGGTCCCGATGGCATCGAGCTGGGCGTCGGTGAGGTTGCGGGAGGTCGGGCAGAGTGCGTGGGCGGCCGAGTGGCTCGCCACCAGCGGACCGGGCTCAAGCGCGGCGACGTCCCAGAATCCCGCCTCGTTGAGGTGACTCAGGTCGACCAGAATCCCGAGCTCCGAGCACCGACGGACCAGGCTGACTCCCTCCGCGCTCAGACCCGGTCCGGTGTCGGGCGAGGAGGGCGAAATGAACGGAACGCCGTGGCCGAACGCGTTGGGGCGACTCCAGACCGGTCCGAGCGACCTCAGCCCGGCTGCGTGCCATAACGCAAGCGCCTCCAGATCAGGATCGATCGCCTCGGCGCCCTCCAGGTGCAGCACCGCCGCCGGCGGACCGTCTCCGTCGTGGGCCGCGTCGAGGTCGTCGATGCGGCGAGCCAGCCTGACGTGCCCCGAACGCTCCAGCTCGAGCAGCCGGCCGGCCGCGGCGGTGGCGAAAGCCGCGGCCCGCCCGTGAGGAACCGGCGACGCGAGTTCGAACTCGAGCACGTCGTCGGCTCGCGGCAGCGGTTCCTCCTGTTCGTGTTCAGATGAGGTGAACACGGCGAAGATCGCTCCCCGCACGCCGCCGGTCCGCATCCGCGGCAAGTCCAGGTGTCCGCCGCTGCGGCCCGCGGCCAATCCGGCGTGATCGTTCCTGGTCAGGGCGTCGTTGTGACCGTCGAACACCTGGAGCATGCGAGCCATTATCTAGGCGCCCCCACCGCCGGTGCACTTCCCCCACCTAGAATCGTCAGCCGATGAACGACGCACAGATCGCTTTCGACGAACGCGGGCTGGTCCCGTGCGTGGTCCAGGACTGGCGCAGCGGCGAGGTGCTGACGCTCGCCTACATGAACGCAGATGCACTCGCAAAGACCCGGCAGACCGGCGAGATGCACTTCTTCAGCCGTTCTCGCAACAAGCTCTGGCACAAGGGGGAGACGTCCGGCAACACCCAGAGCTTGAAGGCGATTCGCTACGACTGTGATGCCGATGCCGTGCTCGCGCTGGTCGAACCCGCCGGGCCGGCGTGTCATACCGGCGAGCGGACCTGTTTTCACAATGGCGAGCTTCAGCCCACCGCTCCGCACGAGGTGCTGCCGTCGTTGCAGCGCACGATCGGCGAGCGCGCGCTGACCCAACCCCGCGGCTCGTATACCGCCCGGCTGCTGGCCGACCCGGCGCTGATCGGCGCCAAGGTGCGGGAGGAGGCCGAGGAGGTCGTCCGGGCCGCGCGGGATGAGTCAGACGAACGCGTGTCAGAGGAGGCGGCTGATGTGATCTACCACCTCGCGGTCCTGCTGCGCGGGCGTGGGCTGACGCTCGAGGATGCGGAGCGGGTGCTGGATGGCCGTAGTAAACGCTGAGAGCAGTGAGGCGATGCCGTCCTTGGAGCAGGTTCGGGTGCTGGCCCGTGACTACAACCTGATCCCACTGTGTGAGACCTTCATCGATGACACTCACACGCCGGTCTCGGCGTTCTTGAAACTGCGTCAGGAGGGGCCCGCATTCCTGCTCGAGTCAGCTGAGCACGGCCGCGTGGGACGCTACTCGTTCATCGGCTTTCGCCCACGCGGTGTGCTCAGATGGTCGCTGGGCGATCCGGGCGATCCCTATGCCCTGGCGGCGGAGCAGCTGCGGCAGTTCCGCGTGGCTTCGCCGGAGCACCTGCCGCCGTTCGCCGGTGGGGCGGTCGGCATGTTCGCGTATGACCTGGTGCGGACGGTCGAGCCGCTCGGTCCCCCGAATCCGGACACGATCGGCGTCCCGGACCTGGCGTTGATGCTGACCGACGCGCTGGTCGTCTTCGACCATCTCAAACGCACCGTCAAGGTGCTGGCCAACGTGTACGCCGACGATGAGCTTGAGGCTTCATACCGGCGCGCCAAGGAAACCATCGCCGAGGTTCGCTGGCGGCTCGCCGGTCCGATCCCCCGACCCGCGCGGCCTCCCGCGGGCGATCGCCCCATCCCGTCGTTTCGGTCAAATCTGGAGCGCTCGGAGTTCGAGGCCATCGTGGCCCGGGTGATCGAATACATCTACGCGGGAGATGCCTACCAGGTCGTGCCATCGCAACGGTGGTCGGCCCCCGTCCCGGTGGAGGCGTTCTCCATCTACCGGGGATTGCGAGCGGTCAATCCGAGTCCGTACATGTACTTCCTGGACTTCGGCGACTTCGAAGTCGCGGGCGCCAGCCCGGAGCCGCTGATCACGGTCGCCGGGCGTCGTGTCTCGACCCGGCCGGTCGCCGGGACCCGACCTCGCGGCGCCAGCGCGGACGAGGATCGCCGGATCGCCGAGGAGCTGCTCGGCGATCCGAAGGAGCGGGCCGAGCACGTGATGCTGGTCGACCTCGGCCGCAACGACCTCGGGCGCGTCTGTGAGTACGGGAGCGTCGAGGTCGAGGACTTCATGGAAGTCGAGAACTACAGCCACGTCATGCACATCGTCTCAAGCGTCGTCGGCACGCTGCGCGCCGACGTGGGTGCCTTGGATGCGCTCCGCGCAACGCTTCCAGCCGGCACGCTGTCCGGGGCCCCGAAGGTCCGCGCGATGCAGATCATTGACGAGTTGGAGCCGGTCAAGCGCGGCGGTTACGGAGGCGCGATCGGCTATGCCAGCTACACCGGTGACCTTGACACGTGCATTCATATCCGCACGGTGGTGGTCAAGGACGGCGTCGCCCACATCCAGGCCGGCGGAGGCACCGTCGCCGATGCCAAGCCTGACTACGAGTTTCGCGAATCCGAAGCGAAGGCGCGCGCGGTCCTGCAGGCGATCGCGCTGGCCGTCGCCCAACCGGACTGGCCGTAACCGATGCGCGTTCTCGTCATCGACAACTACGACAGCTTCACCTACAACCTCGTCCAGTATCTCGGCGAGCTGGAAGCTGAGGTCGAGGTGGTCCGCAACGATCACGCCACGGTCGAAGATCTCCTGCTGCGCGGGTACGACCGGGTGATCGTCTCCCCGGGGCCGTGCACACCCGACCAGGCCGGGATCTCGCTCGAGGCGGTGCGCCGCTTTCCTCAGGCCGGGATACCGACCCTCGGGGTGTGTCTCGGTCACCAGGCACTCGTGCAGGCCTGGGGTGGGAAGGTCATCCAGCACCAGCCCGTCCACGGAAAGACGACCAAGGTGGAGCACGACGGCCGGACGATCTTCCGCGGCCTGCATGAACCGCTGGAGGTCGGCCGCTATCACTCCCTGGTGGCCGATCCCGCGCTCCCCTCCGTGCTCGAGCAGAGCGCCTTCGGCGGCGACGTGGTGATGGCGGTGCGCCACGTGGACCTGCCCGCGGAGGGGGTTCAGTTCCATCCGGAGTCCGTGCTCACAGAGCAGGGTCGGGAGCTGCTGCAGAACTTTCTCCAGCGCGCGAGATGAGAGCCGGTCAGGACCTGCTGACGCGCTCGATCGACGCGCTCGCCTCGGGCCAGGATCTGAGCGGCGACGATGCCGCCGCGGTGCTGGCGGAGATCATGGCCGGCAACGCCTCGCAGATTCAGATCGCTGGCTTCCTGATCGCGCTGCGCACCAAGGGCGAAACCGTCGCCGAGCTCGCCGGGCTCGCCCGCACGATGCGCTCGCTGGCGGCACGCGTGACGGTTGCGCGGGATGACCTGCTGGACACCGCGGGCACGGGCGGCGGCCGGCGCACGTTCAACGTCTCGACGACCGCCGCGCTGATCGCCGCGGGCGCCGGCTGCACCGTGGCCAAGCACGGCAACCGCTCCGCTACCGGTCTGTCCGGGTCGGCTGACCTGATTGAAGCGCTCGGGGCACGCATCGACCTGTCTCCGGCTGCGGTGGCCCGGTGCATCGAAGAGGTCGGCTTCGGCTTTATGTTCGCCCCCGCCCACCACCAGGCAACTCGTTACGTGGTGCCCGTGCGCGGGGAGCTGGGGGTGCGGACGATCTTCAATTTCCTCGGCCCCCTGACCAACCCGGCGGGCGCGAGCCGGCAGCTGATCGGTGTCTCGGACCCGGCCTACCTGGAGACCATGGCGGGGGCGCTGGCGCTGCTCGGAACCCGGCATGCGCTCCTGGTCAGCGGCGAGGACGGCGTTGACGAGCTAAGCATCTCGGCCCCGACGCGTGTGGTCGAGGTGCTGCACGGTGAGCTGCGGACCTACACCGTGACCCCTGAGGAGGTGTCACTGGCGCGGGCGCCGTCCGACTCGGTGCCCGGAGGGGACCCGCAGGAGAACGCCGTGATCGCCCAGGCGATCCTGGCCGGAGAGGTGGGGCCGTCCCGGGACCTGGCCGTGATGAACGCCGGCGCGGCGATCTATGCGGCCGGGGGGGCGCAGACGCTGCCCGAGGGAGTGGCAACCGCGGCGGAGGCGATCGACTCCGGCCGCGCCGCGAAGGCCCTGGCGCGATTCGTCACGCGCACGCAGGAGCTGGCCGGGACGTGAATCGGCTCGAACCGATTCTGGCCGCCACCCGGAAGGAGGTGGCGCTGCGCCGGCGTGCCATCACCGCGGCCGCGCTCGAGGGCGCGGTGCGCAGCCGCATCGAGGTAGGCGACCGCCGCTCGTTCCTGGAGGCGCTGCGCCGTCCGGGGCTGTCGCTGATCGCCGAGCACAAGCGCCGCTCGCCTTCGGCAGGTCTCATCCGGGAGGGCCTAGAGCTGGCGGATGTGGTCGCCGCCTACGAGCGCGCCGGCGCGGCAGCCCTGTCGATCCTGACCGAACCGAACAGCTTCGGGGGCTCGCTCGCTGACCTGGCCGGCGCGCGGGCGGCCGCGACGCTGCCGATCTTGCGCAAGGACTTCATCGTCGATCCCTACCAGATCATCGAGTCATTCGCCGCCGGCGCGGACGCGATCCTGCTGATCGTGGCGGCCCTGTCCGAGCACAATCTGGCGGAGCTGCATGCACAGGCGCTGGATTTGGGACTGCCCGCGCTGGTGGAGATCCACGACCGCTCCGAGCTGGACCGGGCCGTGGCCGCCGGCGCCCAGGTAATTGGTGTGAACAACCGCGATCTGACCACCCTCCGCGTCGACCCGCAGCGCACCTTCGATTTGCTGCCCGAGCTTCCCCGAGACGTGGTGGTGGTGGCCGAATCCGGCTTCAGCACCCCGGCGGAGCTCGACGCGCTGGCGGCGGCCGGCGTCGATGCCGTGCTGATCGGAGAGGCGCTGATGCGAGCTGCGGACATCGAGGCAGCGTGCCGGACGCTGACCGAGCGAGGCCCCGCGGGGGCAGTCTGACCGGGCCCACCGCCCGGACCAGCCTCCGTCCATGGGGGCCGTCCCTCGCATCCAGCTGATCGCCTCGGTCCTCGGCGGGCTCGTCGTGGCAGCCGTGTTCAGCCGTCCCGTTCAGGCCTCGCGGTAGCCCGCCGACGCGGGACGGGGCGGTGGGTCTGCGTACGATGTGGAGGGTGGTCGTACAGCCTCCGAAGATCAAGTTCTGCGGGATCACCTCCCTCGAAGATGCCGAGCGTGCCCACGCACTGGGAGCCTGGGCGATCGGCCTGAACTTCTGGCCGCATTCCTCGCGCTGCTGTCAGCGCGACGCGGCGGTCGAGATCGCGGCCGCCATGCGGCGGCGGCTCGAGATCGTCGGCGTCTTCGTCAACCCGAAGCTCGAGACCGTTGCCGCGACTGCCGACGAGGTGGGTCTGACCATGCTCCAACTGCACGGCGATGAGGGGCCTGCGTTCTGCGGCGAGGCCGCTCGCCGGACGGGTTGCCGGGTGATCAAGGCGATGCGCGTGCACAGCGGCGCCGAAGTCCAGGCCCTGGCGCCATTCCACACCGACTTTCACCTCCTCGACAGCTACGCCCCGGGGTTGCGCGGGGGCAGCGGCGAGACGTTCTCGTGGGAGCTCGCACGCGGTCACCTGGGGTCGGTACCACTGATTCTCTCCGGAGGTCTGACACCGGACAACGTCGCCCCGGCGATCACCACGGTGCGGCCGTACGCGGTCGACGTGGCCAGCGGAGTCGAGCTCTCTGCGGGCCAAAAGGATTTCCGCAAGCTCGAAGCGTTCGCCGCTGCGGTCAGATCGACGGTGCCCGCCGAGGTGGGCGCGCCGTGAGCGTCGTCGAGCATCGATTCGGGCCCTACGGCGGGCAGTACGTGCCGGAGACGCTGATGCCCGCGCTGAGTGAGCTCGAAGCCGCGTGGCTGGAGGCGAGCGAGGACTCCGCCTTCCGTTCCGAGCTGGACGGCCTGCTGCGTGACTACGTCGGCCGGCCCTCCCCCCTGTATCTCGCTCGTCGGCTGAGCCACGCCGCGGGACACCCCGTGTACCTGAAGCGCGAGGACCTCAATCACACCGGCGCTCACAAGATCAACAACGCGCTCGGCCAGGCACTGCTGGCCCGGCGAATGGGTAAGCAGCGGGTCATCGCTGAGACCGGAGCCGGCCAGCACGGCGTGGCCTCGGCGACCGCGTGTGCGCTTCTCGACCTGGAATGTGTCGTCTACATGGGCACCGAGGACATGCGTCGTCAGAAGCCGAACGTCGAGCGGATGAAGCTGTTGGGGGCCACGGTCGCGCCGGTGGAGACCGGTGCCCGGACGCTCAAGGAGGCTGTGTCCTCGGCCATCCGCGACTGGGTGGCCAACGTCCAGAGCACGCATTACATCATCGGCTCCTGCGTCGGGCCCGCCCCCTACCCAGCGCTGGTTCGGGATCTCCAGCGGGTGATCGGCGATGAGGCCCGCGCGCAGATCCTGGGACAGGCCGGACGGTTGCCGCAGCGCGTGATCGCCTGCGTCGGCGGCGGATCCAACTCAATCGGGATATTCGTCCCCTTCATCGAGGACGAGGTCGTCGAGCTCGTCGGTGTGGAAGCGGCCGGGGCCGGGATCGAGACGGGACGGCACGGCGCTCCCCTCAGCGCGGGAGGTCTCCCGGGGGTTCTGCACGGCGCGTACTCGGCGATCATGCAGGATGAGGATGGACAGATCCTGGAGGCGCACTCGATCTCTGCCGGCCTCGACTATCCGGGCAGCGGCCCCCAGCACGCCTGGCTGCGGGACACCGGGCGCGCGCGTTACGTCGCCATTACCGACATCCAGGCCCTCGATGCGTTCTCGCTCACCGCTCGGCTGGAAGGGATCGTTCCGGCGCTCGAGAGCTCTCACGCGATCGCCTGGGCGCTGGCCAATCCGGACAGCGAGATAGACCTGGTGTGCCTCTCCGGTCGCGGGGACAAGGACCTCGCGGAGGCGCTCGAGTACGGACGCCAGAGTCCGCCGCAGTGAGCGGAACCGAGACGATCGCGGCCGCGTTCGCGACGGCGAAGAGCGACGGCCGGGCGGCTCTGATGCCGTACCTGATGGGCGGATTCCCGGACCTCGAGACTTCTCGCCGGATCGGCAGCGCTTACGCCGAACAGGGAGCCGACGTCGTCGAGCTGGGCATCCCGTTCTCGGATCCGCTGGCCGACGGACCAGTGATCCACAACGCAGGAGCCCAGGCGCTGGCCGCGGGCGCCCACCTGCACACCGTGCTCGACGTGGGCCGCTCGCTGGCTGAGCAGGTCCCAGTCGTGGTCATGTGCTATTCCAACGTGATCTTCGCCCGCGGCCTCGAGCGGTTCGCGGATGAGCTGGTCGCGGCCGGTGCGAGTGGCCTGATCGTTCCTGATCTACCGCTTGAGGAAGCGGCCGCCGCGTTACGGGCGTGCGACGCGCGCGGCCTGGCCCTGGTGCCGCTGGTCGCTCCCACGACCCCCGAGGAGCGGCTGCGGAGGATCGGTGCTCACGCGCGCGGCTTTCTCTACACGGTTTCAGTGACCGGAACCACCGGCGAACGGGCGGACCTCGACGGCGGGCTCGCCGCGGTGCTGGCGCGGGCCGCGGCGAGCACCGCGGTGCCGGTGGCGGTCGGCTTTGGAATCGGGACCGCAGCTCAAGCCGCCGCTGCCGCCGCGGCCGGCGCCGACGGCGTGATCGTCGGGACTCGCCTCGTGCGCGCCGCCGCCGAGGCCGATGACCCCGTCGCGGCCACCGGCGCTCTGATCGGTGAGTTCTCCCAAGCGCTCCGCGACCAGCCTCTCGGTTAGGATCCACGGACGATGGGCCTGATTCTCACCGCCACCGCCGGCCTCTGTCTGTGGATCGTCCTCTGGGCGCTCAACGTGTCGGGGTTCGACGCCATCCTGATCGTGGTCCTGATGGTGTTGGTCGCGATTGCCGTTCGCCAGTTGATCCCGTTCCTGCCCGGTCGGCGGGACTAGCGCCGACCCATGCTCAGCAGGGTGCTCGGACGGAGCCCGGCACGGGTCCGCGCTCGTGCGTGGATGCTTGCCGGAGTGATGGCCACGGCCGGCGTCGCCGGCTGCGCCGCCGCCGGTGGCACCACGGTGACCGCGACGGGCAAGAGCTTGACCATCTACGCGAGCGTCCCCGCTGGGGCGTCCTCGGATCCCGTCGCCCAGGACGTCGCCGACGCCGAGCAGCTGGCCTTCACGCAGAAGCAGACCGAAGTGAGCGCGTACAAGCTCTCGTTCCAGCGGGTGGGGAGCGCAAAGCTTTCGGACAATCCTCGCGCCGCGATTCAGAACACCGCGGCGATCGCCTACATCGGCGAGATCTTGCCCGGGGCGTCGGCGGACACCCTCGGGATCACGAATGCGCAGGACCTGCTCCAGGTCTCGCCGACCGACACCGCCGTCGAGTTGACGCAGCCGAGCTCCGCGGTTTCGGGATCGCCGAGCCGCTACTACGAGTCGCTCAAGACCTACGGACGCACGTTCGCCAGGGTCGTCCCCACGACCGCCTTGGAGGCCAAGGCCCAGATTCAGGAGATGCAGGCGCTGGGCGTGAAGCGCCTCGCGGTCGGTGAGGACGCCAGCCCCTACGGCAACGCGATCGCGGCGCTCGTCCGCAGCGACGCGTCTTCGGCCGGGATCACCGTCGTGTCGTCGCCGAGCGGAGCCGACGGGATGTTCTACGGCAGTAGCGACCAAGCCGCTGCCGCGCGGATGTTCACCAGCGCCGCCGGCGCCAATGCAAGCCTGAAGCTGTTCGGGCCCTCGGCGCTCGCCGGCTCGACCCTCACCGCGGGTCTGACCTCCGGCCAGCCGAACCTCTACATCTCCGTGCCCGGGCTTCCGGCCAAGCAGGTCGGCTCCCCGGTCCAGGTATTCGCCGCAGCCTTCCGCGCGGCCTACCATCGCTCCCCGGTGCCGCAAGCGATCTTCGGCTACGAGGCCGTGACCTCGGTCATCGATGTGCTCAAGGAGGCCGGGGGATCGGCCAACAACCGCTCGACGGTGGTGCGCGACTTCTTCGCCATCAAGAACCGTCCGTCCGTTCTGGGCTCTTATTCGATCAACGTCAACGGCGACACGAGCTTGGGCCCGTTCGTCTTCGAGCGCTTGCGGGCCGGGGCCCTGGTCCCGTTCAAGTTCGTGCAAGTGCAGGGGTGACGGGCGCTTTTAGCGAGGATGCAAGCGTGAGGCGGGGCCGGCCCGGATTCGCCGCGATCATCGCCGTCGTCGGTGTCCTCGGCTGCGCGCTGCTCACCGGTTGTGGCGGCACTGCTCCGGGAGGCGACCAAGTCGTGGGGCGGACCCTGACGGTCTATGCGAGCGTTCCGCTGCATGGCGCCTCCCAGGTCAACGGGATGGCCGCGGTGGACGGCGCCAGCCTTGCGCTGGCCCAGATCCACGGACGCATCGGCAAGTACCGCGTCGTGTTCAAGCCACTCGACGACTCGACGGCCCAGCGCGGCGAGTGGGACCCGGGGCAGACCACGCTCAATGCCCGGCTCGCCGCCCATGACAGCACCACAATCGGTTACCTCGGCGAGCTCAACTCGGGCGCCAGCGCCGTCTCAATCCCGCTGCTCAACCGGGCCGCAATCGCGCAGATCAGTCCGGCTAGCACGGCCGTCGGTCTGACCGACGCCGGACCGGGAGCCTCGCCGGGAGAGCCGGAGAAGTACTACCCGACCGGCGTCCGGACGTTCGTCCGCGTGGTTCCCAGTGACGCAATCCAGGCCGCGGTCCAGGTTCGGCTGCAGAAGAGCGTCGGCTGCCGCCGGACCTACGTCCTTGATGATGGCGAGGTCGATGGGGTGGACACCGCCGCGAGCTTTTCGGCGGCCGCCGAGTCCGCGGGCCTCCAGGTGGCCGGGGTGCAGGTGTTCGACATCACGGCGACCGACTACAGCTCGCTGGCCGCCGCCGTCGCCCAGACTGGCAGCGACTGCGTCCTGATCAGCGCGATCACCGAGAGCAACGCCGTGCTGCTGACTCGCCAGCTCGCGGCGATCCTCCCCCAGGCCCGGATCTTCGGCTCGGCCGGGGTCGCCGAGAGCACCTACACCGACCCGCTCCAGGGCGGCATTCCCGCGACCCTGGATTCCCGCGTGCTGATCACGGTCGCCACCCTCGACTCCGCGGCCTATCCACCCTTGGGGCAGCGGGTGCTGCTGAACTACGCAAAGCTCTACGGGTCGCCTCAGCCGACGGCGATCTACGGCTATGAGGCGATGAGTCTGCTGCTCGGATCGATCGCGCGTGCCAGCGACAACGGCACGCGGTCGCTCCGTCGCTCCCGCGTGCTATCGGCGCTGTTCGGCACCCGGGACCGGCGCAGCGTGCTCGGCACCTACAGCATCGGCGCCGATGGCGAGTCCACGATCCGCCGCTACGGCGTCTACCGGGTGATCTCGGGCCGATTGTCCTTCTGGAAGGCGATCGACGCCTGAGAAGAATTCTGCTTGTACTTGTGTACGAGCGGGTCCACGGTGCGATGAACGTTAGGTTAGGGCGCCCCCATCAGGGCCTTGCTGAGGTCCGCAGGCCCCATTAGGCTGCGCGCCTACCCAGTTTCGGAGAGAACGGGGCATCGATCAGAGGAGGAGCATGCGTTTTCTCAGCAGAGCCATGATGGGATGTCTGCTGTCGGGTACGGTGCTGGTGCTGGCCGCCTGCGGCGGCAGCAGCAGCAGCACTAGCAGCAGCGGTGCTAGCAGCAGCAGTGGAAGCACTGGGGGTGCGAACACGATCGACGTCTACTCGAGCCTCCCGCTCCAGGGAGCGTCGAGCGCCCAGACCGGGCCGTTGGTCAACGGGATCAAGCTGGCCCTGTCGGAGGCGGGCGGCAAGGCCGGCACTTTCACGGTCAACTACCAGTCGCTCGACGACTCCACCGCCCAGGCGGGCAAATGGGATCCGACCCAAACGGCCGCGGACGCCCGCAAGGCGGCCACCGACCCAAAGGCCGTCTTCTACATCGGCGAGTTCAACTCGGGCGCGAGCGAGGTATCTGTTCCGATCCTCAACCAGTCCGGACTGGTGCAGGTCAGCCCGGCGAACACCTATGTGGGTCTGACGACCAATGAGCCGGGTAGCGCACCGGGCGAGCCGCAGAAGTACTACCCCACGAGCAAGCGGACGTACTTGCGCATCGTGCCTCGTGACACGATCCAGGCGGCGGCGGGTCTCGAGACGATGAAGAAGGATGGTTGCACGAAGGTCGCGGTGGCCAACGACAAGGAGGCCTACGGCGCCGGCTTGGCCGCCCTGCTCGAGCTGGAGAAGGCCAAGTACGGGGTGACGATCACCGGCAACACCGGTGTCGATCCCACCTCGCCCAACTTCCGCTCCTACGCGCAGTCGATCAAGGGCCAGGGAGCAGATTGCTTCTACTTCGCCGGGATCGTTTCCAACGGAGCGGTCCAGATCACCAAGGACGTCAACGCAGCGCTCCCGAACGCCAAGATCTACGGCGGCGATGGAGTCTGCACCGGCTCCTACACCAACGCGACGATGCATGGTGTGCCCGCGAGCGTGGATCCGAGGATCCAGTGCACGGTGGCCACCCTGGACCTGCCGTCGTATCCGGGCGGCAAGACGTTCCTCGCCGCCTACAAGGCCAAGTACGGAACCGCCAACCCGGATCCGTACGCGATCTACGGGTATGAGGCGATGAAGCTCGGCCTCGACACGATCAAGAGCCTCGGTGCCAAGGGCAGTGATAAGTCGGCGGTGCTCGCGGCGCTGCTGGCGACGAAGTCGCGCAGTTCGGTGCTCGGCAATTACGGCTTCGACGCCAACGGCGATACGACGCTGAAGTCATACGGCCTGTACAAGGTCGGCAAGGATGGCAACCCGCTGTTCGAAAGGACCGTCACTCCGTAGGCAACGAGCGCGGGGGGGTGGGACCGCCGGGCCGGTCCCACCCCCCCGCCTCACTTCTCACCGTGGAAGCCAATTCGCTCGCTCCGAGGCCCTCGGCGCTGAACGCTGCCGCGCCGCTGCTGAGCGCGCTCCGGCGGGCGGTCGGCCGCTGGGGGCTGATCGTGGCTCTGGCCGCGCTGCCCGTTTACTACGGGATCCACGACCTCGTGTCCGGCTACCCGGGCTTCGCCGCAGGCCACGCGACGGTCAGTCACGACTTCACCTACCTGGGCAACAACCTGGTCCAGGGCATCTCCAACGGCGCGATCTGGGCTCTGATCGCGATCGGCTACACGCTCGTCTACGGAATCATCGAGCTGATCAACTTCGCCCACGGCGACGTGTTCATGATCGGCTCGTTCACCGGGGCGGGCTTCTGGGCCTCGATCGGATTGGGCTTGGCCACCGGGCCACTCGGGCTGGTGCTCGGCCTGCTGCTGACTCTGATCATCTCGATGCTGGTGTGCGGAAGCCTCAATGTGCTGATCGAGCGCGTCGCCTACCGGCCGCTGCGCAACGCGCCGAAGCTGGCTCCCCTGATCACCGCCGTCGGGTTCTCGTTCATCCTCCAGAACGTCGGCCTGCTGTGGTTGGGCGGTTCGCCTGCGGGCGTGTCGGACCTGATCCATCAGAACGACACGGTGCTGTCGCTGTCCGCGGTGGTCATCCGGCGGGCCGACGTGTTCGCGGTCGGAGTGACGGTTCCGCTGGTTGCGCTGCTGGCCTGGTTCATCGGCCGCACGCGGCTCGGCAAGGCGATGCGCGCGACGGCACAGGATCCTGAGGCGGCGCGGCTGATGGGGATCAACGTCAACACCACGATCTCGCTGACCTTCCTGCTCGGCGGGATGCTGGCCGGCGCCGCCGGGCTCGTGTATGCGCTGTACGAGACGACGATCTGGTACTTCCAGGGCTTCGAGGCGGGTCTGATCGCTTTCACTGCGGCGGTCATGGGCGGTATCGGAAATATCCGCGGGGCGGTCCTCGGCGGGCTGATCATCGGCTGCATCCAGCAGCTCTCCGATGCGCGGATCGGCCCACAGTGGACCCCGGCGATCGTGTTCGGCTACCTCGTGGTGATCATGGTCCTGCGCCCGAGGGGCCTGCTCGGCGAGGAAACGCGAGAAGCCGGATGAACGAGCTACGGGCACAACTGCGCGAGTGGCGCCAGGCCATCGACCGGGTGCTGCCGCCCTGGTGGACGAAGGGGCTGGCGGCGTTGATCATCGTTGTCGGCGCCGTGCTGCCGTTCTTCTTCTCCGACTCCAGCAACTTCATGAACAAGGAGATCATCGCGCTCGCGTACGTCGTGTTCGCTCTGGGGCTCAACATCGTGGTCGGGTTCGCTGGTCTGCTCGATCTCGGCTACGTCGCCTTCTTTGCCCTCGGCTCCTACTGCCTGGGCTGGTTCGGCTCCGGGTTCTTCTTCAAGGCGAACGTCCATGTGTTGGTTTCGCCCTACGCATCCTCGATCCCGGGGATCCACCTGAACTTCGTGCTGATCCTGTTCATGGCGGTCGTCGTGACCGCGTTCGCCGGCGCGCTGATCGGCCTCCCGACCCTGCGGCTGCGCGGCGACTACATCGCGATCGTCACGCTGGCCTTCGGCGAGATCATTCGCGTGTTCGCCATCAACGGTCCGGACATCAAGATTTTCGGCATGCCGCTGACCGCCGGCAACATCGGCATCAGCGGTACGGACCCGCCGTTCTTCGGCGGCACGCCCTTCGACCAGCTGCACTTCAAGCCCTGGTACTGGACGATTTTCGTGGTCATGCTGATCACCATCTTCGTCAACCTGCGGATTCGGGACTCGCGGATCGGGCGCGCCTGGATCGCGCTGCGTGAGGATGAGGTGGCGGCGGTCTCAATGGGCATCCCCACGGTTCGCACGAAGCTGCTCGCCTACGCACTCGGCGCCGCGTTCGGCGGTATCGCCGGCGCGTTTCTCGGCAGCTACAGCACGGTGATCAACGCCAGCGAGTTCCAGTTCGGCTTCTCGATCTTCGTCCTCGCAATGGTCATCGTCGGTGGCCTTGGATCGATCTGGGGCGCTGTGCTCGGGGCCCTGCTGCTCGCCAACATCAACTTCTATCTGATCCCCGACGTGCTGAACCCATTGCCGGGAGATCTGGGCCTGAACTTCAACCTCACCGATCTGCAGGTCAGTATCTTCGGGTTCCTGCTCGTCTTGGTGATGGTGTTGAGGCCGCAGGGCCTGTTTCCGGAGAGCAGGCGTCGCATGGAGATGACCGAGGGAATCGGCGACACCGAGATGAGCACCGGGCTATGAACGCCCAAACCGCAGCCGGTCAGCCCCCCGGGCCACCCACCGCCGCCACCGGCCCGGCGCTGCTGATCGGCCAGAACCTGATCAAGGAATTCGGCGGCCTGGTCGCCGTCAACGACGTCTCGATCGAGATACCCAACAACGCGATCGTCTCGATCATCGGTCCCAATGGAGCCGGCAAGACGACGTTCTTCAACATGCTCACGGGGCTCTACAAGCCCACCGCCGGGCAGATCTCCTTCGCCGGCCGCAACATCACCCGGCTGCGCCCAGATCTCATCACCAGACTCGGCGTCGCCCGGACCTTCCAGAACATTCGTCTATTCGGCGCGATGACGGCGCTAGAGAACGTCATGGTCGGACGCCACGTACGGATGCGCGCGGGGCTGGCGGGCTCGATCCTGCGTGTCCCGCGCGTCCGCACCGAGGAGCGCGTGGTGCGGGAGCGCGCGGCGGACATGCTGACCTACGTCGGTCTCAAACCGACCCAGTTCGGCCAGGTGGCGACGAACCTCAGCTACGGGGACCAGCGCCGGGTCGAGATCGCCCGCGCCCTCGCCTCCGAGCCGAAGCTGCTCCTACTCGACGAGCCGACCGCCGGGATGAACCCTCAGGAGTCGGCCGCGCTGACCGCGTTCATGCGCAAGCTGCGCGATGACCTGTCGCTGACGATCCTGCTGATCGAGCACGACATGAAGGTAATCATGGACGTCTCCGAACGGATCACCGTGCTCGACCACGGCGAGAAGATCGCCGAAGGCCCGCCGGCTGAGGTGCGCGCCGACCCGCGGGTGATCGAGGCTTACCTGGGGGTCCAGACCTGATGGCGCGGCCCGAGCACTCGGATTGGAGAAGGCGGCGCTGATGGCCCTGCTCGAGGTGGAGGACATCCGCGCCGGGTACGGCAACATCGAAGCCCTGAAGGGCGTGTCGCTGACCGTCGAGGAGGGGGAGGTGGTAACCCTGATCGGCTCCAACGGTGCTGGCAAGTCCACTACGCTGCGCGCGATCACCGGCCTGACCCCCGCCAGTTCCGGCTCGATCCGCTTCGAGGGCAAGGACATCACCCGCGTCTCCGCCCAGGAGATCGTTGGCCACGGGATCGCGCTGTCCCCCGAGGGGCGCCACTGCTTTTCCCGCATGAGCGTGCGTGAGAACCTCGACATGGGCGCGTTCCGCCGTCGCGGTCCTGAGGTCGCCACCGACCTCGAGCGCGTCTACTCGCTGTTTCCCCGCCTGCTTGAGCGCGAGAACCAGAAGGCGGGCACGATGTCCGGCGGAGAGCAGCAGATGCTCGCGATCGGCCGCGCCTTGATGGCCCGACCGCGGCTGCTGCTGCTCGATGAGCCCTCGATGGGCATCGCGCCGATCCTGGTTCAGCGCATCTACCAGACCATCGCTGAGATCAACCGTGCCGGTGTCGCCATCCTGCTCGTGGAGCAGAACGCAAACTACGCGCTCGACGTCTCCGCCCGCGGCTACGTGCTGGAAACGGGACAAGTCGCGCTCACCAACGACTCGGCCAAATTGCGCGACGACCCTGAAGTCCAGCGGGCCTACCTCGGCGCATGACGTTGTTCGCCTCCCACACCAGCTCGTGGGCAACGCCATGATCGGCGCCACCGGGCTCTACCTGCTGTTCGTCTGGCTGATCTCTGCCGCCGCCGGGTCGTGGCTGACGGAGCGGAAAGGCTACGGCGAGCGCCTCGGGCTGGCGTTCGGCCTGCTGCTGTCGGCGATCGGGCTGCTGATCGTGCTGCTGCTTCCGGGCCGGCCCGGCTCGACCTGGAAGCTCGACGGGCCGCTGCCGAAGCGCCGACGGGCGTAGCGGCGGGGCGGCGGTCGTTCCACTGCGCCGCGCCCGAAACCCCGCGCCCCGGCATCCACCCGCGGCCGACGCCTACCGCCCCGGCAGCAGCCTCATCTCTTCCGTGGAGGCAAACCCCAACTCGTTCCCGGCCTCCGCGGTCCCGCTCTCCCGCGCCTCCTCGGCCACAGCCGCCGCCACCGCGCCGACCACCTCACGATTGAACACCGACGGAATGATGTAGTCCTCGCGAATCTCGTCGACAGTGACAATGTCAGCGATGGCCCGGGCGGCGGCGGTCTTCATCCGTTCGGTGATCTGCGTCGCGCGCACATCCAGAGCGCCGCGGAACACACCCGGGAACGCGAGCACGTTGTTGATCTGGTTCGGGTAGTCCGAGCGCCCGGTCGCCACGACCCGAGCAAACCGCGCCGCGTCCTCCGGGGAGACCTCGGGGTCGGGATTGGCCATCGCGAACACGATCGGGCCCGGGTTCATCGCCGCCAGTGCCGGCGCCTCCAGAACTCGCGCGCCGGAGAGCCCGATGAACAGATCCGCCCCCTCAATCGCCTCCGCGACCCCACCCGCTCGCCGCTCGAGGTTCGTCACCAGCGACAGCTCCCGCTTGACCGCTCCCATCGTCCCGTCGAGGAAATCCGCCCGATCAGCCGAAAGCGCGCCCCGGGAATCGCATCCGATGATGTGACGAGCCCCCGCGGCGAGCAGAATCCGTGTCACCGCCACGCCCGCGGCACCCATCCCGACGATCACGATCCGGATCTCCTCGAGCCTGCGCCCGGTCAGCGTCAGCGCGTTCAGCAGCGCGGCCAGCACCACGATTGCCGTCCCGTGCTGATCGTCGTGAAACACGGGAATGTCCAGGAGCGCCTTCAGCCGGTCCTCGATCTCGAAGCATCGCGGCGCCGAGATGTCCTCGAGGTTGATCCCCCCGAAGCCGGGAGCGATGGCAGAGACCACCGCGACGATCTCGTCCGGATCCCGCGTGTCCAGGCATATCGGAAACGCGTCGACACCGGCGAACTCCTTGAACAGCATCGCCTTGCCTTCCATCACCGGCATCGCCGCGCGCGGTCCGATGTCACCCAGTCCGAGGACGGCAGTGCCGTCCGAGACGACGGCCACCGTGTTGCGCTTGATCGTGTACTGGAACGCCTTGTCCGGATCCCGACTGATGGCGGCGCAAACCCGCGCGACTCCGGGGGTGTAGGCCATCGACAGATCGTCCCGGGTCTTCAGCGGGCTCTTGTTCTGGATCTCGATCTTTCCCCCGACGTGGAGCAGGAACGTGCGGTCGGTGGCGTCGAGCACGTTGGCACCCGGAACTCCGTTCACCGCCTCGGTCAGGCGAGGCCAGTCGGCCGCGTCGGAGGTCTCGACGGTGATGTCACGCACCGTGTGGGTGCCCTCGACCTGCACGAGGTCAACGGCCCCAATCGTGCCGCCCGCCTCGCCGATCGCGCTGGCGACCTTTCCGAGCATCCCGGGAAGGTGGTCGATCTCGACTCTGAGGGTGAGGCTGTACTGAGCGCTGGGGGTGGTGGCCACTTGGCGAGATAGCCTGACATACAGCTCAGCCCCACGTACGACACGTGTCCACTCACAGCGCAGACGAGCCAACGACATGCCCGATGAACTCTTCCTGATCGACGGAAACAGCCTCGCCTACCGGGCGTTCTTCGCGCTGCCGGAATCGATCGCCACCTCGACCGGAATGCCCACCAACGCGATCTTCGGCTTTGCCTCGATGCTGGTGAAGATCCTCACCGATTACGGGCCGAAGGCGACGGTCGTGGTCTGGGACGCGGGCGACACGGGTCGCAAGGCGCTCTTCCCCGAGTACAAGGCGCAGCGCTCGAGCCGTCCGGACCTGCTCAAGGAACAGTGGCCGCATCTGGAGCCGCTCGTCGACGCCTTCGGCTACCGCAACCTGGCGATCGCAGGCTACGAGGCTGACGACGTCATCGCCTCGATCGTCGAGCGGGCTAAGCGACAGGAGCCGCCCGTCCCGGTGATGGTGGTGACCGGAGACCGCGACGCGTACCAGCTGGTCGACGACGGCGTCCGGATCATGACCACGTCCCGGGGAATCACCGACACCCGGGTCTACGACCGTGACGGCGTGCTCGAGCGCTACGGGATCCCGCCAGAGCTCGTCCCTGACTTCATCGGCCTGAAGGGCGACACCAGCGACAACATTCCCGGTGTCCCCGGCATCGGGGACAAGACCGCGTCCGACCTGCTGCAGCGCTTCGGCTCGTTGGAGAACGTGCTGGCCAGCGTCGATCAGATCAGCGGCGCCAAGCGCAAGCAGAACCTGACCGATCACGCCGAGGATGCCCGCATCTCCAAGCAGCTCGCCACGGCCAAGCGCGACATCCCCCTCGATCTCGACGTGGCCGAGTTCGTCTCCGCTGAGCCGGACCGCTCGCGGCTGCGCGACGTGTTCCGGGAGTTCGAACTGCGGGACCCACTGCGCCGGCTCGAGGAAGCGCTCGGCTCCGCCGACGCCGCAGCGCCGGCCCCGGTGGCCGAGAGCGCCATCACCGCCAACCTCAAACAGGTGACGCTGGCGGAGCTGCAGGGCCTGCCGCACACGGAGACGACCGTCGCCACGCGCGCGCCCGACACCCCGGAGGACGCCCTGTTCGCCATCGATCAGGGCTTTCGCTTCGGGGTATATGCCGATGGGGCCAAGGACGTGCTGGCGGGGAACGCGCCGAACTCGGAGGATCTCGTGCGCACGCTCGGCACGCGTCCCGTGGTCGCCCACGACGCCAAGGCGCTCGGCGAGGTTCCGGCCACGCTCGCGCACGACACCGAGATCGGTGCCTACCTACTCGAGCCGGCCCGCCGGGCCTACCCGTTCCGCGAGTTGTGTGAGGAGCGGGGCCTGGCCGCCGCTGCGTCAATCACCGACGAGGCGGCCGCCGATGCCTTGCTCCTCCACGCCCTGGCCGCCTGGCAGCGCGAGCAGATCCGCAGCCGCGGCCTGACCGACCTGCTGAACGACGTTGAACTCCCGCTCGTCCGCCTGCTGCGCAACATGGAGCGAGCTGGGCTGAAACTGGACACCGAGCGCCTGCGGGAGATTTCGACCCGGGTCAAACAGGAGGCGGACGAGCTCGAGCGCGATATCTACGAGCTGGCGGGAGAGGAGTTCACGCTCGGCTCGCCCAAGCAGCTCGAGGAGATCCTGTTCGGCAAGCTCGGCCTGTCGCGCAAACGCCGCGGCAAGACCGGCTACTCGACCGACGCGCGCGTGCTCCAGGCCATCCGCGACGAGCACCCGGTGATTCCGAAGATCGAGCGCTTTCGGGAACTGACGAAGCTCGCACAGACCTACCTCGATGCCCTCCCGGCACTGATCGCAGCCGATGGTCGGCTGCACACCACGTTCAACCAGACCGCCGCGACGACGGGACGGCTGTCATCGAACAATCCGAACCTCCAGAACATCCCGATCCGCACCCCGCTCGGACGGGAGATCCGGGCGTGCTTCATCGCCGAACCCGGCAACCTGCTCGTCTCGGCAGACTATTCGCAGGTCGAGCTGCGCCTGCTCGCGCACATCGCCGGCGAGGATGTGCTCAAGGAAATCTTCCGCCGCGGCGAGGATGTCCACACCGCTACGGCGTGTCGCGTGTTCAATGTGACACCGGAGCAGATCGACCCGGGGATGAGATCAAAGGCGAAGATGATCAACTACGGCATCGTCTATGGGCTGTCGGCCTACGGAATGGCCGACCGGCTCGACATCCCTCAGCCCGAAGCTGACGAGTTCATTCAGCGCTACCTCGCCGGGTTCCCGGCCGTCAATCGCTTTATCGAGGAGACGATCACTCAAGGGACCGAGCACGGCTACGTCTCGACCCTGTTCGGCCGTCGCCGGCAGGTGCCGGAGCTACGCGCCCGGCGCTGGGAGATGCGCAAGCAGGGTGAGCGGTTCGCGGTGAACATGGTGATTCAGGGGACCGCTGCCGACATCATGAAGATGGCGATGGTGAGGACAGAGCGGGCGCTGCGCGAAGCCGATGTCAAGGCCCGGCTCATCCTCCAGATTCACGACGAGCTGCTGTTCGAGGGCCCGTCAGAGGAGGCCCAGCAGGTGCAGCAGATCGCCTGCGAGCAGATGGCCGCCGCGTTCGCGATGGATCCGCCGCTGGCCGTCGAGGCCGGCATCGGGACCGACTGGCTGAGTGCCAAGTGAGCCGGCTCGGTCTCATCGCTGCCGTAACCGCCCTGCTCGCCCTCCCTGCCACTTCTGGCGCCCACGCCGGGACCTTCGGCGGGGTGATCGCCGACATTCCCACCGGCGGCCACGTCCACCGCCAGCCGCTGGCCCGGACCGCCGCCAACCTACCGTACCGCGGCGGACCGGTGCTCCACGCCAACCGCACGCACGTGATCTTCTGGCAGCCGTCTGGGTCGGGCCTCGGCTACGACCCGGGGTACCAGTCGTCGATCGAGCAGTTCCTGGCCAACGTCGCCGCCGATAGTCGCATGCCCACCAATGTCTACGGGCTGAGTGGGCAATATCACGACAGCCAGGGACCCGCGGCATACGCGTCGAGTTACGGCGGGGCGGTGACCACCACCGATCCGCTGCCGGCCAACGGCTGTGTGGAGCCGTTGGCTCCGCCGCTCGGCACCGGCCCGGGCTGGAACGTGTGCCTCACCGACGGTCAGCTCGAGGCCGAGATCGCACACGTCGTCGGTGTCGACGGTCTACCCCGCACGGCCGGGGAGATCTATTTCCTCGTCATGCCGAACGGGATGGGCAGCTGCGAGGGCGTTGGGCCCCCGGGGTGCGCGCTGGGCGGTGCCGGTGACTCTCAGAGTTACTGCGGCTATCACTCCTCCGACCCGGAGGGGACGCTGCTCTATTCCGTGATTCCGTACAACGCGGTCCCTGGCCACTGCCAGTCCGGCAATCCACGCCCCAACGCGAGTACCGCGGACCCGTCCATCTCCACCATCAGTCACGAGCACAGCGAGGTCGTGACCGACCCCCTGGGGGACGCCTGGATCGACGGAACCGGGCACGAGAACGGTGACCTCTGCATCTCGAGCTATGGGCCGACCCTCGGTGGCTCGGGAACCGGCGAGTTCAACCAGCTGATCCACGGCGGTCGCTACTACCTTCAGAACGAGTACAGCAACGACGACCATTCCTGTCGGGCCCACGACGAGGGGGCTTCGGTCGCGTTCACGGTCCCGTCGCACATCCGCGCTGGCATCGCGTTCCGGGTGAGCGCCCAGGCCGCCGACGCAGATGGCTCGATCGCCCGCTTCGACTGGTTCTTCGGTCAGGGGCGGCCGGGGCGCCACCAGGCGGTGTCCCACACCTATGCGCGGGCGGGGAGCTACCGGATCGTGCTGCGCGTCACCGACAGCACAGGCAACTGGTCGTTCCTGGCCGCGTCGGTCAAAGCGGCGGGCACGGCCCCGCACGGGCGCCGCCGCCGGCGCTGACTGGCGCTCAGGCCGTCGCCAACGCCACCCGGACGCGAGCCCCACGTCCCACGTAATCCGGATGCGCGATGTTCAGGTAGTGGCCGAAGGACCAGTCGATGAAGCGCTTGGACCCCATCGCGCGCAGGCCGCCCGCGAGGACGGGCGGCGCGACTCGGGGAACGAGCCGCTGGACTCGCAGCAGCCAGCGGAAGTGGAACGCATGCGAGGCCGAAAACGAGTGATAGCGGTCCAAGGCCTCGGCGCGGGTCTGATCTCCGGACAGCACGGCACGCAGCTCTCGGCCGCATGCGATCCCGAAGTACAGGGCAGTGCGAATGCCCTCTGCGGTCAGCGGCAGGCAGTGTCCGGCCGAGTCTCCTGCGAAGAATACGCCGTCCTCGGTGCCGTCACGCAGCGCGTGGGGAATCCAATTGCCCTGGTAGCGGACGCGCTCGGCGCCGACGTCCACCGCCAGCCGTTCGGTGGGCTCGCGCACGTGAAAGCGCGGGTCGAACGAGCCGACGCCGATTCGCAGCTCGCCGTCGGCGGGAAACGACCAGCCGTACCCGGCCGGCACGTAGGAGCGGTCGATCCAGATCTCGAGATCCTCGCCGCCGCCGAACGGATGCACCTCGAGCCCGCGTGAGAGCAGCGCATCGGGGGGCTGGATGTTCGCCCCGGGCGCCAGCACCCGCCGCCACCCCAACGCGTCGACGATCAGCGGCGCGCGTATATCTCCCCGATCGGTGCGCACGACGGAGCCCTCCCGGCCGGAGACCTTCGCGGTCTCAAACGAGAACGAACCCTGTTCGGCCAGCAACCCGCACAACGTCCGGTAGTCGAAGGTCGAGAACGTGTACGGAAGCTCGTAGCGAACCGTCGTGTGCGGCGTGTGGATGACCAGCTCGCCGAACTCCTGGGCGGCAGACTCGGTCAGCCCCATCGCGTGCAGCCAGCCCGTGGGGATTCCGCACGCGGAAGTCTGCCGTTCCCCGATCTCGTAGCGGTCGATCACCATCACGTCCGCGCCGCTGCCGGCCAGCTCGCGCGCGACCGCGAGACCGGCAAACGACGCGCCGCAGATCAGCACGTCGCAGTCATGATCGAGCGGCGTGCGGTCCTCGCCTCGCTTGGTGGCACGTTGGGGCATCGGACCGCTGATGATACGGAGCCCCCACGCGAGCGCAGGATGGCTATCCTCCGTCGGAATGTCCACAACAACTCTGACGCCGCCGGCAGATCAGAGCAACGCGAAGGTCGTAGAAGGTTCCGACGGCCTGCTGCTCGAGATCGACGGCCAGATCGTTCCAAATTACGACGCCACCATCCATGCGTTCTCGGAGGGCGACGTCGTCACCGGCCACGTCGTCCGGATCGACAACGACGAAGTACTGGTCGACATCGGCTACAAGTCCGAAGGAGTCATCCCCTCCAGCGAGCTGTCGATCCGCAAGTCGGTCGACCCCGGCGAGGAGGTCTCGCTCGGCGAAGAGGTCGACGCGCTCGTCCTCACCAAGGAGGACCAGGACGGACGCCTGATCCTGTCCAAGAAGCGGGCCCGCTTCGAGAAGGCCTGGCGCCGGATCGAAGCCGCCGCCGAGTCCGGCGAGCCGGTGATCGGATCCGTGATCGAGGTCGTCAAGGGCGGCCTGATCATTGACCTCGGGGTGCGCGGCTTCCTGCCCGCCTCGTTGGTCGACATCCGTCGCGTGCCGAATCTGGATGAGTACATGGGGCAAGAGATCGAGTGCAAGGTGATCGAACTCAACCGCTCTCGCAACAACGTTGTCCTATCTCGCCGGGCCGTGCTCGAGGAGCAGCGCAAGGAGGACCGCGAGCGGATCCTCGACCGGCTCCAGCCCGACCAGGTGGTCGAAGGCAAGATCTCCAACATCGTCGACTTCGGCGCTTTCGTCGACCTCGAGGGCATCGACGGTCTGATCCACATCTCCGAGCTGTCGTGGTCGCACGTCAACCACCCGAGCGAGATCCTCAATATCGGCGACACCGTCAGCGTCAAGGTGCTCGACAYCGATCGCGACCGACAGCGCATCTCGCTCGGGCTCAAGCAGACCCAGGAAGACCCATGGCAGCGGGTCGTCGACACGTACAACATCGGCGACGAGCTCGAGGGCACGGTGACCAAGGTCGTCACCTTCGGTGCGTTCGTCGAGATCCTCGATGGCGTCGAGGGCCTCGTGCACATCTCCGAGCTCGCCCAGCACCACGTCGAGAATCCGCGCGAGATCATCCAGCCCGGCGATCCCGTCCGGGTGAAGATCCTCGAGATCGACTCCGAGCGCCGGCGCCTGTCCCTGTCGATAAAGCGCGTCGAAGGGCAGGTTCTACCGGTGCGGCCGATCGTGCCGCCCGTGGAGGGTGATGGCAGCGATCTCGACGACATGCCCGAACTCGGTCTGTCCGAGGACGTGTTCGTCGACTCCGGGTCCGCCCCAGCCGAGGCCGAGGCGCCGGAGCCAGCGCAGGTCGCTGCCGAGGAGCCCGAGCC
>JRHI01000165.1_pt1 | contig 73936 bp, 80 predicted proteins | sample 215371 | NCBI WGS metagenome assembly JRHI01 (sample SAMN02929681, study PRJNA255918) | sediment metagenome | biome: cave system; feature: Ice Cave; material: Sediment; isolation source: sediment from deep within a dark volcanic ice cave with no known source of... ... | reverse complement strand
GAAGAAGGACTGGGCGGCGATCGCGAAAGATCTCAAGCCCGTCTACACCGCGCCCTCGGAGTCAGCAGCGCTCGACGCCTTCGCCGAGTTCAGCGCCAAGTGGGAGAAGAAGTATCCCGCGATCATCCGACTGTGGACCAATGCCTGGGCGGAGTTCGTGCCCTTCCTCCAATTTGATCGGGAGATCCGCACGATTATCTGTACCACCAATGCCATCGAGTCGATCAACGCCCGGATCCGGCGAGCGGTCAACGCCCGGGGGCACTTCCCCACCGAGCAGGCCGCGCTGAAGTGCGTCTACCTCGCGATCATGAGCCTGGACCCCACCGGCAAGGGACAGCAACGCTGGTCCAACCGCTGGAAAGCCGCCCTCAACGCCTTCGACATCACCTTCGACGGACGCCTGTCCGCCGGACGAAAGTAACCCCAACAAGATCCAGTTACACCGTTAGCTTGACAGACCCGGCGGTGCCACCGCGCAGCAGTGGTTGCAGGAGTAGGGCGGCGGGGACCGATGATGTGCGCGCCGAGGAGCGTGCGGGCACCCGGTCGGCGATGAGCTTGACGAAGGTGGTGGTGTGCTCCAGCGCCCATCCGTCTGGGGTGAGGCTCGTTGGACAGCCGAATCGTGGTGTGCGGCCACGTTAGCGATCTGTACAATCCCGACCCCTGCCAGGACAGACCGGTCAGTTCACACAGGACACCCCGTCGATGGTGGGTGACAGCGGCTGGGTAGGCGGCGGGTCGGAGGCGTTGTGCGGTGTTGTGTCGGCGGCCTGACTGTCGGTCGGTAGCGGGATGCCGGAGTCGGACGTGCCGAGCGTACGGAGGAGGTCCCGGACCTGTGCGGGGTCGACCTGCACGGCCTGCCCGTCGCTCGGGGTGGGCAGGTCGAGCCGTCCGGTCGGGATGGTCTGGAACGCGATGTTGCCGCTGCTCATACCCTGGGCCTGCTGGAGAAATCCGGTGAGATCCCAGCCCTGGTCGAGCACTATGTACTTCGTGATCGAGGCGAGCAGCGCGGACAGGGTTGCGGGAGCGGCCAGAGTGTCAGCCGAGAGGACCTGGTGGGCCAAGCTGCTGAGAAACGCCTGCTGGCGCACGATCCGGTCCAGGTCACCGCGGGCCAGTCCGTGCCGTTGCCGGACGAACGCCACCGCCGAGGCGCCCTGCACGGTCTGCACCCCGGCGGGGAACTCCGCTCCCGAGTAGGCGTCCCGGACCGGGGCGTTGAGGCAGACCTGCACCCCGCCAACGGCTTGGGTGATCTCGTAGAAGCCGCCGAGGTTGACCTCGGCATAGTGGTCGACCGGCACGCCGCTGAGCTCCTCGACGGTCTGGATCAGCGAGCGGCGACCGGCCTGGCGGGCCTGCTCGTAGAGGTCGGTCCCGGTGATGCCCTGCGCCCGGAGCCGTCGCTGGGCGTCGTCGAGCGCGCGAGCATAGGCCGAGTTGAGCTTGTGCTTGCCATAGCCGGGGATCGCGACGTAGGAGTCCCTCGGCAGCGAGATCGCCACCGCCTTCTTGCGGGTGTCGTGGGGAAGGTGCACCAGGATCACCGTGTCGGTGTTCAGCTCTCCGGTGTCCGCGCCGGCGTGCAGCCGCGCGAGCACCGCCTCGGGCAACGGGTCGCCGTGGGCGTCGGTGCGACTGTCCAGCCCGACGAGGAGGATGTCAGCGGCGCCACCAGCACCGCTGGCTCGGTCAGGTACGCCAGCACCGTCAGTTACGCCGGTGGCGTCAGGTACGCCGCCGTGGTGAAGCGCACTGGCGTGGTCAACCACGTTGCTGGTGGCCAGGCCGCCGGAAAGCTGCTGGTAGGCCGACCACCCGTAGCCCGTCACCGTGAGCACGGCCGCCGAGACGAGCGCGACAGCGACCTTCGCCCCCCGCGTCACCCACCCGCGTGCGCTTGCACCTGGCGACACGCTCACGAGGGCCGGGCCGCGCACGTGCGGCGGGAACGCCGGGCTGGGATCTGTCACGTCCGGCATTGGTCAGCTCCCCGAGAATTGGCCGAGAGAACCACCGGACGGCGGCTGCTGATCTGCTTGTCGCAGCATCACTACTCCGTGGAGATTCTGAGGGGACGCCACCAGGGGTCTGGAGTAGCGGGATCGACACGGGCTACGACTCCGAGGAGGAGCCACCACTCGCTCACTTACAGACATGATAAGGGGCTGGGCCAAATCGAGCGAGATGGTTGAACGCGATCTTCGCAACCGTGCAGGATTCTGACGAAACGGTTTGGACAACCTGTGAGACCGTCGGGGTCCGTCACGCCAGTGCAGGAACCGCGCGAATAGGACCATCCGGAGATAGCTCCTGGGTCTGTCTGGGCCTATGCACCCATCGCCTCTCCGACTGTAGGCTAAGGAATGCTTACTCCCCTGCGACGTAAGGATTACGTAAGGGTTCTGAGGACTGTACCGCGCGGCATCATCGTGATGTCAGGAGAACGTCGGTCGTGGCGCCCCGCGGCCATAGACGATCGCCGGCGTTGGGCCTGCTGCGTGCCCTGCCCAACCACCCCTACAGACCACCGGGCCACCGCGTCACCCCAGAACCACGCCACCCGAGGCGCCAAGCCTTGAGGGATTCACTGACCGAGCTATAGGCGTTGTCGGCAGCAGCGTCACCTACGCTCGAACCACGGTATACATCGGCGTGGCGCATCGACGCGCGGGAATCGACTGGGCGCACTCGCAGGGTGATCGCGCGGCTGCGAGAAGGTGTGACGTGGTTTGTCGTGCTCACCGGGTTCTATTTAGCATTGATCTCAGAATATGACTGGCCGGAGGGCGCGACCGGGGTGGGCGCGGGCGCCGCGCTGGGCGCGCTGACCTGTCTTTCGCGCCGGGCACTTACGTCGTCGATGTCGATGCGGACAACGGGTGGGTGCCGGCTGAACGACCTCGATGCAGCCGAGTCCACGGCGATCTGGCGGTACAGGCGGCGTTGCGGGAGCGCGCGGACTCCGCGCCCTTCACTCCGGGCACGTCTCAGAACCAAAGGAGCCCGCGTAAACACCGGCCCGCTCGCTCCAGGCTTTGGTCAGCACGGCGGTTCGGGCGCGTTCGCGGGCTTGTTCCCAGCGGTCGAGGTGGACGCCGTGGCCAAGCAGTGAGGCCAGCCGGATGGCGCGGTGGTGTCAGGACCTCACGAGGCGTAAGCCGGAGAAAGCCCACCGCGCCGAGGCTGGGAAGAAGTTGCGGTACGTGACACGCTCGTGACCTGCGGGTGTTGCGCAGCTCGCGCCGCGCAGGACGTGCTGGTCGTTCATGAACTTGCCGTTGTATTCACCGACCGCGCCGGGCGCGGGCGTAAACCCCGGGTAGGGCAAGTAAGCGCTGGACGTCCAGGTCCAGACGTCACCTATGAGGGCGGGTCCAGCGGCACGGAGGTGCAGGCGGGCCGGGTCCAGCAACCCGCCGTGTTCGGACGGACCCTGCCCGCGGGCGGCTACTTCCCACTCGGCCTCGCTGGGCAGACGCGCACCCGCCCAGCGTGCGAAGGCATCCGCCTCGAAGAACGAGACGTGACATACCGGCTCGGTACCGCGCACCGCCCGTACGCCCGCGGTGGTGAACACGAACCATTGACCGCTCTGCTCCTGCCAGTAGGCCGGTGCGCGGATGTGCGACTCCGAGATGAACCGCCACCCGTCGGACAGCCACAGCTCCGGCCGCTGGTACCCGCCATCCGCCAAAAAATTCAGCCAGTCGTCGTTGGTGACCGCGCGGTCGGCGATTTCGAAGGGCTGGAGGAAGACGGTGTGACGCGGCTGCTCGTTGTCGAAGGCGAAGTCGCCGCCAGGATGGCCGATGTCGGTGAGCCCGCCCTCCACAGGCCACCAGCCCAATGGATTGTGCACCAGATCGTCCTCGACCGGTCGTTCCAACATCCCCGGACCGAAGGGGTGCCGCGATAGCAGGTGCTTGGCATCCATTACCAGCAGTTCCTGGTGCTGCTGCTCGTGGTGCAAACCCAGGACCAGAACGTCTCGCTGAGCCGTATCCAAATCGTCGGCGAGTAGCTCGCCGACCGCCTCATCGACATGGGTTCGGTAGCACGCTACTTCAGCAGTTGACGGCCGAGTGATCAGACCACGCTCGCACCGTGGATGCCGCGGACCGACTGCCTCATAATAGGAATTAAACAGGTAACCGAACGTCGGGTCGTACGGCGCATATCGGCCAGTAGCGCTGAGCAGGAATTCCTCGAAGAACCAGCTGGTGTGCGACCGATGCCACTTCGTCGGACTCGCATCGGGCATCGATTGGGCGGTCTGGTCCTCGGCCGATAATGGCGCTGCCAAGCGCTCAGTCATCTCGCGCACCGCGAAGTACCGCGTGAGCAGTGCAGGAGTGGTTGGTGCCGCGATCGTCATCTGACCTCCGGGGGGCTGTCGCAATGAGCGCCAGCCGCGCCCACAACTATTTTCCCAGGTGAGTCCGCCGCACAAACCACGCGACCGGCGACGTAACAGGTCTGTAAGACGCCGGTGGTAGCTGAGCAGCGCACGCGTCGAGGTCAAGGACATCTCACCGCCGCCAAGCAGCCCGCAGACCGGGACGTCGAGCAGCGAGCCCGGGGCGCCCGAGATTGCGGACCGCCCGCACCGTCGCCTGCCACGACCCGGGGACATCCAGCACCGCCCGCCCGGTGACCGCACCGGCCAGGGGACCCTCGACCACGGCTCGGCAACCTGCCCCAGCGTAGGTGTAGCCCAGGCCAGTCAGACCGCCGCCACTGACCTCGACGACGACCAGCGTCGTCGACGTCCAGGCGATGGTGCCGTCCGCCTCGGGCTGGTCGGTCGGGATCTCATAGACCGCCACCGCGACATCCTCGACAGTCACCTTGTCAGTGAGCACGGGTCCGACCAGCCAGAATCGCGCCGGTGAGGGCGAAGGAGGCGGCGGCCGCGGCGCCGACCAAGCCTGCGCGCCGCCGTCGTTTGTCGAGCGCGGCCAGGCCGAGCATCGAGGCGGCGTGAGCGAGATCGACATGCACCCCCCGGGTCAGTGCGCCGGCGCTGGGTGCCCCGCCGGTGAGGGGGGCGAGCCGGCGACGGGCTTGGTGCCGGTGGGCAGCCCGCGGTCATCGGTGGGCAGCCAGTTCTCGGCGTCCGGGGTGAGGGTGGCTGCATCGACGAACTCGGTACCCGCGGTGAGGTAGGGGTGCTGGCCGGTGGCGTACGGGCAGCGGGTGTCACCGAGGTTGGTCGCGGTGGTGCTCACGGTGAGGCCGACACTGGTATCGGTGTCGTGAACGGCGTAGTCGATCGCGACGTCGAGGGTGAAGGGGTAGCCGAGCAGCGGGTGCAGCACGGTGCCCAGCACGACCCGGTCGGCGTGGCGCACGCGCAGGGTCCAGTTGCGCCAGCGCAGGAAGCCGTGGATGGCGTTGTGCGCCTCGGGTCCAGTCAACGTGACTTGGTAGTTGGTTCCCGCGAAGGCGAAGGCGAAAGCGAAGGCGCCGTCGGCGAGCCGGTTGGGCCAGGGGATCAGCGGGGTGCCGCGGCCCCCGGTGTACATCTCCTGGCGCGGGTAGCCGTCCAGCACCGCCCGGCCACCGCAGGTGTAGCTGCGGATCCCGCCGCCGACCTCGACCAGCGTGGCGCGGTGGCCGCGGCGACGATCTCGAACTGCTCACCGGAGGGTGCGACACTCATCGGCCGGCCCCGGTGGGATCTTGCCAGGGCTTAGTGAGCCGCAGCGAGGTTTCCAACATCAGCGCGTGCAACGAAGGCCTGCGGCAGGTTGCCGCGCAGCTGGCGCTGGGTGACGTCGTACTCCTCGCTGAACAGCCCCGGTGGCCCGCAGGCGGCCTGGTTGCGTTCGAACCACCTGGTGGCCGCGACGGTGTCGCCCTGCTGGTGGGCGGCCAGCGCCATCAGGAATCCGCAGAGCCCGAAGGCGCCTTCGGCTTCGCCGAGCGGGCGGGTGTCCTGGCGGAACCGGTAGACGTAGCCCTGTTGGTCGAGTTCGTCGGTCACGGCGCGCAGGGTCGCCAGCGAGCGGGCATCGGCGGCGGGCGCCGCGCCGCGGATAGCCGCGAGCAGCAGCCGCATCCACCCGCGGGTCGGTGGGGGAACGTTGCCAGCGTCCCGAGGGGTGCAGGCAGTCGGTGTCGGTGTCGGCGACGATGGCGTCGGCCAGGTCGCGCCAGGCGGTCTCGGTGGCCTGCCAGGCCCGATCCGGGTCGGGCGGCTCGTCGCTCAGGACGGTGTCGCTGATTTCGAGAAGCAGGTCGTGGTGGGGGCCTCAGGCACCTTGATGGTGGTGTGCAGGCCGTTACTGGCCACGTGAGCGTCAGCGCCGTGCTGGTCATCGGTGCCTCGACCTTGTGGTGCTTCCTGCGGTTGTGGGGGTGCTCCCCGCGCGAGCGGAGGGGTCGTCGTCCATTGCCGCGCCGCTGGCCATCCGCTCCGCGAGCCGGGACGCGAGTGCCATGATCGTCAGCGCGGGATTGGCGCTGCCCTGGGTGGGGCACACGGATCCGTCGGCCAAGAACAGGTTCGGGACCGCCCAGGACCGCTGATTCGCATCGACCACGGAGGTCTCCGGAGAGCTGCCCATCCGGGCGCCGCCGATGAGGTGCGCGAAGCGCTGGATCGTGAGCACGTCCTGGGTGTCAGCGGCGTGCAGGATGTCAGTGATGATTTTCGTGGAGTAGGCGATATTGGCCTTGTCGTTGTCCGACAGGGTGTAGTCCATCCGGGCGATCGGCTGACCGTAGGGGTCGCGTTCGTCAGCCAGAGTCATCCTGTTGTCGGGATAGGCCAGCAGCTCGTTGAGCACGCCGACGGTGGCCCAGTGGTTGTAGTCACGCATGTACTCGCGCAGCGCCCGGCCCCAGTGCCCATCGGAGAGCACGTGCTCGGCCCACCCGATGGGCAGCGGGGACACGGTCTGGATGGAGAACCCCCGGGCGAAGCCCCGGGTCGTGTCGGTTTCGTAGAACTGCTCGCTGGAGATCTCCGGGGGCGGGGCCTTGTACATCCGCTGCTCCTCGGGCCAACGCCCGGCGGTCTGGCTGGCGCCTTGGACCATGACGTAGCGCCCGACCTGGTCCTCGGTGTTGCACAGCCCGTGCGGGAAGCGGCGACTGGTCGAGGTGAGCAGAAGCCGCGGGGTCTCGATGGAGTAACCGGCGACGGCGACGAACCGGGCGCGCTGCAGGCGGTGGGTCCCATCGCCCTCCCGGACGTAGACCACGCCACGGGCGCGGCCGGTGGCATCGTCGAGTTCCACCCGCAGCGCCATGCAGTCCGCCCTGATCTCCACGGCGTGGGCCAGCGCGTCGGGCAGGTGGGTGACATACGGGCTGGCCTTGGCGTTGACCTTGCAGCCCTGCAGGCAGTAGCCGCGGTAGATGCAGTGCGGCCGGTTGCCGAAGGTCCCGTTGACGATCCCCACCGGCCCGACCCGCATCTCGATGCCCAGACGCCACGCGCCCTCACGCATCTTCTCCGCGGCTCCGGACACCGGGTGCGGGGAGAACGGGTAGCGGTGCGGGTAGCCCCACGGCCAGTCCTGCCCGGCGACCGGCAGTTCCCGCTCGACCTGCTCGTAGTGCGGTCGCAGATCGTGATAGCTGATCGGCCAGTCGGCGCTCACGCCGTCGTCGGAGTAGGTGGAGAAGTCGCTGGGATGGAACCGGGGTGTGTAGCCGGCGTAATGCACCATCGACCCGCCGACCCCGCGGCCGGAGTTGTTCTTGCCCAGCTCGATCGGGTCGGCCCCGCCGATGATCCTTTTCTGGGTCCAGTACAGCGAGTGCGACCCGGCCTCATCCGACACCCAGTCCTCATCGGGATGCCAGAACGGACCCGCCTCGATGATGACCACCCGCCAGCCGGCCCGGGCCAGCCGCTGGGCGAGCACCGACCCGCCCGCGCCGGCGCCGACGATCACCAGGTCGACCTCGTCGCCGTCGTCGTATCGGCGCATCGTCGCCTCGCCGGGCAGGTCTCGGGTGTGGACGTCGAGCAGGAAGCGGGAGTCGTTGTCCCGCGGGCCGACCGAGCCCTTGAGCACACCACGCCAGAAATCGCCCATCAGTCCTGCTCGTCTTCGACGGCACGGACCGGGTCCTCGTCGGTGGCCCCAGGCTTTTCGAACGGCTCCCGGACGCCCGCCCCGTTGGTCCCTGGGCCGCCCAAGCGCATGTAACCTCGCGGGTAGGCCGGGCCGCCGAAGCCGATCTCGTTCCAGGCCCACGGGTGGGAGTAGAACGCGGCCAGGACCGCCCGCATCACCACCGACCAGGCGCGCTTTACGTTCAACTCATCCCAGGCGCCCCCGACCAGGCGGGCCTGCGCGAACTCGCCGACGATGTTCTCGCGACGTGCGGCGGTGCACCCGGCGAAGTCGACCCGGTAGCCCGCTACAGCGGTGTGGTCCAGCCCGGCCATCACCAGTCGCCAGGTGTCGCGGTCATCAGGCATGTCGGCGTACTGGTAGCCGTCCAACTGCCCTTCGGCCAGTTTGGTGTCCACCATTTCCGCGACCGGCACCCGGGGTTCGGTGTCCTGGGCAAGCACTGTGTCGCAGAACGCCCGCAGCGTCGGCTCCTCGTCTGCGGTGAAAAACCGCAGCGGCCCGGGCGGCTCCAGCCGGGCCAGCACTACCCGTTTGGTGGACTCGTCCCAGGTATCGACGGCGTCGAACACATCGAAGTCCGGGTAGCGCCCGATCATCTGCGGAGTGGTGCCGCGCCGCTGCCGGGGCAGCCACGACGGGTGCAGCGGCCGCCCGTCGTGCCGCCGGTTGGGCAGGTGATCGGGTCGCGAGACGTCGGGCACCAGCTCACTTCTCCCGGCGCAGCACGGCCGCGAGCAGACCCATGCCGCCGACCATCGCCATCAACCCGGGCGCGGAGATCGGCGGACCCATCGGCAGGTTGTAGGAGTACAACTTCCAGCCACCCGGCTTGCGGGACACCCCGCGAGCATGGAAGTACTCACCCAGCAGCCCATTGGCCGTGTACAGCGCCGCGGTCACCGGCAGCGCGGTCTTGGCCCACCGCTTGGAGAACACCCCGCCGATCCCCGCTACCACCAGCGGCGGGGTCAGCACGATCGGGGTCCACATCCACTTGTTTCCGAAGCTGGCCTTGTAGTGCTCCAGGTACACCTCGGCTCCCGTTATCAGCGCCGAGGCCGCGGTCAACCCGGACAGTGACCGCTCGAACCGGCCGTGCTCCACGCTGCGCACAACCCGGTCCAGCAGATGCTCAGCACCGACCACCGCGCCGCGCAGGGACCCCGGACCGACCACATCGCCAGCCGTGCTCAGGGCATTCACCGGCCTGGAGCCGGTGCGGCGCTTTTTCCCCAGGATGGCCATCCTCTACCGCCCCGGGAGGTACTCTTGGGCGAACTCGCGGACCGCCGACAAGGCCCCGGGCAGGCCTTCCTTCGGGGCGGCGGCGAAGGCTTTGGTCATCGCCGCCATCTGCGCGAAGCTGACGTGCGGCGGGATCGGTGGCTCCTCGGGGTCGGTCATCGCGTCGATGATCACCGGACGGTCCGCGGACAACGCCTCCCGCCAGGCGCCCTCGATCTGATCGGACCGGTCGACCTTGATGCCCTTGAGACCGATCATCTCGGCGTAGGCGTGGTAGGGCACGTAGGGGATGTCCTGGGAGCCGTGGAACTTGGGATCTCCGGCCATCGCGCGTTGTTCCCAGGTGACCTGGTTGAGGTCTTCGTTGTTCAGGACCAGCACCACCAGCCGTGGATCTCTCCACGTCTTGTAGTACTTCGCGGCGGTGAGCATCTCGGCCATGCCACCCATCTGCATCGCCCCGTCGCCGACCATCGCCACTGCCACCCGGTCCGGGAAGGCGAACTTCGCCGCAATCGCATACGGCACCCCGGGCACCATGGTGGCCAGGTTCCCCGACAACGACGCCTTCATCCCGCGGCGAATCTTCACGTGGCGGGCGAACCAGTTCGCCGCCGACCCCGAGTCGCTTGACAGGATCGCGTTGTCGGGCAGTTGCCGGGATAGTTCAGCGAACAGCGCCTGCGGGCGGACCCGCGGCCGGTTCCCGTCCCGGTCGATGTCGGCGGGCTTGGCGCGGTCATCCATCAACCGCCACCACTGCTCCACGCCCTTGACGATGCCCTCCTGCCAGGACCGGTCGGTCTTTCGCTGCAGCAGTGGCAGCAGCTCGGCCAGGGTTTGTTTGCTGTCGCCGACCAGGGCGAGGTCCATCGGATAGCGGATCGAGAGCATCCGCCCCAACAGGTCGATCTGCACGCCCTTGACCTTGCCCTCCTCGGGGAGGAACTCCGAGTAGGGGAAGCTGGAGCCGACCATCAGCAGGGTGTCGGCGCCCTGCATCATGTCCCAACTGGGTCTGGTGCCCAACAGTCCGATCGAGCCGGTGCAGAACGGCACGTCGTCGGGCACGGCGGCCTTGCCCAGCAACGCCTTCGCCACCCCGGCGCCCAGGGTGTCCGCGACCGCGATGATCTCGTCGGTGGCGTGCAGCGCCCCCTGACCGACCAGCATCGCGACCTTCTCGCCGGCGTTGAGGATGTCCGCGGCGGCCTGCAGGTCGTGGCGCTCGGGGATCATGCGACCTGGCCAGTAACCGACCCCGGAGTGCATCGTGTGGGTCAGGTGCGGCTGCTTTTCCACCGCGTCCATCTCCTGCACATCCGAGGGGATGATCACGCAGGTGACGGTCTTCTCGGCCTGCGCGATCCGCAACGCCCGGTCCAGGATGTGCCGGATGCTGCCCGGCTCGTTGGCCTGCTCGCAGTAGGCCGATGCCACGTCGGAGAAGAGCTGCAGCAGCTTGACCTCCTGCTGGAAATGCCCACCCAACGCGCGCACGAACGTCTGCCCGACTATCGCCACCACCGGCTGGTGGTCGAGCTTCGCGTCGTACAACCCGTTGAGCAGGTGGATCGCCCCCGGCCCTCCGGTGGCCAGGCACACCCCGACCTCGCCGGTGTACTTGGCGTGCCCACACGCCATGAACGCGGCCATCTCCTCGTGCCGGGTCTGGATGAACCGCAACCGGTCCTCATAGCGTCGCAGCGCTCCGAGGATCCCGTTGATCCCATCACCGGGGAACCCGTAGATCGTGGAGACGCCCCACTCCAGCAGACGCTCACACAGATAATCCCCAGCTGTCTTACCCATGACCGATCCCCGATCCTCGACTAACAGAAGAAACCCGGCGTAATCGACAGAGGAGCTGATCGTGTCTCACGCAAGACGCCGGCGACGGCGACAAAGATCCGCATTTTTCCACCACGCGCCGGTAAGAGACGCTACCGTCCGCGAAAGCAAGCCGCAGGTCGAAAGAGTGCTACGACAGTATCTTGTAATATTTACCGCGAGAGGTGTAGCCGCGCTGATGTGGGGCACTCCTTGTTGACGGGCGCCCCGCACGGGCCGGCCGGTTCGAGGAGCGGGAGCGGTGCCCATGTCTCGTCAAGCGAACGTTGGTGCGCAGAAGCATTTGCAGGTGTCCCCATGAGAGGCTTGCTCGCCGGGATGCTGCTCGGAGCCGCGGCTGGGGCCGCCGGCACTACCATGCTCAACGCCGTGACCTACCTGGACGTAGTGGCGCGCGCCCGCCCGGCCAGCAGTACCCCGCAAGACACCGTTGAGGCGCTCTCGAAGAAGACTCACATCTCCGTCCCCGGGCAGGGGGAGGCCCGGACGAATCGGGTCGCCGGGCTTGGCTCGCTCACCGGTATCGCCGCTGGGGTCGGCACCGGGGCGCTACTGGGGCTGGCCCGCGCGGCCGGCTACCGACCTGGGATTGTAGTCAGCGGCCTGGTCGCGACCCTCGGGGCGCTGCTCGGCACCAACGGGCCCATGACGGTGCTCGGTGTTACCGACCCGCGCACCTGGGCAGCCAAAGACTGGGTGGCCGATGTCATCCCACATCTGGCCTACGGTGCCCTCACCGCAGCGGTGCTCAACGATCTAGACCACGACTGACGAGCCCAGAGTCGACGCGAACGAGCCAGCGTGAACGCCATCGAAGACTACGGGTTTCTGTCCGATCGTCATTCGGCCGCGCTGATCGACCGGGCGGGTTCCGTGGATTGGTGGTGCGTTCCCCGTTTCGACTCCGCCTCGGTCTTTGGGCGACTGCTCGGGCCCGACGCAGGCCACTGGTCACTGCGCCCGACGGCCGCCTTCGAGGTCGAGCGCCAGTACGTGACGGACTCCCTGGTGCTGCACACCGTTTCACGACCGCGAACGGTGAGGTGACGGTCACCGACGCGCTGGGTCTGGAGCTCGGTGCACGAGGCCATGCGATCGGTCTGCAGGGCTTGACCTTCCAGCCCACAGATGCGGTGGTGGCAGCGGCGACGACGTCGCTTCCGGAGAAGCTCGGCGACGACCTCAACTTCGACTACCGCTACGCGTGGCCGCGTGACCTCAGCTTAACGATCCGCTCGCTGTGGATCGCCGCATGTCCCGACGAGGCCAACCGCATCACCCTGGCCGACCGGGCCGCTGCCACCTGGCGCGAGCCGGACGCCGGGATGTGGGAGGCCCGCGATCAGCGTCGCCAGTACGTCTCCTCCAAGGTGATGTGCTGGGTCGCCCTCGACCGTCTAGGACAACCGCCATGAACACGATGCCAACGCCGCGTCGAAGACTTGACCCCGGTTGCATGCGCTTGCGGATTGCGCAATCATCGAAGTCGATCACGACGAAGCCGCCAAGCGGTGACGCCGCCTGGTCGCGATGTCGCCGCCCCAGACACCGGCGGGCTGTGCCACACCCGGGAGGCACCCGTGGACAACCCTGCATCCCAGTCCTCGGTGCTGGCCGAGCCGTCTGTGCGCGACCTGCGGCCGGGGGACCGCTTCCCGGACCTCGCGCTGCCCGACGGCGACGGTCACCCGCGCACGCTGTCTGAGCTGGCTGGCGGTGACCCGCTGCTGCTGCACACCTACCGCGGTTGGTGGTGCCCGAAGGAGCGCGCGTTCCTGCGCACCTTGACCGGTTGGCAGGGCGAGCTGGAGGTGGCCTACACCCGCCTGGTGTCGGTGAGCGTCGACCCGCCGGCGGTCGTCGCGGCGTTCCGGGCCGGTCTGGACGCGAGGTGGCCGTTTCTGTCCGACGCCGACCGCACCGCGCTGCCCCGGCTGGGGCTGCTTGAGGTGGCGGACACTGTCCACACGCCTTACCTGCCCACGCTGTGGCTGCTGCGACCCGACCTGATCGTCCACCGCTGGTGGAACGGCTACTGGTACTGGGGGCGCCCGACGCTGCCGGAGCTGCACGTCGAGCTGCGGACGCTGGGTGCGGATCTTCGCCCCGACTGGGATCCGCCGCGCCCGGACGCGCGGTGAACGCCTGGTTGGCGCTCGCCGACGCGCCGCTGGCAGCGATGCACGCTTGCGCGAGTGCACAAGTGCTGTCGGCGTGGCCCGACACCGACCGGCGACCGCACCCGCTGGCCCGGCGGTTGGACCCGCGGGTGCTCGACCCGAGCGGACCGCCGGCGCAGGTCAGCCTCCTGTGGCTGGACCTCGAGCACCTGCCCCTGTTCGACGACCCCGCCGTCGTGCAGGCGCGCCGGGCGGCACTGCACCTTCCCGCCCCCCGCGCGGTATCGAGCCTCACCGTAGACAGCACCCACTTCGCCGGCTCGCTGTGGGTGGGCGACAACGCGGCCGGCGTAGGCATGGACCCCTTCCGGTTGGTGGGACCCGTCCGGGTGCTCTCCGTCGGCGCCGGCCTGCTTGGCCGTGCGGTCACGCTCGTGGGACCCGCCCTTGAACGCTATGGCGGCGCGCCCTGGCCGTCTGGCTCCTTCTGACGCAGCACCGCGGCGACGCAAGACTGGAGGCGCGGGATCGGTGCATCAGGGTGAACAAGGACCAGGTGGGTGGCCCGCCCGGACGCCAACCCGGTGGCTTACGGTCACACCGGTGTCCACTGATCGCCACTCGCAGGGCGCCGAGCGTCCGCTGCGCGTGCTGGTAGACGGCACGCCACTGCTCGGGCAGCGCAGCGGGATCGGTCGCTACACCGTCGCGCTGCTGCGGGAGCTGGCCGCCCGATCCGACGTGGCCGTCACAGTCACCGCGTTCACTGCTCGCGGCCAAGTCACGCTGCGCGGTGCGGTACCCGGCGGGGTGGCCGTGCGCGGCGCGCCGGTCCCGGCCAGCGCGCTGCGGGCGTTGTGGGACTTCCTGTCCCCGCCTCAGCGCGACCTGACCGACCTCGTCAAGCGCTCCGTGGCCCGTGCGGCGATCGTCTGCACCCCGAGCGACGCGGTGGCCCAACAGGTGGCCCGCTGGCTCGGCGTACCCGTAGACCGGATCGTGGTCACCCCGCTGGGGGTGGATCGCTCCTGGCTGGACGCCGCACCGCCCACCGAAGCGCTCCGCGCCAGGCTGGGCTTGCCACCACAGTACCTGCTGTTCGTCGGGGCGGCACAGCCGCGAAAGGGTCTCGACGTCGCGCGATGAGGGTTTCGGCTTGCCGGTACTGGAAGCGATGGCCGGGACACCGGTGGTGTGCTCCGATCTGCCGGCACTGCGAGAGATCGCCGGGGGCCTCGCCATCCTCGTTCCGCCGGGGGACCCCACCGCCCTGGCCTTGACGCTGGTCAGCGTGAACGGCGCTGCCGGCGATCCGGCCGGCGCGGCCGCCCGACGCGCGCACGCGTCCCGGTACAGCTGGCGAGCCTGTGCGCAGGCGACGGTCCGGGCGTACCGGAAAGCCCACGGCTGACCCAGGGCACAGGGAAATCTCACAGGATTCCAGTGACGGACACTGCGACCACCCGTGATGGACACACCAAGATAGGTTTCACCCACAGGGAGTAACGGTCAAGCGTTACCAAGCCGTTATGCTTTCCTCTGGGGTCGCACACAGCTACGAAAAGCGCGAGAGAGGACCGTTTCGCCCCCCTCGATTGCCGGGGACCGTCACATTCAGCTACGTCAAACGTTGGCGCACGCCTGCGCCAACGCGATGGCGCGCGCCTTCATACAGGAGGGGGAGGACGATGCTCACTCGCCGAACTCAGATCGGGGCCATGATAGCGGCTCTGAGCGCGGCAACTGTAGCAGTCACGGTCAGCGCATCAGTGGCGGGGGTGGCGCAGACGGCGCCGTTGGGTGGGGCGAGCCCGGTCGCCGTCCTGACCGGTGCCAAGTCCATCAACTCAACCGAGGCGCGGTACCAGGTCAAGGGCACCGACCTCGGGATCATGTGGACCGACGAGCGAGGCCAGATCCTAGCCGCCTTCGGCGACACCTTCGGGCCCGGATGGGCCGGTATCAGCAGCGGATTCGCCAACCCCACCACTATCGATTGGCGCTCGAACACGCTGGCCCGCAGCACGGACCGGAATCCGGCCAACGGCATGTCGTTCAACAACTACGTCACCGACCGTCCGGGCCATGCCAAGGAGCTGCTGCCGTCGCTGAAAAAGGACGGCGTCGAGATGACCAAGATCCCGACTGGCGGCATCAACGTCAGCGGCCGCAACTACCTGGCTTACATGTCCATCCGCAGCTTCACCCAACCCGGGCAATGGCTCACCAACCGCAGTGGCATCGCTTACTCCGACGACGGCGGCCAGACCTGGAAGGACGCCTCCATCTCGCACCGGCCGAACACTACGGGCTTCGACGATCAATTTCAGATGATCGCCTTTGCCCAGCGGGACGGTTTCGTCTACGCCTACGGCACGCCCAACGGCCGCTTCGGTGACGCCCACGTCGCCCGGGTGCCCGAGCAGCAGCTGCTCGACCAGTCCGCCTACGAGTACTGGACCGGGAAAACCTGGCAGCGGGGCAACAGTGAAACCGCGACCCCTATCGTCGATGGGCCCGTGGGGGAGCTGTCGGTCCGCTACGACCAGACTCTCAAGAGCTGGGAGATGATGTACCTCGACGAGTCGCGCAAGGAGATCGTGGTCCGGCTGGCGCCGCAACCGGCTGGACCGTGGAGCGCGGCGATTCCAGTCGCCACATCGCGCGAATACCCGGACCTCTACGGCGGATTTCTGGACCCGGACTCCAAGGGCTCGGACCTCTATTTCACGATGACCCAGTACGGCAGCTACAACGTCATGATGATGCACGCCAAACTGCCGGCCAGCGCAGTCCGCGACGCACTGAAATAACCCCAGTCGCGCCGCTTGGGCATGTGCCGTGAACGACGCTCAGCAACGTCAGCTGGCAAGCGCGCCGGCGGCGACGGCGGCGTGTAGCGCCGCTCGCCAGTGGCGTAGCTCGGGTAGGCCGGCGGCTACCCATCCGGCGGTGTCCAGGACCGAGTTCGCTGGGCGCGGGGCGGGGCGGGGGTAGTCGGCGGTGCTGCACGGCCGCACCCGATCCGGATCGGCGCCGGCCTCGGCGAACACCGCCCTGGCCAGCCCGAACCAGGTCGTGATGCCGGCGTTGGCACAGTGCAGCACACCAGTCGGCACCCGGTCCGCGGCCAGCGCGAGTGCGATCAGGCCGTCAGCAAGGTCCGCCGTCCACGTCGGGTTGCCGTGCTGGTCGTCGACCACCCGGACGGGGTCACCCCCACGTGCCATCCGCGCCATGGTGCGGACGAAGTTGCCGCCATGGGCGCCGTAGAGCCACGCGGTCCGCACCACATGCGCGGGCGCACCAGAAGACAGCACCGCCCGCTCCCCCGCGAGCTTGGTTCGGCCGTACACGGTCCGCGGCGCCGTGCGGCCGTCCACCTGATTGGGCCCCGCGCTGTCGCCGGCGAAGACGTAGTCGGTCGAGACCTGCACCAGATGCGCGTGATGCGCGGCGCAGGCCAAGGCCAGGTTCGCGGGACCCTGCGCATTGACGGCGTGGGCTCGCGCGGCACCCTCACGCTCGGCGGCGTCCACCGCCGTGTAGGCCGCCGCGTTGATCACCACCAGCCTGCTGCCGCGCCCAGCCAACGACATCGCGCTAGACACCGCTGCAGGATCGGTGATGTCGAGTTCCGCCGAGCCCGCCGCGCGGACCCGGGTGATCCCGGCGCGGACAGCCGCGGCCGCCACGTCTCGACCGAGCTGTCCCCCACCACCAGTGACCAGTAACGACAGGTTCATGTCAGCTTCAACGGCTCCCACCAGTCCCGGTGCTCGGCATACCAGCGCACCGTCTCGGCCAGCCCGCGGGTGAAGTCGACCTCGGGGACGTAGCCGAGTTCGGTGCGGATCTTCGTCCAGTCCACCGAGTACCGGCGGTCATGGGCTTTGCGATCGGCCACCGGCTGGACTTGGGACCAGTCCGCGTCCAGGGCATCGAGCAGCAGGGCGGTGAGCTCGGTGTTGGTCAGCTCGGTGCCACCGCCGATGTTGTAGATCTCCCCCGCCCGACCGCTGTCCAGCACCAGCGCGATGCCCCGGCAGTGGTCGTCGACGTGCAGCCAGTCCCGCACATTGAGCCCATCGCCGTACAGCGGCACCGCCAGCCCGTCGAGCAGGTTGGTGACGAACAGCGGGATGACCTTTTCCGGGTACTGGTAGGGCCCGTAGTTGTTCGAGCAGCGGGTGATCCGCACGTCCATGCCGTGGGTGCGGGCGTACGCCCGGGCAAGCAGATCGCCACCTGCCTTCGACGCCGAGTAGGGCGAATTCGGCTCCAGCGGGTGGTTCTCGGACCACGAACCCGACTCGATCGACCCGTAGACCTCGTCGGTCGAGACGTGCACGAACCGCGACACACCGGCCGCCAGCGCGGCCTGCAGCAGGATCTGGGTACCCACCACATTGGTCACCACGAACGGGTCGGCACCGATGATCGAGCGGTCCACATGGGACTCCGCGGCGAAGTGCACGACCGCATCGATGCCGACCATCAGATCGGCGACCAGCGGCCCTTCGGTAATGTCACCCTTGACGAAGTGCAGCGCCGGATCGGTCGCGACCGGCGCGAGGTTCGCCTCATTACCGGCGTAGGTCAGCTTGTCCAGCACCACCACCTCAGCGCCGGACAGCGTTGGCTCCGCACCCTGTAGGACCCGACGCACGAACGTCGACCCGATGAACCCGGCACCGCCGGTGACCAGCAACCGCATCCGCGCACCCTCCGCTGCCGTCTCAAACCCCTGGTCGGCCGGAGGCGACCAACGGCGGTCGAGTGTGCCACGGCAACCTGACCAGGGGCTCACACGTCTGGACTAGGCAGTACTGCCGCCACACCAGTCGCAGGACGCAGGGGGGCATCCGTGGACGACAGGCCAGCTCGGTCGGGGGGCGCCGACCGGTCGGGTCGGCGGCGCAGGCCAGTCGGCGGTCGACCGCCCCGGCGACGCCGCCACCATGGCTTGCAGCTCGCCAAGCTGGCGCTCGCTATGGTCTCGATGCTGGTGCTCGGCCTCACCGGATACGGGTGGGCGACATTCCAGACCCTCCACCAGGGCTTGAGCACCACGAACGTGATCGGTTGGGCCCTCCCGGACAAAGCCACCGACATCCTGCTGGTCGGTCTGGACAGCAGGACCGACGCCCACGACAACCCACTGGCCCGCGACGTGCTGGCCCGGCTGCGCGCTGGTGACAACGAGGGTGAGCTCACCGACACCATGATCCTGGTGCGGATCCCGAATGACGGCCAGCACGCGGTAGCGATCTCACTGCCCCGGGACCTGTACGTGGAGCTGCCTGACGGCTATGGCAAGCACAAGCTCAACTCCGCCTTCGCCCGCGCGCGCAACGCCACCGCCCAGCGGCTCGTCGCGCAAGGCGCCGACCCAGCGACGGTGCGTACCGAGTCGGTCGCCGCTGGCCGAAAGGTGCTGCTACAGGCCGTCAAGGACCTGACCGGCGTCGGTATCGACCACTACGCGGAGATCAACCTGCTCGGCTTCTCCCTGCTCACCGATGCCGTCGGAGGAGTTCAGGTATGCCTCAAGGCTCCGGTTCACGACCGGTTCTCCGGCGCGAACTTCCCCGCGGGCCAGCAGATGATCTCGGGACCGGACGCGTTGGCGTTCGTCCGGCAACGCCACGGACTGCCCCGTGGTGACCTGGACCGCATCGTGCGCCAGCAGGCGTACATGGCCTCGCTGGCGCGCAAGGTGCTGACCGCGGGGACGCTGGCCAACCCCAGCCGGATCAATCAGCTGATCAATGCGACGCAGCAGTCGCTGGTGCTCGACGAGGGCTTCGACGTGCTCGACTTCGCCACTCGGATTCAGGGCCTCGCCGCCGGCAACGTGGTTTTCCTGACCGTCCCGGTACTGGGCGACGGCAACAGCGAGTCCGACGGCGCGGTGCTCGACGTCGATCCGGAGGCTGTGCGCGCGTTCGTCGGGCAGGCGATCGACGCCCCTTCCACGACTGATACCAAGCCTGACTCCCCGTCCGAGCCGACGCTCACAGTCGACGTGTTCAATGCCTCGGCCGTGCGCGGACTCGCCAAATCGGTCTCCGATCGGCTGACCAGGCAGGGATTCCTGCCGGGAACGGTCGGCAACGGCCCCACCCGACCCACCACTGTCGTGCGCTACCCGACCGGCGGGCAGGACGCCGCCCGCACGGTGGCCGCCGCGCTGGGCGGCGTGCCGGTCGAAGAGGACTCCCATCTGGTGACCGGCACCGTGCAGATCTACCTCGGCAAGGACTACGCGAGGCAGGGCAAATTGCGAGTCGCGGGTGCGCTGCCGCGGCGGCTGCCGACGCCGGCCGCGAGCGACGTCGCACGGCCGATCGCCGACATCGCTGGCGCCGATAGCACCACGATCGCAGCGGCGCCAGCGTCAACGCCGCCGGCGCCGCCACCGCGACCGTCGATGGTGGGCGGAAAGGTGCCGTGCGTCTCCTGAGCCGCCGCCCGGCACGCGGTTGGGGCCGAAGTTAAGCTATCGAACCGATGACCATCACCGATCAGGTGCTCGGCCCGCTGCTGCGCGCGGACCCGGCCAGACCGCGCATCACCCACTACGACGACGCCGCCGGCAGCCGGATCGAGCTGTCCGGCGCCACCCTGACCAACTGGGCGGCCAAGACCGCGAACTGGTTACGCGACGAGCTCGACGTCCAACCCGGCGACACCGTCGCGGTGTTGCTACCACCGCACTGGCAGACCGCCGGGGTGCTGCTGGGCGCCTGGTGGTGCGGCGCGACAGTCACCGCGTCGGCCGCTGGCGCGCAGGTAGCGCTATGCGGGCTTGAACGAATCAGCGAGGCCACCGGCGCCGACGAGGTGGCCGCGGTCGGGCTGGATGCGCTGGGCGCGGGAATCCCGGTGCTGCCGCCCGGGATCCGGGACTACGCCAGCGAGGTCCGGGTGCACGGCGACACGTTCGCATCCGGCGGCTCCGGCCAGGACGTCGAGACGATCATCGCCGCTGCCAGGGCCCGAGCCACAGCGCTGGGCCTGGCAGCTGGTGATCGTCTGCTGTGCACCACGAGCTGGGACCTGACGGTGCCGGGTGAGGTGCTCTTGGCGGTGCTGGCCGCCGACGCTTCCCTGGTGCAGTGCACCGGTGCCGACCCCGCCGCGCTGACGGATCGCTGCACCGCAGAGCGGGTCACGACGACCCTCGGATGACGGCGCGGAGCCGGTTTGGCCATCTAACATGCATGGTACGACGTAGTTGAACCGACTACGCTAGCACCTGTGAAGGTGCATTGGACGCGAGCCAGGGTCGAGCACATCGGCACCAGAGCGGATCGCTATCCCGACGCGATCGACATCGATGTGGAGTGGGTCGACGAGGCTGTGGCCGACCCGAGGGCCGTGGTCAGCGACCCAGATCCGAAGTCTCACACGGGGCGATCCGCATCGTCGGGTACTCACCGATGGCTGGTCTCGTGCTTACGGTCGTCGCGGTCCGAATCGATGGCGAGCGATGGGACGCTACAGCGTGGAAGACAACAGGCGCGGAACGCCGCAGTTACCAGGAGGCACACGATGACGATCAGATCTGAAGCTGAGATCAATCGGCTGCTCGCATCGGCCGCAGCCGAGTACGCCGACGAAGAGAGAGAAGCTGCTGAGGAGGAATCCCACGTAGCAACCGCATCGACGGTGTTCTCCGTGCGCCTCAATCCCGCTGTCTACGAGGCCGTCAAGACCGCCGCTGACCGGGCGCATCTGACTCCATCGGCGTTGATCCGGCAGTGGGTGACCGAACGCGTCGAAGCAAAGGATGAGGACACCGAACTGGCCAGTGCGGTTGCGACACTGCGCCGGGACGTCGAGCGCGTGGCTGCCCTGGTAAGACCCGCCTGAAAAGCGGGTGACGGCGCGCTGATCCAGCCTTGCTGTGCTGGGCCAATGTGCCGGGCGACACCGGCGGTTCGGGGCGAGCCACCCGGGATCCCGCGATACGCTGTGGGTGGCAGCGATCGGGAAGATTCGGCGGGGAACCATGCGGCGTGTGTTGATGTTATTTGTCGTGGCGTTTTTGCTTACTGCATGCTCAGGGAGCTCCCCAGGACCGTCCAGCGGTGGGGCTACGCCACGCCCGCAGGCACAGGTCAACACCCTGCCGGGCGACAAGGCCTCGAACGTCAGCCCCACGCTGCCCGTCTCGGTGCGAGTCATCGGCGGCGTCTTGAATCAGGTGGCGCTGACCAACCCGGATGGCCGAGCGATCGCCGGCGCCCTGAGCACAGACCGGCAGAGCTGGATCAGCTCGGAGGCACTGGGCTACAGCAAGACCTACACCTGGCACGGCAGCGCGGCCGGCCCCGACCGGCTGTCCGTGCCCGTGGCCGGCTCGTTCACCACCGTCAAGCCGAAGCGGCAACTCCACGCCACCCTGAACATCGGCGACGGCGACACCGTCGGCGTCGCCGCCCCGATCATCCTGCAGTTCGACCACCACGTGTCGGACAAGGCCGCCGCGGAGCGAGCACTGCAGGTGCAGGCTTCCGTGCCCACCGAGGGATCGTGGGCCTGGCTACCCGACGACAACGGCGGCTCCCGGGCGCACTACCGGCCCCAGGACTACTGGCAGCCCGACACCAAGGTCAGCGTCACCGCCAAGCTCTACGGCGTCGCCCTGGGCGACGGTTCCTACGGCAAGGAAGACATCAGCACGAGGTTCAAGATCGGTCGCTCCCAGATCGTCAGGGCCGACGTCAACAGCCACCACATGGTGGTGATCCGAGACGGCCAGGAGGTGATGAACTTCCCGGCCAGCTACGGGCTGAGCTCCGACCCGAATCGCAACACCACCAGCGGCATCCATGTGGTGATGAACAAGGCCCAGACCGTGCTGATGTCCAACCGGGCCTATGGATACGTCAACATACCCGAGCACTGGGCGGTGCGGATCTCCAATAACGGGGAGTTCATCCACGCCAACCCGGAGACCACCGGCGTGCAGGGGTCCTCCAACGTCACCCACGGTTGTGTCAACCTGTCCACCGCGAACGCTCAAGAGTACTTCGGCACCGCGATCTTCGGGGACCCGGTCGAGGTCACCAACAGCCCAACCCCGCTGACCGGGGCCGACGGTGACATCTACGACTGGACCGTGCCGTGGGAGAACTGGCTGGCGATGTCCGCCCTGCACTCCTGACGCTGGCAAGTCTGACCGCGATCGGCGACGTCCGCCGAACTGCGCAAAACGGCGCAAAATACGTCGGATTGAAGCCGCTACGCGCACGCCTCATAACGCACAGTTTCAGATAACGGGATGCGTAACGCGATCTCGGTACGCCGCGATGAATCTAAACAAGGACCGCACCAAGAGGTGGATCATGAGGGCAAGAACGGGCTCGCTGACCAGTCGAACCGCGGCATCCCCAGCCCCGAGTGCAGTGACAATCAGTGCTCGTCCCGTCACGCGGCCACACCACAATTGAACAGGCGATAGACCCGGGCGTGTTCGAACAACAAGGCGGAGGCTGAGATGGGCAACTACATAGTTAACGGCGAGATTGTCGACGTGCGTGGGGAGCAGCCGACCGCGGCCGACCTCAAGCGCCAAGCCAACAGCGTGCTGTCTGATTGGGTCATGGCAAGCATGCCCAATGGTCAGATCGTCAAGCTCGAGGACCACAAGCCGCTGCCGGTCAATGCGGTCGACTACTCAGTGGTAACGCCTTTCACTTACGGCTGATGGTCAGGTCGGGGACAATGTCGTCGATAACGAACGATCTCGAAACGCGGCGCAGGCTCAGCCGGCTCAAAACCGAGGCGCTATTGCTCTCGCGACGGTTCGGTGACGCCCGCTTCGACACGGAGAGCGGCACCTGGTTCTACATCGAACGTTTTCCGATCGCTCCGGGATGGAACAAATCCCATATCGAAGTCCTCATCGATATCCCCTATGGCACCCCCGGCTATCCGTCGGTATCGCCAGAATGGTTCTGGACGGACCACGATCTCCGGACCAACGATGGACAGCCACTCAACCACTTCTTCACGCGGGGCCCGGGCAGTGACCGCGAACATCACAACCATGGCTGGGGGCACTTCTGCGTGCACGTTATCGGGTGGCGACCAGCGGGTGGCGCAGACTTGCTTCGTGGGCACAGCCTGATAACTTATCTCGATCTGATCGCGGCGATCTTTCGCGATCGACGCACTTTGAGCGGAGCGAAATGATGACGCGCGAAGTGGACGACATTGTCTTGAGTTCCGTCCTCTGGTCGCAGCTCCGCGAGCATCTGCTCTCTGCCAATGCCCAACGAGGACGATCGGGTTGCAATGAGCAGATGGCGTTTATCCTCGCGGCACCCAATGCATCAGGAAGCAGGACACGTCTGGTAGGTCATGAGCTACTGCACGCTCAGCGGACGGACTTAGATCATCAGTCACCGTCGGCAATTGGCCCAAACGGTGAGTTCGTCGCCACCGCATTGACTCGGTGCCGGCAGGAGGGCTGGAGTCTCATCGAGGTGCACTCGCACCCCTTTGACTTCACGCCTGGCACTACGTTTAGCAGCATCGACTGGTCCAACGACCGGGTGAAAATGCCGAAGCTCGCTTCAATGCTACCCGAGCCGTTTTACCACGCCACGATGGTCGTCGGACAGAACGGCCTTGATGCCCATTATTATCAGCGGGTAAGCAAGGCGATCCGGTCGGTGAAGCAAGTAACCATCGTCGGTAGCGAATCCGATAATTCACCAGTTTTACGCTACTTCCCATCATCCAGTTCTGCGGCTGCGTCACTCCCCCCGCACGTCACGCTCCCGGGCGACGTGCGTCACAGCCGCCAGCTGCCCCTGCTTGGCGTCGCCACGCAGGAGGCCCTCTTAAAAGCACGGGTGGCTGTCGTCGGCCTTGGCGGTCTTGGCTCGTTCGTTGCCTTGGAACTTGCCTACCTCGGCGTCGGCCACCTGACTCTGATTGATCCGGACCGCATCGAACTGAGCAATTTGAACCGCCTCATCGGGGCTGGACCAGACGACGTCGGGCGGCACAAGGTCGACGTCTTCCGGCAAGTTATCGAGCGCCTGACACCTGGAGTCGCGGTAACAGCAGTGGCAGCGCCGCTTCTCGACAGCATCGCCCTCGACCACGCAAAAGCAGCAGACTTGCTGCTCGGCTGCGTCGACACCCACGGCGCTCGACTGTCGTTGAACCACCTATCTATTCGCTATCTTATACCGCTTATCGATGCAGGTACCGGTGCCAGACTCTGTACCGATAGTCTCGATGCGAGACTTGGCGGGCAAGTCCAGGTCGTTGCACCGGGAGTCGGTTGCCTCGAGTGTCGTGGCTTCATCCATGCCCAGCGAGCGGCCTATGACCTAGCGCCACCGGAGATACAGGAGTACGAACGCGCCCACGGCTACGGCACCGAGGAGGACAGACCCTCTGTCATATTCCTGAATGGTGTTGTAGCGTCAATGCAGGTTGCCGAAACCGCGCGAACCCTTGCCGCCGCGTCAGGCCCCACGGACGTCGCACCGAAGCTAGTCGTTTACGATGCCAAAACTCAGCGGACGTTCCCAGCGACCGTCAGCTACTCACCCGAGTGCGCAACGTGCGGCACCCACGGGGTTGTCGGGCTCGCTGATCTGGCACCCTTGCAAGCTGCTTTTCAGGCTGCGCCGACGGCGGGGCCTGCTTTTGCACGAGCGTCACTGAGCTAGCCGGAGCGGACCATGCCGGACCCAATTCCGAGAAATAGAAGCGCTCGCGGCCGGCGGCGGCGGGCGAGGCAATGGCTTCGGCGAGGTCAACCACGCCGGAGAGCGCGGGAAGACGTTGAACAGGCCGGGCCAGTCGCCCAAATGCAATGCACACCCGAGCTGCCAGAAATCTTTGCGAGCCCACCACTTCGTCGGCCCCAGCAAAACGCCGCGCAGGCCGCCCCACCGCCGGCGCCGGCTCCACCACCTGCGCGTGCGCTACCACCTGCGCCCATACCTGGGCCTACACCCGTACCTTTGCCTGCGCCCGTACCTTTGCCTGCGCCCGACATTTACGACATAGGTCCAGGGCAACCACTGAGACGGCCTCGGAACAACGCCGGACGGCTCGAACCGGCACCGCCGCCATCGCGCGCGCTCGACTGGCAGGTGGTCGGTCCAGGCCAAGCACGTCGGCGCACCCGGCGAAACGTTAGACAACCTGGGGGACCGCCGGCGCAACATCGCACTGATATGATAGTCGGTGGCTTAGTTTCCGCAGCTGCACTTGTCGTGGGAATTGTCGTGTTCCCGCTTCTCCCATCGGGCACCTCCGCCGCCTCGACGGCCCCTCCGCGAGCAAGTGTCCACTCTGACACCCCGGTCGCAAGTATCGGTGATCCTGGCCCGGTCGGTGGCCAGCTCGCGGTCCAGCCGAGTGCACCGGCAAATGTCGATCGCGCTCCAACTCGCGGAGGAGTAGCCCTGCTCAGTGATCAGACACCGGTGCACCGTGCTTCGGTCCCGGTGCCTGCGCAGCCGGCCCCAGCACCACAGGTTGCCGCACCAAGCGTGCCCAGTCAGAGCAGCTCCGTAGGGTCGGAGCAGCCAGCCAGTCCCCCGCAGATTCGCAGCAGCGTTCCGTACGTCCCACCGGTGTATCACTCAAGCCCGGGTACCGGTGGACGGAAAAAGGGCAACCGTGGCGGCACCGGGGACACCGGCACCGGCACCGGCACCGGCACCGGCACCGGCACCGGCACCGGCGGCACGGGCACCGGCGGCACGGGCACCGGCGGCACGGGCACCGGCAGTGGTTCGGGCAGCGGCAGTGGTTCAGGCAGCGGCAGTGGTTCAGGCAGCGGCAGTGGTTCGGGCAGCGGGTGAGACCAGTAAGCAGGCCAGCGCGCATCCGCCTTCTGGTCACGTGAAAGGAATCGCGCTTCAAAGGGTGCCAGGCGCAAGGCGGAGACGCCGATTGTGCAGCGTACTTGTGGTTCCAGTACGGTTTATGCCGCACTTGCGCGATCGAGCAGCGGTGAGTTCGGGACCGGTTGGGGCAGTAGCGCGACGGAAGCAGACAAATATGCCGTCCAGACCTGCAAGAACCAGGGTGCCACGTCGTGTAATGTAGTGTTCAGGGCAGGTCCCCGGGAGTGGCAAGCGAGTCTTCGGAAGCCCGGGGTGGCGACGGCAGCCGGCAGATCGATCAACCGGACCGACCTCTTGTCACCCGTGAGGACATTTTCCTAGCGCTCAAGTGTGGCGTAGACGTAGCCAAGAAGAGAATACCCGATGAAGACCTGCGACGCGCGATCGAGACGGTAGACTTGGGACGTGATTTTGCCGCAAACAAAAAGAGTGTTGAACAGATTCTGTTCACGTTGGGAATAAGTGTATTTCCGAGGGGATGTATCGAGCCGCTCATCAACCCGAAGAAGGTCGGCGGATAGGACCGTACTTGCGGTATCGCGTCGACGGCTGGATCTGCCCTCCGTTCCAACTTTCCCGACGTCGACGGGACCTCCGTCGGCGCGTCGCCCTGGCTGGGCACTCTCATTTGAGCAGGTCTAAGCACTACCCAGTGAGTGTCATCAGAGTACCGCAATCGAATAGACAGAATGCATCCGCTACGGCTTTTCTTCGCCTTGACCCTGTTAGCGCAAGGCGTGTCCATCAAGAAGGTGGCCGAGTACTTGGACCCCTCCGACCCCGGTTTCACCCTGCGGACGTGCACCTCGTGCCCTCCAGCTACGAACTGGCTCGCCGGGCGATCGAGGGCGTGTTCGGCCCAAGGTCGGCTGACGGCCTGGACACGGCTGACCACGGAAATCAGATCCCGCCGGCCTGGTACCGAGTTTGTTGATCAGCCGCTGAGCAGGGCGCGGGCCATTACCATGCGTTGGATCTGGTTGGTTCCCTCGTAGATCTGGGTGATCTTCGCGTCGCGCATCATCCGCTCGACCGGGAAGTCCCGGGTGTAGCCGTAGCCACCGAAAAGCTGCACCGCGTCGGTCGTCACCTCCATGGCCACGTCTGAGGCGAAGCATTTCGATGCTGAGGAGATGAACCCGAGGTTTCCCACACCGCGCTCGGCGCGCGCCGCGGCGATGTAGACCAGCTGCCGGGCTGCCTCGGTCTTCATCGCCATGTCGGCCAGCATGAACTGGACACCTTGGAAATCGGCGATCGGCTTGCCGAACTGCTTGCGTTGTTTGACATAGTCGATCGAGGCGTCCACCGCACCCTGCGCGATGCCGACGGCCTGCGCCCCGATCGTCGGGCGCGTGTGGTCAAGGGTCTGCAGGGCTGTTTTGAACCCGGTGCCGGGCTCGCCGATGATCCGGTCGGCCGGGATCGTGCAATCCTCGAAATAGATTTCCCGGGTGGGGCTCCCCCTGATGCCCAACTTGCGCTCCTTGGGCCCGACCGAGAACCCCGGGTCGTCTTTGTGAACCACGAAAGCGCTGATCCCACCTGCGCCCTTGGCCGGGTCGGTTACCGCCATAACGGTGTACCAGATCGATTCGCCGGCGTTGGTGATCCAGCACTTGGTGCCGTTGAGTACCCAGTGGTCACCATCGCGCCGGGCCCGAGTCCGCATCGCCGCGGCGTCGCTGCCCGCCTCCCGCTCGGACAGCGCGTAGGACGCCATCGACCCCGCGGCCAGCGACGGCAACACCTGCTCACGCAGCTGCTCAGAGCCAGCCAGCAGCAGGCCCATCGTGCCCAGCTTGTTCACCGCCGGGATCAGCGAGGACGACGCGCACACCCGCGCCACCTCCTCGATCACGATGCAGGTCGCGACCGAGTCCGCACCCTGGCCGCCATAGGCCTCGGGAACGTGCACCGCGTGGAAATCCGCGCGCACCAGCGCAGCCAGGGCCTCCCGCGGGAACCGCTCCAACTCGTCGACCTCGGCCGCGTGGGGGGCGATCTCCTTCTCGGCCAGCGCCCGCACCGCCTCCCGCAGCGCCTCATGCTCCGCCCCTAGCTGATACACACCGAACTCAGGATTCACAGGGCTCCTCCTCCCTCAACCGCGTTCTGGATGCAGACTGCGCCAATCTGTGGCCAGAGAACAGCAGCCTGCATCCAGAACGCGGTGGAGTCAGTCCAGTGCGGCACGGAGGGCGGCGTCGTCGTCGAGCACCCGCTGGGCCAGCTCCTGCTGGAAAACTGCGATTCGTTGAGCTAGTGCCGGGTGGGAGACCGCCAGGATGCGGACGGCGAGCAGGCCGGCGTTGCGTGCGCCGCCGACCGACACGGTCGCGACCGGCACCCCGGCAGGCATCTGCACGATGGACAGCAGCGAGTCCAGCCCGTCGAGGTGCGCCAGTGCTACCGGCACCCCGATCACCGGCAGCACGGTCGCCGAGGCCACCATCCCGGGCAGGTGCGCCGCCCCGCCGGCCCCCGCGATGATCACCTTTAACCCCCGGCCCGCGGCGTTGCGGGCATAGTCGAGCATCCGGGCGGGGGTGCGGTGCGCCGAGACCACCGACACCTCGTGGGCCACTGCGAACTCGTCGAGGGCCTGCGCAGCGGCGCGCATCACCGGCCAGTCGGAGTCGCTACCCATGATCACACCGACCAGGCTCACGCCGTCTCCCGTCCCTGCCCGTGCACCGAGTGCCCGTCCGGCCAAGCCCCAGTGGCCAGGAAGGCCGCCGAAGCGCCCGCCACCCCGCGCACCAGCAGCGGGTCCTCACCAAGAACCGTGACGTGCCCGATCTTGCGTCTGGGTCGCTCCGGCTTCGCGTACAGGTGCACCTTCGCCTGCGGGTGACGAGCCATCAGGTGATGCAGGCGCTCATCCATACCCATCATCGGCGCGATATCGGCGCCCAGCACGTTGGCCATCACACAGGCCGGGGCGCGCGGTGCGGTGGACCCCAACGGGTAGTCCAGCACCGCCCGCAGGTGCTGCTCGAACTGAGACGTCGCGGCGCCCTCGATAGTCCAGTGCCCGCTGTTGTGCGGCCGCATAGCCAACTCATTCACGAGCAACTGTCCAGTAGCCATCTCGAACAGCTCGACGGCCAGCACGCCGACCACGTCTAGCGTCGCCGCCAACCGCAGGGCCAGCTGCTGGCCGGCTTGCGCGAGTTCGGCATCCAGGCCGGGTGCCGGGGCGAGCACCTCCACACAGATCCCCTCCCGCTGCACCGTCTGCACCACCGGCCACACCGCTCCCTGGCCGAACGGCGAGCGTGCCACTAGCACGGCCAGTTCCCTGCGCATCGCCACGCATTGCTCGACCAGCAACGGCGTCCCCGAGGCAAGCAACTCGGCCACTACGCGCCGCGCGCCGGTGGGAGTGTTGAGCATCCACAGACCGCGCCCGTCATAGCCGCCGCGGACCGCCTTCAGTACGCACGGCCAGCCGTGCTCGGCACCGAAGGACACCGCATCCTGCGGCCGGGTCACCTCGCGAAACGGTGGGACCGGCACACCCAGCCCGGCCAGCGTCCGGCGCATGAGCAGCTTGTCCTGGGCATGGCGCAGTGCGTCCGGGCTCGGGTACACCTGCACCCCCTCGGCCACCAACGCCCGCAGATGCTCGGTGGGGACGTGTTCATGGTCAAAGGTGAGCACGTCGCAGTCCTTAGCGAACCGGCGCAACGCAGCCGGATCGTCGTGCCGGCCAAGAACCACATCAGGGGCCACCAGCGCCGCTGGCTCGTCGGGACCGGCAGCCAGCACTCGCAGGGACTGACCGAGCGCCACAGCGGCCTGGTGGGTCATCCGGGCCAGCTGCCCGGCGCCCACCATGCCGACGACGGGCAAGCCGGTACGGAGGTCCACGAACTGGTGATCTTATCCGAGACCTCAAGCGTGCACGACCCGCCGTCGGTGTTCCCGAGCTCCACAGCAGAGCTCTCGTACCGGCCTTGGACAGCACTGTGGTGGAGCTCGGGAGGCTCAGAACTGCATCGCGCGGCGCGCGGGTGGGTGGCCTGGTTGTAGGAGATGGTCCGTACACTGCCGCGGTGTCCCTGGTCGACGCGGTGCTCATCCGGATCCCGCAGCCCTACCGCGACATCGCTGTCCGGCATCGCGAGCTGGTGAAGTTCGCCGTGGTCGGCGGGATCACCTACATCGTCGATATCACGCTGTTCACGCTGCTCAAGACGACGGTGCTGGAGACCAAACCGGTCACCGCCAAGATCGTTGCGGTGCTGGTGGCGACGATCGTGTCCTACGTGCTCAACCGGGAGTGGTCCTTCCGCACCCGGGGCGGCCGGGAACGCCGGCGCGAGGCGTCGCTGTTCTTCCTGGTCTGCGGTATCGGACTGATGATCAACGCCGCGCCGCTGTGGATCTCGCGATACGTGCTGGACTTGCAAATCCCGCAGGTAAGCCTGCTTGCTCAGGAGGCCGCAGACTTCGCAAGCGCCAACGTGATCGGCACGCTGCTGGCGATGGTCTTCCGGTGGTGGGCCTTTCGCAGGTACGTCTTCCCCGACCAGAACGTGCGCCGCCAGATGCCGGTCGGCTGAGTCACCGCACCACGCCGGTGCCCGGCCGGGCTGGCCCGGGCAGCTCCTCGCCCCGCGGCACCCGCAGGTAGACGGCGAACCGGGCCGGTCGCGCCGAGCTGAGCTCCAGGCGTCCACCGTCGGCCTCGACCAGCGCCCTGGCCAGTGCCAGCCCGACGCCAGTCGAGGACGCACCCGAGATCCCCCGGTCGAAGACCCGCGCGGCCAGGTCCTCGGGCACGCCCTCACCACCGTCAGTGACCTCCACCACCACCATCCGGTCTGGTCCCACTCCGGTCCACCGGGCGGACAGCGTGACCACACCGGCGCCGTGCCGCAGTGCATTGTCGATCAGCACTCCGAGCGCCTCGCGCAGCCGGCCAGGCGTGACCCGGGCGACCAAGGCGTCGGCGACCCGCAGCCGCAGCGGGCGCTGGTCGGCATCGGCCTGCGGCTGCCAGTCGGCGACCACCTCGCGGAGCAGTTCGGCCAGCTCCACCGGCTCGGCGGTGGCGGCTCGGGCCTCCTCGGTGGCCCGCAACAAGTCATCGAGTACCGCACCGAGCCGCTCGGCTTGCTCCAGCGCCGCCTCGGCCTCCGCGGCAGTATCCGGGTCAGGGTGGGTGGCGAGCTCATCCAGTCGCAGCAGGAGCGCGGTCAGCCGGCTGCGCAGCTGGTGTGACACGTCGCCGACGAGGTCGCGCTCCCGGGCGATGAGCTCGGCCAGCGCGGCCGCCGAGGTGTCCAGCAGATCCGCGACCCGATCGAGCTCCGGGATTCCGTGCCTGGCCGGCACAGGACGGAAATCCCCCATTCCCAGCCGGGTGGCCCGGTCGGCGACGTCCTCGAATGGGCCCGCCAACCGCCACGCCGTGACGGTGGCAACCGCTGCGCCGATCCCCACCGACAACCCCACGAGGAGGGCGACCAGCCCGACCGCTTGCACCTGATCGCTCCGCATCCCGCCGCCGGGTATCGCCAGCCGGACGGTGCCGCGCTGCCCCAGCGCCAGCGACTCCACCACCGCACCGGGACCGGGATCTGCACCGATCACCGAGTGGCCGGTTCCGGGTGAATCCACCACCAGCTGCCCGCCGGGGGGAAGCGCTCGGGCGATCGAGCCCAGACCAGCCGATGGATACAGCGGCGCCCGCGAGTTCTGATCGTCCAACTGGACCACCACCTGCGCCAGCCGGGCCAGCAAGTAGGCCCGAGTGGCGTGTTCCACCAGCCGCCAAGAGGCGAACGCCAGCGGGCCGCCCAGCACAAGTCCGCTGATCGCCACCGCGATCAGCGTTGACTGCAAGATCCTCCACCGCACGCCGGCACGCTACGCCGGTTACCCGGCACTTCTACAGCGCGTCAAAGCGGAACCCGACTCCCCGGACGGTGGCGATCCGGCTGCTACCGATCTTGCGGCGTAGCCATGACATGTGCATGTCCAGCGTTTTGGTGTTCTTGAGCTCCAGTCCCTTCCACACCTCACGCAGGATCTCCTCGCGGCTGACCACCTGACCCGACCGGGACAGCAGCACCCGCAGCAGCTCGAACTCCTTGTTCGCCAGCCCGACCTCAGTGCCGTCGATGAGCACCCGGCGGCCGGCGAGGTCCATCCGCACCGCACCAACCTCCAGCGCGTCCGGCACGCTACGGCGCAGCAGAGCGCGCACCCTGGCGAGCAGCTCGGCCAACCGGAACGGCTTGGCGACGTAGTCGTCGGCGCCGGCGTCGAGCCCGACAACGAAGTCCACCTCGTCGGTTCGGGCCGTGAGCATCAGCACCGGGACGTCGGGGCGAACCCGGCGCAGCCGGCGGCAGATGTCCAAACCGTCCATTCCCGGCAGCCCGAGGTCGAGCACCAGCAGGTCGATCTCCTCGTCGTTGGCCCGGGCCAGCGCTGCGTGCCCGTCACCGACGACCACCACGTCGTGGCCCTCCCGCTGCAGGGCACGAGACAGCGGCACGGCGATGCCGGTGTCGTCCTCGACGAGCAGCACAGTGGCCACCCCATCAGCCTAGGGGGACGTGGCAGCCTGTGCTGCTATGACCGACCTCAGCTGCGATCTCGACCTGGCCCTGATCCTGGCCGATACCGCGGACCGGATCACGCTGGACCGGGCGGGCGCGGCGGATCTGCGCGTCAAGGCTAAACCCGACCGGACTCCGGTCACCGACGCCGACCTGGCCGTCGAGGACGCGATACGCGCGGTGCTGCGGGTCCAGCGGCCGCGCGACGCAGTGGTCGGGGAGGAGCGCGGCGGACCGTCTGTTGATGACGGCCGGGCCTGGCTGCTGGACCCGATCGACGGAACGAAGAACTTCCTGCGCGGTGTGCCGGTCTGGGCCACTCTCATCGCGCTCGTCGAGGATGGCGAGCCAGCGGTCGGGGTGATCAGCGCACCGGCGCTGCTGCGCCGCTGGTGGGCCGCCAGCGGAGCGGGTGCCCACTCCCGAGACCCGGACGGGACCAGCCGGATCATCACGGTGTCCGGGGTTCGCGACCTCGCCGATGCCTACCTCTCCACCACCCACCTGGGCAGTTGGACGGAGCACCGCAGCCGGAAGTCCTACCTCTCGCTGGTGGACGCCACCTGGGAGAACCGGGCCTTCGGCGACTTCTGGCAACACTGCCTGGTCGCCGAGGGGGCGATCGACCTGGCCGCCGAGCCGATCGTCAACCCCTGGGACGTGGCCGCCGTCCAGGTGTTGGTGCAGCAGGCCGGTGGACGGTTCACCGACCTCGACGGCGTCGCTCGGTATGACGGCGGCACGGCGCTGTCGTCCAACGGACTGCTTCACGACGCCGCGTTGGCACTGCTGCAGCCCTGATCGGGCTACGGGACGTTCTTTAGTTCTTCGGACGGATCCGGCACTCCGTCGTCCGATTCTTCATCAGTACCCTTACGTCGCCGATATCCGTCAATGCCGATACCAACGATGCTGACCGTCGCGGCGATGAACTTCCCCCAGTTGTCCGACCACCATGCCCGAAGGGAATGAGTAGGGTTGCTCGCGACATCAATTTTGCGTTCAAACACCTTCTCCTCGATCGGGTTCGAGTATTTCTCGTAGAGGACCGAGACGGTGAAAAATAGAGAATGATTACCCGAAGTGTTCGGCGTCACATCCCATCGACACTCTCTGTACCCTGTAGAAGGAAGTTCCTGGACGTCTGAACCGATACGAACGATATCGAACTCCTTGTCCTCCAGTTTCGCTCTCATGGTGGTGCGACGCGAAATTTCTCGATACTGGGCTCGGCTTTACCCTGCAGACCCTTGGCGAGCTGATCGGATAATTCAGGGCGATACCGCTCGCTTTCGACCGACGTGGCCGCCGCGCGGGCACGACGCTGGTGTCCCCTGCATGGGTCAACCACGGAAGTACGCGTGGGGTGAGCTGCGGGGCACGGCCGCTCCGGAGCTGCCCTCACCGGCTCTTGCCCGCCGGGCTATCGGCAGGTAAAGATATGTGCATGCGGCGTGCTGTCCTCGATCAGTTCTGGCCGAGCCGTCGCATGCACGCCTTCGACCAGTTCTGTAGGTAGGCCGCGCGTCGGCGCATGGCGTTCCTGCCCCGCGCGGCCGATACCCGGTGTCCACTTCATCCCCGCACACCAGGAGACTCTGTGTCCGTAACCGATGACCTGCTCGCCAACAACTCCCGCTACGCCGAGACCTTCTCCGGGCCACTGCCGATGCCGCCCGGCAAGCAGGTTGCCGTCGTGGCCTGCATGGATGCCCGCCTGGACGTTTACCGCATCCTGGGTCTCAACGAGGGCGAGGCGCACGTCATCCGCAACGCGGGAGGCGTGATCACCGACGACGAGATCCGCTCGCTGGCCATCAGCCAGCGGCTGCTCGGTACTCGGGAGATCATCCTCATCCACCACACCGACTGCGGGATGCTCACCTTCACCGACGACGACTTCAGGAAGTCCATCCAGGACGACACCGGGATCAAGCCCCCATGGGCCGCCGAGGCTTTCGGTGACCTTGACGAGGATGTCCAGCAGTCGATTGCGCGGATCAAGGCCAGCCCGTTCGTGCCGCACAAGGACTCCATCCGCGGGTTCGTCTTCGACGTGGCAAAGGGCAAGCTCAACGAGGTCTTGTGACCAGGTAGCCCTTCAAGTACCACCAACCCCGGTTCGGGAGGTCTCTAACGACGGCCAACCCGCTGGCACCCCCGGCGGCGTTGGCCGTCGTTATGAGCGCTGCTCTGGGGGGTTGGTAGTCCTTGAAGATCCACCAACGGCGGTGACCACCCGGGATGGCGAGGGTCTGCCGAGCTGGTCGGCCATCCATAGGCTGGTTCGCACCAGGGCGTCGAGGTCGACGCCGTGCTCGATACCCAGGCCGTCGAGCATCCACACCAGATCCTCGGTGGCGAGGTTGCCGGTGGCCGACTCCGCGTAGGGGCAACCACCCAGCCCACCGGCCGAGGCGTCCACGCAGCTCACCCCAGCGCGCAGGGCGGCCAGGGTATTGGACAGCGCCTGGCCGTAGGTGTCGTGGAAGTGCACCGCGAGAACATCGGTTCCGACGCCGGCGCGGAGGAACCCGTCGAGCAACGCGACGACGTGACCTGGGGTGGCCACCCCGATGGTGTCGCCCAGGGAAAGCTGGTCGCAGCCCAGGTCAAGCAGCCTGCGCCCGACACCGACGACCTGGTCGACGGCCACGGCGCCCTCCCACGGATCGCCGAAGCACATCGAGACATACCCGCGCACCCGGAGGCCCTGTGCTGCAGCCCGGCGCACTACCGGTGAGAACATCGCGAACTGCGCGTGGAGGTCACGGTTAAGGTTGCGTCGCGCGAAGCTGTCCGTGGCCGAGGCGAAGATCGCGATGTCGGTGACGCCTGCCGCCAGCGCCCGATCCAGGCCCCGCTCGTTGGGCACCAACACGGGATAGCGCACGCCCTCCCGCGGCGTCAGCTGCTCGAGCAGCTCCGTGGCGTCGGCCAGCTGCGGCACCCACTGCGGGTGGGCGAAGCTGGTCGCCTCCACAACCCGCAACCCCGCCCCTGCCAGCCGGTTCAGGAACTCGGCCTTGACCTCGACGGGAAGCACCGCCGGCTCGTTCTGCAGACCGTCGCGCGCCCCGACTTCCCAGATCGTCACCCGCTCGGGCAGCCCGGCCGCCGGGTGCCGGTCGGGTAGGCCGACGTCCCTGGCAGTCACGTCGCTGAAGTTTCCGGGTTCACCTCGTAGTACAGCAGCGAGTGCACCCGTTCGACCTGCGGAATGTCGTCGAACTCCAGCGGCTCGTCAGACGCCGACTCGACGATCAGCGTGCCGCAGCCCAGGATCCGGTCAATGAGGGAATGCCGGAACTGCACAGTGTTGATCCGGCTGATCGGGATGTCGATGCCGCTGCGGGACAGCACACCCTCCCGGACCAGCACCCGCCTGGTGGTGAGCACGAAATGTGTGGTGCGCCAGCGCAGCAGCGGCGCCACGGTCAACCACAGCACAGCGATACCCCCGAGCACCGCCAGCCCGATCCACCCATAGAGCTGCCACGAATGCCCATCGATCAACGCCGCGACGTAGGAACCGAGTCCCACGATGATCAGTAAGGCCAGCACCGGCAGTACCAGTATCTTCCAGTGCGGATGCTTGTGGACCACCACCCGCTCGTCGCCGCGCAGCAGGTCTTCTGGGTAGGGCAAGGCTCCTCCTCGTCGCTACTGATCACGGTACCGCTGCGGGGGCGACGGGGCGGGCCGGTACAGTCCCCGGCGCGCAGGTCTCAGTATGGCCGCACAGGTTGCGGCCACGGCCGTGGAGGCGAAATACGTTGCTGCTCGACGTTGCGTTGACCATATTGGTCTTCGTCGGGCTCTTCGTCTTCGCCGTCTTCCTTTCAATTAAGCACAAGCAGTTGTTGCAACGGCGGCGTCGGCGCGTCGCACAGGAAGGACACCGGCGCGCGAAATTGCATTTGCACGAGGTCTTGCAGACCGTGCCGGGCGCGCAGTTGGTGGTGGTGCAGCGGGTCATCTCCTCATCCCTGCGGGGCACCAGGGCGGTGGTGCTCTGGACTTCGACTGGGATCGTGTACGAACTCTGGTTCGCCCATGCGTACATGGAGCCCGGGGATTCCCTCGCGATCGTCGGCGCGGACCCTTCGACCGGTCGCGTCGAGGCACGTAGCGTGCTCACTCGGTCGATGGCGCACGCCTTCGGAGAAAGTTGAGATCAATGATGCACAACCCGAGTCCCGACTTCGCCCCGACTCCCGACTTCGCCGGGGATCCGGGCCAGGCGGGCCGAGGCCTGATCGAGTGGGCCGAGCAGCTCCAAAGAAAAGCACAGACCTATCGCGGCTTGCAGCACGAGATGTCCCAGCTGACGGTGACCGAGACCTCGGCGGACGGAATGGTTCGGGTGAGTGTGGACGCCCAGGGCGTGCCCACCGAGCTGACCCTCACCGACCGGGCCCGGGCTGGAGATCCCGCCCGATTGTCGGCGGAGTTGATGACCTGCCTGCGGCGGGCCCACAGTACCCTGGCCGCTCAGGTACAGGACCTCGTCACCGCGTCGGTCCCGGACGGTGGCGACGCCGCCGCACGGATCGTGGCCAGCTACCGCACCCGCTTTCCGGACATTCCCGAGGACGCGCCTGGTCGGCCCGCTCGCACGACCCGCCGACCCGATGACGACGACGATCTGAGCCAGTCCTCCTACCTCCACTGACCGGGAGATCCGACGCCCATGGGACGCAGTTTTCACGTCGATACGGACCAGGTCCGCCAGCACGCCAGCGCCGTAGACGATCTCACCACTCGCGCCGGTACCGCCGCGGACGCCGGTCGGCAGGTCGCCGGCATGGACAACGCCTACGGGCTGTTGTGCCGGCCGATCGCCGGGTTGCTCGCCGGGCCGCAGGAGCGCTGCGCGGATTCGCTGGAAAAGGCCGCGCAGGCACTGCGCCGTATCGCCAACGACCTGCACGCGTCCGCTGATTCCTACCAACGCATCGACGGCGCTGCCGCATCGAACCTGGCGAAGATCGGCGGCCAGGAATGACCAACCCTTTGATCGACAGCGGCACGAACGTTCGCAACATGTACCAGCAGCATCCCACCTCTGCGGGCGGCGAATTCGACAAGGCCGGCGGCTGGGAGAAGGGGCTCACCGCAGTCGAGTCCGGCGAGGAGATCAGCGACGGCATCGCGAAGGGAGACTGGGCGAAGGTCGCGCTCGGCGGCGAGGGCGCCGGGCTGGACATGCTCTGCGCTGCCACCGATCCGGTCGGCTACCTCTCCGGCCAGCTGGCCTCCTGGATGATGGAGCACCTCGAACCGCTGCGAAAGGTCCTGCACGCGCTGACCGGCGAGCCGGAGATGATCAGGGGCTACGCCGCCACCTGGGCCAACATCAGCACGGAGATGGGGGCGGTCAGCACCGGCTACGCTGCCGCAGCCGAGGGCACCAGCTGGGTATGGGGCGGTCCGGCCAGCGAGGCGTACCGGTCGCGTGCCCACCATGTGGCCAACCTGGTCAAGGCCGCCGCCGGAGCGGCCGACACGCTGAAGACGGCGGCCACCATGGCCGGGGAACTCGTGGCGGGGATCCGCATCACCGTGCGCGACCTCATTGCAGCGCTCGTCGGGGAGTTGGTCGACCTGGCCGCTGAGGAACTGGGCAGTGTTGGACTCGCCACGCCCGTGGTGGTCGCCCAAGCGTTGGAAGAGACCGCCCGGGTGACGTCCCGGGTCGGCAAGATCCTGACCAGGCTAGATGAGGCGATCCACGGGCTGGAATGGTTGCTCGTCGCACTGCGGAACATGCTGGACGGGGTCTACGGCGAGCTCAGCGTCCTGGCCGAAGGCAAGCACGCCGAGGTTGCGTCGTGAGGCGCGGCGCTGTTGCGGTGACCATCGTGGGGGTCCTCGTGGCTGGTTGTGGTGCCCAGACGGGTGCGCAGACGGGTGCCCGGACGCCCGCGCCCCCAGCGCCACCCGCGGTGGCCAATGCCAACGGGGTCGATATGTGCACGATCCTGAAGGATCCCGAGCTGGCTGCCTTGGGTGCGCGGCTGGACAGCCGCACAAGTTTCAACAAGGCGGGCGTGGTCGGTTGCCGGTGGCAGGGCAAGTCCTTCACATTGAGCCTGGAGCGGGACAACGCCACTCTGGCCGGTTACCAGGCTCATCGGCAAGATCCGAAGTTCTTCAACTTCATGGATAACATGGTGAACGGTCGAGCCGGCGCGCACTTCGGAGTCGATCCCCGTGGCTCGCAGTGCGCGCAGCTGATAGATGGCGGATCGGTATCGCTGTCGGTGAGTGTGGCGGTGCCGGCCAATGTCAGTCCGCCACCGATCGATCCGTGCGCCGAGGCGTTGCGGATCGCTCAGATGGTTGAGCCCCGGTTACCCAAAGCGGCGAAGTAACTGCGCGACGCGATTCAGCTCGCGCCCCGGCCAAGGTGCGTCGTGAGCGCGGCGGCCACGGCGCACAGCAGGCAGGCCAGCGCGAGCGCCGCGCGCAGGTCGGTGGCTTCGGCCAGCAGCCCGATCACCGGCGGCCCGACGAGCAGCCCGCCGTAGCCGACCGTGGAAACGGCGGCCACGCTGGGAGCCGCCGCTGCGTGGCCCCCCAACGCGGACGCGCGCAGCGTGAGCGGGAAGACCACGGACAGGCCCGCGCCCATTAAGGCGAATCCGGCGACGGCGGCGACGGGTGTCGCCGACACGAGCGCCACGCCGAGGCCGACGGCCGCGATCAGCGCGCCGCCACGAGCAGTCGCCGTCGAGCCCAAGCGGGTGGCTGCGCTGTCGCCGGCGAGCCGGCCCACCCCCATGAACAGCGAGAAGCCAGCCAACCCGAGCGGCGCAACCGCGGCGGTCGTGCCCACTTGCGTCACGAGGTAGATGCCGCTCCAGTCGAAGACCGCCCCTTCGGCCAGCAGCGCGCAGAACGCGATCAGCCCCAGAGCAGCGAGCCGACGACTCGGCCTGGCGAACAGCGGCGCACCAGGAACTCCCCGGTCGTGGAGCAACCCCGGCGCGAGCGCCGCGACTCCCACCGCACCCACCAGGGCGCTCGCCGCCAGGAATGGCAGCGCCCCGACGCCGGCAGCCGCGGCCGCGACGCCCGCGCCGGCGAGCGCGCCGAAGGAGAACGCAGCGTGCAACGAGCTGAACAGATGCCCACCGGATGCCCGCTCGACGGCCAGGCCCTGGGCGTTCATCGCGATGTCGAGGACTCCGCTCGCCGCGCCCACCAGCACCAGAGCCAGGAGCAGTGTGACGGTGTCGACCGCGAGCGCTGGCAGGACCACCGCCCCGAGGTAGAGCGGGGCGGCAGCCACGATGGGCCGCGACCCGATCCGGGCCGCCAGCGCCCCGATCGCCGGCTGGGCCACGAGCAGGCCGGCCGGGGCACCGAACAGGGCGATCCCCAACTGCCCCGGCGAGAGCTCAAGCCGCTCCTGGATCGCCGGCAGCCGCGCGTACCAGGCGCTGAACACGGCACCGTGCAGAAAGAAAGTCCCGGTGACCGACACCCGTGCCCGAGCCCTCGACACTGCCTCTACCAACCGGCCTACCAACCGATCGCTGCGCCGCGCCGACTACGGTTGGACACCGCGCCAAGATAGCCTGAATACCGGGCCCTGAATCGGGCACCGACATGCCGGCGGAGTCGAGAACAGGAGAGCTTCCATGACCCGACTCAGCCAATCCGTCGACCGCCTCACCGCCCTGCTGAGGGGCGAGGACCTCGCGGCCGACACCGCCGTGCGGGAGCTGCTGGAGTTGACCACGCAGCGGCGCGGCCTGGACCTGTCGGACCTGTCCCCGGCCGAGCAGGCCACGTTGATCGCCGAACGCTCCCAGGAGCTTCAGCCGTCAGCCGATGCGCTGGCGCAGCGGATCGTGGACGCTCAGAAGAAGCCGCGGCCGTTCGTCGCGAAGTTCGGCATCGACCCCACCGGCCACGAGGTCCACCTCGGGCACGCGGTGCCGATGCTCATCCTGAGCCGGTTTCAGCGCATGGGCCATCAGGTGGTGTTCATCGTCGGTGACGTCACAGCCAAGATCGGCGACCCCTCCGGTCGCTCCGACGAACGCCCCGCCCTCACCGACGCCGACATCGCCCGCAACCTCACCACCTACCGTCAGCAGGTCACCCCGTTCTTCGACTTCGCCCGAGCCCAGTTCCGGCACAACGGCGATTGGCTGCGTGAGATCAAGCTGCCCCGGCTGATCGAGATCACCGCCCAGATCCCGGTCTCGATGCCGCTGCAACGCGAGGACTTCCGCAAGCGGTTGGACACCGGTCAAGGCCTGTCACTGGCGGAGTTGCTGTACTCGGTCGTGATGGCGCTGGACTCAGTCGAGATCAACACCGACTTGGAGGTCGGTGGGATCGACCAGTTCCTCAACATGCAGATGTGCCGCAAGGTCATGGACATCTGCGGGCAAACCCCGGAACTGGTGGTCGCGACCTCGCTCATCGAGGGCACCGATGGGACTGGGGCCAAGATGTCGAAGTCCAAGGGCAACTACGTTCCCCTGACCGCCCCCGCGGGTGACATCTTCGGCAAGATCATGTCAGTACCCGACCGACTGGTCGAACCGTACTTCCGGGCGCTGAGCGAGTGGCGTGATGCCGAACTCGCCGTCACCAGCGAGCGACTGGCGCCCGGGTCGCTGCATCCGATGGACCTGAAGAAGATCCTGGCGGGCGAGGTCACGGCCGCGATCCACGGCGTGGACGCAGCCATGAAGGCGCGCGACGAGTTCGTCGCCCGCTTCTCCAAGCGCACCTTCGCCGACGTCGAAGACCTTCCCTCGATCGACGATCTTGGCCAGACCGTCATCGACATCGTCAAGGCATTGGGGTTCGCCAGGAGTAACGGCGATGTTCGCCGCGTCGCCGAACAGAACGGCCTGCGCATCGTCGTCGAGTCCGACACCGGTCAGAACCAGATCACGTTGACCGCCGACGAGGCACGGGAACCGCTCGCGGCGGTGCTAAAAAACAAGGTCAATGGACGATTTGGAGACTGCTACCTGAAGGTCGGCCGGAAGCTCGCCCGGATCAATGTCGCTTGAGCAGCCTCTTGAGCACGACTCTTGAGCACGAACAGATCAGGATAATCCGCGGCGGCCGCACGAATATCACGATCATCGTCGCCGTGCGTTTGACGGCGCTGGGCCCGGCCGTCGGCGGCTGCCGCCTGCGCCATTACTCCACCTGGCGCGACGGTCTCAGCGATGCGCGGCGGCTGGCCGCCGCGATGACCGACAAGTGCCCAGCCACGGTCCTCAGCGACGCGCACCGCGAACGTGGTGCAGATGAGCACCCGACAACTCGGCAGCTCGGCATGCAGCGCCGCGGCGGCCGTCAGGCCGTCGGCTCCAGGCATCTGCACGTCGATCAGGGCGACGTCGGGACGGGTGCGGCGGGCGACCGGGAGCACGTCGTCGCCGCTGCCGACCTCGGCGACGACCGCGATATCGGATTCCAGCCCAAGCATGGCGGCCAACGCTCCCCGGACCAGCGCCTGGTCGTCGGCCACCAGAACTCTGATCATGCGCTGGCCCGCAACCGGAACCCACCGCCGGGCAACCGGTCTGCCTCCAGCGTGCCGCCCAGCGGTGCCAGCCGCTCGCGCAGCCCGGACAGGCCGTGGCCGCAACCATCAGCCGACCCGCCGCTGCCATCGTCGCGGACCTCCAGCCAGGACGGTCCCAACCGCACCTCACAGCGCCCGGCGTCGCTGTGCCGCACCACGTTGGTGATCGCCTCGCGTAGCACGTAGGCGAACGGCTCGTGGTACTGCGGCGCAAGGTCGTCGACCGCATGGGGCAGGTCCGCGGTGATGCCGGCGGCGGCCGGCACGGCGCGCGCTGGCCAGCTCACCCGACGGTGGCCCGGACCTCGGCCACCGAGCCATCCGCGGTGATCCGTCCCGAGCGCATCAGCACCACCCGGTCGGCGAATTCCTGCGCCTCCTCCAGGTAGTGGGTGGCGAACAGCACCCGTGCGCCCGGCGTCGGAGAACTCCCGCATCGAGTGCCAGAAGGAGCGGCGAATCGCCACGTCCATTCCTACTGTCGGCTCGTCGAGCACCAGCAGATCCGTGTCGCTGACGATCGCGACGGCGAAGTGGACCCGCTGCTGCTGCCCCCCAGAGAGCTTGTTGCAGCGGCGCCCGGCCAGCTCAGCGTCACGATTTGTGTGCCTCTCGCGAACAACTCATGTCGCCTCAGGCACATAAAGCGTGATCACGCTCCGTTGGCAGGCCGAACATGGGTCACATCACCGACCGACAGTGCCCGCCGCTGCCCATCCGCCAGGACCACCAGCCGGCCCTCGGTGTCGATGTCTTCCGCGGTGCCGATCAGCTCGGGCTGGCCCGGCAGCTCCACCCGAACCCGCTCGCCCAGGGTCGCGCAGTGCTTCCGGTAGGCCTCGTGGAGGCCGGAGGTGATCGGGTCACCCCGGTGCTGGCACCACTGCCGCAGTTCGGTGTCCAGGGCGCGCAGCAGGGCTCGTAACAGCGGGTCGCGGTCGGTGCAGGCGGCCTGCTCGATGGCCAACGAGGTCGCGCCGGGCACTGGCAGCTCGTCAGGCCGCAGCGTCACGTTGAGCCCGATGCCCACCACTACAGCGGGGCCCCCGGGGACCACCTCAGCCAGAATCCCGGCCGCTTTGCGCTGGTGGGCACCAAGCAGCAGGTCGTTGGGCCATTTCAGTGCCACGGGAATCTCACCCAGCGCGCTCACTGTGCGGCACAGCACCACTCCCACCAGAAGCGGCAGCCAGCTCCAGCGGGCCTGTGGCACCTCGGTAAGCCGCAGCAGCACCGACAACGCCAGCCCCGACCGGGCGGGAGCGACCCAGCTGCGCGCGGCCCGGCCACGCCCGGCACTCTGGTGTTCGGCAACCAGCACGGTGCGATCCGGTGCGCCGGCTCGTGCCGCGTCGGCCAGCGCGGTATTCGTCGAGGGCACGGTCGCGACGACGTCCAGCGCCGCATAGGGTCCGACCGGCGCCAGCAGAGCTCGCCGCAGCGCGACCGCACGAAGCGGCGGCCGTTCAAGATCGGACCACACGAGCGCAGACGCTACCTCTAGGGTCGGCCGTCATGGAGCCGGACATCCACACCACCGCGGGCAAGCTCGCCGATCTGCTGCGCCGCAACGAGGAGGCGGTGCACGGCGGATCCGCCCGGGCGGCGGCCCGCCAGCACGCCAAGGGCCGCAAGACCGCCCGCGAGCGGATCGACCTGCTGCTCGACGCCGGCTCATTCGTCGAGCTCGACGAGCTGGCCCGGCACCGCAGCACCAACTTCGGCCAGCAGGCCAACCGGCCCTACGGCGACGGCGTGGTCACCGGCTACGGCACCGTCGACAACCGGCCGGTGTGCGTGTTCAGCCAGGACGCTGCCATCTTCGGCGGCAGCCTCGGCGAGGTGTATGGCGAGAAGATCGTCAAAGTGATGGACCTGGCGATGCGGACCGGTTGCCCGATCATCGGGATCAACGAGGGCGGCGGTGCCCGGATCCAGGAGGGCGTGGTCTCGCTGGCCCTCTACGGCGAGATCTTCCTGCGCAACACCCACGCCTCCGGGGTGATCCCGCAGATCTCGCTGATCATGGGTTCGTGCGCGGGCGGGCACGTCTACTCCCCCGCGCTGACCGACTTCACGGTGATGGTCGACCAGACATCAGCCATGTTCATCACCGGCCCGGACGTGATCAGGACGGTGACCGGCGAGCAGGTCGGCTTCGAGGAACTTGGCGGCGGGCGGACGCACAACACCAAGTCCGGCAACGCGCACTACCTCGGCGCCGATGAGGAAGACGCGCTGTCCTACGTCAAGGAACTGCTGTCGTTCCTGCCGTCGAACAACCTCGCCGAACCGCCGGTGTTCGATGCACCTGACCTGTCCCACGGACCCGTGACCGACACCCTCACTGACTCCGACCGGGAGCTGGACACGCTGATCCCGGACTCGGCCAAGGCGCCCTACGACATCCATGAGGTGATCGTCCGGGTCGTCGACGAGGGCGAATTTCTGGAGGTGCACGAGCTGTTCGCGCGGAACATCGTCGTCGGCTTCGGCCGCGTCGAGGGCCGCAGCGTCGGCATCGTGGCCAACCAACCCACCCAGCTGGCCGGCTACCTGGACATCGACGCAGCCGAGAAGGCCGCCCGGTTCGTCCGGACCTGCGACGCGTTCAACGTCGCGGTGCTCACCTTCGTCGATGTGCCCGGTTTCCTGCCCGGCACCGACCAGGAGTGGAACGGCATCATCCGGCGCGGTGCCAAGCTGATCTACGCCTACGCCGAGGCCACCGTGCCCAAGGTCACGGTGATCACCCGCAAGGCTTACGGTGGCGCCTATGACGTGATGGGCTCCAAGCACCTCGGCGCCGACCTCAACCTGGCCTGGCCGACCGCCCAGATCGCCGTGATGGGCGCCTCCGGCGCGGCGAACATCCTGCACCGCAAGGAACTCGGTGCGGCACCCCCCGACGAGGTGGACACACTGCGCGCTCAGCGCCAGCAGGACTACGAGGACACCCTGCTCAACCCCTACGTCGCCGCCGACCGGGGCTACGTCGACTCAGTGATCCCGCCCAGCCACACCCGCTCGTACGTGGCCCGCGCGTTACGGATACTCAGGGACAAGCGCCAGACGCTGCCCCCGAAGAAGCACGGGAACATCCCGCTGTAGCGTAGATCAACTCACCGCGCCCCAAGGCGGCTTGAACAGGTGCGCGAGGACAAGACCGACCAAGGGTATGAGTAAGTTCTGAAACGTGGCCTGCGTCCCGTTCCACTTCGCGGACTGCCACATTTCGAGTGCTCGACGATCAGCAGGTGAGCCAACTGACGAGCAAGCTGAATTTCGAGTCTGGTGCCCATGAGTGAACCCGCGACCGATTCACCAGCATCTGGGGTGCAGATCGGCCGGGGTGAGCCGTCCGACGAGGAGCTGGCCGCGCTGATAGTGGTGCTCGCGCAGGCGGCGAGCCCCGCTGCCCAGCAGCCGTCGCCCCGCAACGCCTGGGCCGACCCGGCACACCGGATGCGAAGTTGCCCGCATCCCAGTCGTGGAGCCTGGCGCAACGTATGAGAGCCCCACAGTTCCCGAACTCAACAGCAGAGCTATCCGAAGCCGGCCCAACAGCTCTGCTGTTGAGTTCGGGAGCCTGCGGGCGTCCAAGGACGGCGGTGGCAGGATCGGGGTGTGGCCACGATCGCGTTCGAAGACCTCACGCAGGGCACCGTGATCGATCTTGGCGAGGTCAAGGTCGATCGGGAGGAGATGCTGGCGTTTAGCCAGAGGTTCGATCCGCAGCCGTTCCATCTGGATGAGGAGGCGGCGAAGCGCTCAGTGCTCGGCGGGCTGTGCGCGTCGGGTTGGTTCACCGCGTGCCTGTGGATGCGCGCGTACGCGGATACCGTGCTAGCCGACTCGACCTCGCAGGGCTCGCCGGGCGGCCGCGACATGGCGTGGCTTGCGCCGGTGTTCCCCGGTGATTTGCTACGCATGCGTATGGAGGTGATCGGTGCCCGCCACTCCCGCAGCCGTCCTGGCCTGGGCCTGGTGGAGCTCGTCGGCTCCGCGCACCGCGGCGAGGACTGCGTGCTGCGGATGACGTTCACCGGCATGTTCGCCACCCGTGGCTAACCGCCGCATGGTTCTCGCTTCAGCATCCCCGGCCCGACTCGCCGTGCTTCGGGGCGCTGGGATCGACCCGGTGGTACGGGTGTCCGGGGTGGACGAGGACGCCGTGGCAGCCGCCCTGCCCGATGCGAAGCCGGCGGAACTCGTTACCGCGCTGGCGAAGGCGAAGACCGACGCGGTCGCGACGGACATCGCCGCCGAGCACCCTGACGCGGTGGTCGTCGGATGCGACTCGATGCTGCACATCGGTGGCGAGCTGGTCGGCAAACCCGGCTGCACCGACGCCGCGTCACAGCACTGGCAGGCGATGGCCGGCGGCACCGGCGCGCTGCTCACCGGGCACGTCGTGGTGCGCCTCGACCAGGGCATCCGCACCGCAATCGCCAGCGGCGCGCAGAGCACGGTCATCCGCTTCGGCACCCCGTCTGCCGAGGAGATCGCCGCCTACGTCGACACCGGGGAACCGCTGGGGGTGGCTGGCGGGTTCACCTTGGACGGGCGGGGCGGCTGGTTCGTCGACGCGATCGACGGTGATCCGTCCAGTGTGATCGGCATCAGCCTGCCGCTGACCCGGCGGCTGCTCGCCGAGGTCGGGGTATCCGTGGTATCGCTATGGTCGTAATGGGTGTGGCACGGTCAGCAGTGTCCCCGTTCGGCAAGGAAGGACAGCGCAGATGAGCACGCCGGCCTTGGCGCCGCGGCTGGCCGAGCTGGCGAAGGAGTTCGCGGAAGTCAGCCCCACCGAGCGACTGCAGCTGCTGGTGGAGCTGGCTGAAGAGTTGCCCGAGCTGCCACCGCAGCTGACCCACGACTCGATGCAGCGGGTACCGGAGTGTCAATCACCGCTGTACCTGGCCGTCGAGGTGACCGACGACCGGGTGTACCTGTACTTCGATGCACCACCGGAAGCGCCCACCACCCGCGGGCTCGCGGCGATCCTGCACACTGGGCTGGACGGCGAGCCCGTCGCGACCGTGCTGAGCACACCGGACGACTTCTACCTCCAGTTCGGACTGGCCGAAGCGGTGAGCCCGCTGCGACTGCGCGGCGCGGCTGCGATGCTGGCCCGGATCAAGCACACCGCCCGCCGCCTACCACAGTGACTCACGTACTCCACGTGACATACTGTGGGAATGAAGCGCAACCTCACAGTTCAGCTCGACGAAGACCTCATCCGCCGGGCGAAAGTGATCGCCGCTGAGCGTGGCACGTCGGTGAGCGGGCTGGTGGCTGCGCAGATCATCAAGCTGATCGAGATGCGGGACCGGTACACCACGGCACGGGAATCCGCCCTGGAGATGATGTCAGCGGCCACCGACCGCGGAGGACGGCGATGGACCCGCGACGATCTGTATGACGAACACCTCGGCCGGTATGGCGCGTGAACGCGCTCACCTTCATCGACACCAACATCCTGGTCTACTCGCACGACACCCATGACGAGGTCAAGCACCAGGTCGCCCAGGACCTGCTCGCGCAGCTATGGACGTCAGGGCCCGGCACGCTGAGCTCTCAGGTGCTGCAGGAGTTCTACAACGTCGCGACCCGAAAGCTCCAGCCGCCGATGCCCCCGCCGCAAGCCCGCCAGGTCGTGCACGATTACAGCGACTGGTGCGTAGTCGACACCGATCCGGTACTGATCATCTCCGCCAGCCGGCTGTCCGAACAGCACTCGATCAACTTCTGGGATGCCCTGATAGTCGAAGCCGCGGCGCGCGCCGGCGCCACCGAGCTCGTCACTGAGGACCTGCAGCACGGTCGTCGATTCGGCGAGCTCCAGATTCGCAATCCGTTCCCGCCCTATTAGCACTCCCCTGGCTCAGCAAGAGGGCAGCCCTCTTGCACCATGAGTTCCGATGCTGGTCGGCCACGTGCTTCGCCACTAACCCCAGCGCGCAAACCGCGAAGTGGAACCTCATCGCTGGTCCTGCCTACACTGCGGCGTGCGCAAGGTCCTCATCGCCAACCGGGGCGAGATCGCTGTGCGGGTGATCCGGGCCTGCCGGGATTCCGGGTTGACCAGCGTCGCCGTCTACGCCGATGGGGATCGGGACGCTCCGTTCGTCACGCTGGCCGACGAGGCGTTCGCCTTGGGTGGGGCCTCTGCAGCGGACAGCTACCTCGCCCAGGCCAAGCTGCTCGACGTCGCGGCCCGTGCAGGCGCGGACTCGGTGCATCCCGGTTACGGGTTCCTCGCCGAGAACGCCGACTTCGCCCAGGCCGTGATCGATGCCGGGCTGACCTGGATCGGACCGTCGCCGCAAGCGATCCGGGATCTGGGCGACAAGATCACCGCCCGGCAGCTGGCCAGCAAGGCAGGAGCGCCGCTGGTGCCGGGCACGAGGGATCCCGTGTCCGGCCCCGACGAGGTGATGGCCTTCGCTACCGAACACGGTCTGCCGGTGGCGATCAAGGCCGCCTTCGGCGGTGGCGGTCGCGGCCTGAAGGTGGCCCGCACCATCGCCGAGATCCCCGAGCTGTTCGACTCCGCGGTGCGCGAGGCCATCTCGGCCTTCGGACGCGGCGAGTGCTTCGTGGAGCGCTACCTGGACAAACCGCGTCACGTCGAAGCGCAGGTGCTAGCCGATCAGCACGGCACCATCGTCATAGTCGGAACCCGGGACTGCACCCTGCAACGTCGCCACCAGAAGCTGGTCGAGGAGGCCCCGGCGCCGTTTCTGTCTGACGAGCAGCGCCACACCATCCACGAAGCGGCCCGGGCCATCTGCGCCGAAGCGGGGTACACCGGCGCGGGCACCGTCGAGTTCCTGGTATGTCCCGACGGCACCATCTCCTTCCTCGAGGTGAACACCCGGCTGCAGGTGGAGCACCCGGTGTCGGAGGAGACCACTGGCCTTGACCTGGTCCGCGAGCAGTTCCGAATCGCGGCCGGCGAGAAGCTGACCATGGACTCCGATCCGCCAGCACGCGGCCATGCCATCGAGTTCCGGATCAACGCTGAGGATCCGGCCCGGGGATTCCTACCCGTTCCCGGTGTCGTCACAGTCTTCGATCCGCCGTCCGGACCAGGAGTACGGCTCGACGCCGGGGTACGTGCCGGCAGCGTCGTCGGCGGTCAGTTCGACTCGATGCTGGCCAAGCTCATCGTCGTCGGCGCGGATCGCGAGCAAGCGCTGGCGCGGGCTCGGCGGGCGTTGGCCGAGTTCACCGTCGAGGGCGTGGCGACCGTGCTTGCCTTTCACCGGGCAGTCGTGGACGATCCCGCCTTCGCCGCCACCGACGACGAGCACTTCACCGTGCACACCCGGTGGATCGAGACTGAGTTTCGCACGCAACTCCACCCCCACGGCGCCACGGAGGAAGCACCCACCCCCGCGCCGCGGCAGACGGTGGTCGTGGAGGTCAGCGGCCGACGTCTAGAGGTCTCGCTGCCAGCCGATCTGGCGCTGCGAGGTAGTGCTGCCGGTAGGGCCAAGCCCCGCAAGCGCGGCGGTGGCCGGCCGGGCGCCGCATCGGGCGACGCGGTCGTCGCTCCCATGCAGGGCACCGTGGTCACGGTCGCGGTGTGCGAGGGTGACCCAGTCGACATCGGTGACCTCATCGTGATGCTCGAGGCGATGAAGATGGAGAACCCGGTCACCGCGCACACGGCCGGCACCATCACCGGGCTCACCGCACAAGCCGGCACCATTGTCACCCAAGGCACCATCCTGTGCACAATCAGCTGACGGGTGCGAGGAGCAGGGACCGGGGGTCGGGGGCGGCGGCGCGGCAGGCATCAGCGGTGGAGTCGTCGGACTCGCGCTGCGAGCTGCGCTCGGCGGCCACCCGCGCAAGGTAGAGCTCCACCTCCCGGTGCCGCGCTGCACTCGTCCAGCCCAGCACCTCGCCCATCAGGTCGGCGACCTCAGCGGCGCACGCTTCACCGCGGTGCGGGTACTCGATCGAGATCCGGGTGCGCCGGGTGAGCACATCCTCCAAGTGCAGGGCCCCCTCATGGCCGGCGGCGTACACCACCTCAACCCTGAGGTAGTCCGGCGCCTCGCACAGCGGCGCGAGCAGGTCCCGGCGATCCGCGGCCAGGGCCAGCACCTGGTGCACCGCCGAGCCGTAGCGGTCCAGCAGGTGTCGTAGCCGGTAGGGATGCAGTCCGTGCCGGGTGGCCAGCGCATCGGCCTGGTTGACCAAGGCGTGGTAACCATCCGCGCCCAGCAGCGGCACCTTGTCGGTGATCGACGGAGCAACCCGGCCGGGAAGATCAGGAACCGCCGCGTCCACCGCGTCGGCAGCCATCACCCGGTAGGTGGTGTACTTGCCGCCCGCGATGGCGATCAGGCCAGGTGCCACCCGGGCGACCGCGTGTTCCCGGGACAGCCGCGAGGTCTCCTCGCTCTCCCCCACCAGCAGCGGCCGCAAGCCGGCGTAGACGCCCTCGATGTCGCTATCGGTCAGCGGCGTGGCCAACACCGAGTTGACCGTGTCGAGCAGGTAGTCGATGTCCGCGCGAGTGGCCGCGGGGTGCGCGAGGTCGAGGCTCCAGCCGGTGTCTGTGGTGCCGACGATCCAGTGGCTGCGCCACGGGATGACGAACAGCACCGACGTCGCGGTACGCAGGATCAGCCCGCTCTCCGCCACGATGCGGTCCCTCGGCACCACGATGTGCACCCCTTTGGAGGGGCGGATCCGGAACCGGCCCCGACCGCCGGACAACCGCTGGATCTCATCGGTCCACACTCCGGTGCAGTTGAGCACCGCATGCGCGTCGACGTCGGCCTCGTCGCCGGTCTCGCAGTCCCGCACGCGAACTCCGCGGATCCGATCCGCCTCCCGCAGGAAGCCGATGACCTGGGTCGAGCTGCGAACGACAGCGCCATACTGCGCGGCAGTGCGGGCCACCGTCATGGTGTGCCGGGCATCGTCGGTGATCGCGTCGTAGTAGTGCACCCCGCCGATGAGGGTGTCGCGTTTCAGCGCCGGGGCCAGCCGCAACGCGCCCGCCCGGGTGAGGTGGCGTTGACCCGGCACTGAGCGGGCGCCACCGAGCGTCTGGTAGAGCGCCAGCCCCGCTGCGACGTAGGGCCGTTCCCAGATCCGGTGGGCCAGCGGGTACAGGAAGCTCACCGGTTTGACCAGATGCGGCGCCAGCCGGGTGAGCATCAACTCCCGCTCGCGCAGCGCCTCCCGGACCAACCCGAACTCCAGTTGCTCCAGGTAACGCAGGCCTCCGTGGAAGAGCTTCGACGACCGGCTGGACGTCCCCGAGGCCAGGTCTCGTGCTTCCACCAAAGCCACTTTCAGTCCCCGGGTGGCGGCATCCAACGCCGCCCCGGAACCGACCACACCGCCGCCGATGACCACGATGTCGAACTGCTCGCCGGCCAACCGCTGCCAGTCCGCCACTCGCTGCGCGGGTCCAAGCTGCCCAGGGGCCACCCCACCGATGGGCTGCTGCTCGCGCTGGGCTTGCTGCACCGGTCCGTCCCATCCCCTGCGTCTTACCGCTTCGCCTGCGCCACGCTACCGCGTGGTGGCCCCACGTGGTCTCACCGTGAGATCACGAAGATGCCCCTTGAGGGGCGGTGGGCAGTTCCCAGTCCGGCAGATCACGGTTTGTGTGCTCAGGACGACACGAGATGTCGCCCAGGCACATCAACGGTGATCACGTGGCTGCGACAACCCGTTGCGCACCAGTAGCAGGACCGCGATGGCGGCGAGGATCCCGACGAGCGCAGCAAACGCGATGCCGGAGGCGATGAGGCCGAAAGCCTGCGCCGCGGCGCCTTCGCCGATCACCGGAATGGCGATGCCAACGTAGAGCATCACGAAGTAGCTTGAGGTGATCTCACCGCGCTTGTCCGGGGGCGCGGCGCCGGTTACCGCCCCGAGCCCGGCCCGGAAGCTCAGGCCTTGGCCGAGTCCGGCGATGACCCCTCCTGCGATGAGCACTGCCAGCGAACGGATGGGCAGGCTTGCCCCCACCAGAATCATCCCCGCGATGAGGCCGACGCACCCCACTATGAGGGCGCGCTGCTCGCTGATGGTTGACGACAGCGACTGGCCGATTGTCGAGGCGATGAATACGGAGATCACCACGGCACCGGTGAGCGCGTGATTGGTCTCGTGCAGCACGGTAGCGAGAAAGGCCGGGGATACCGCGGTGAACAAACCGAGGACTGCGAACCCGGCGAATCCGGCGATCGCGGCCCTGGTGAACACGCCGCGAATCTCGATCGGCACATCGATCTTCTGTGGCCGCAGGTGCGGCGTGCTGGCCCGTCGCACGGGTTCCGCAACGGCTTGGACGCCAAGGACGGCCACCGCAACCAGCCCCAGATCGACGATGAAGCACACGCTGCGCGGCAGCGGCGCGTACTGCGCCAGGATCCCGGCCAGCAGCGGTCCCGCGCCGAGGCCACCCATGTTCACCCCGGCCGCAATCAGACTCACCCGCGCCTTGCCGTGATCCGGAGCAAGGTCAACGATCGTCGCGGTTGCCGTCCCGGTGAAGATGCCGGCCGACAGACCAGACAGCACCCGGCCGACGAACAGCCAACCCAGCGCCCCCGCCAACAGGAACACGATGGCGGAAAGGCCGGAAAGGGCCAGACCCGCCTGCAACATCGGTCGCCTACCCAGCTGATCCGACCAACTCCCGAACACCAGCAGGGCGATCGTGACCCCCACCGCGTAGGCGGCGAAGACCACGGTGGTGACCAGCTCGTCGAAGCCGAAGGCCTTCTCATAAAGCGGATACAGCGGCGTGGGAAGCGTGGTGCCCAGCATGGTGATCGCGAAAGCCAGCCCGATCAGAGTGACGGCGGGCCAGCCGACCACAGCTCGCCGCCGAAGCAGTAGGTTGCCCATGAGGTACAAACTTCCCAGATCGCGACGACCGCAACGTGGGTGTGACCTAACGCTCCGCGCGGCGCTTGCTGTCAGTGCCCGACCGCAGGAATACGCGCTAGCGTCCAGAGGCGATGAGGCAGTACGTCGCGGCGATCGACCAGGGCACCACGTCCACCCGTTGCATGGTCTTCGACCACGACGGCCGGGTGGTCAGCACCGACCAGCGGGAGCACCGGCAGCACTACCCGAAAGCCGGCTGGGTGGAACACGATCCGCTGGAGATATGGGCGAACACTCGCGAGGTCGCGGCCGGGGCACTGGCCAAGGCCGACCTGACCGCCGGGGACATCGCCGCGGTGGGCATCGCCAACCAGCGGGAGACGGCCGTGGTGTGGGACCGGCTCAGCGGCGAGCCGGTATACAACGCGATCGTCTGGCAGGACACTCGCACCGACCGGTTGTGCTCCGAGTTCGGGGGGTCCACCGGCGCGAGCCGCTACCAGCACCGCACCGGGTTGCCGTTGTCCACTTACTTCTCCGGTCCCAAGATCCGCTGGATCCTCGACGAAGTGGATGGCGCCGGGCAGCGGGCGCGCAACGGTGAACTGTGTTTCGGGACCATCGACACCTGGCTGCTCTGGAACCTCAGCGGCGGCCGGTCCGGCGGGCTGCACCTCACCGACGCCACCAACGCCTCACGGACCCTGCTGATGGATCTGGACACCCTGTGCTGGGACGACGGCATCGCGCAGGAGATGGGAGTGCCGGTGTCGATGCTGCCGCAGATCCGCTCGTCGTCGGAGGTATACGGGACGGTCCGCGCGCCGGCGGTGCTGGCTGGGGTGCCCATCGCCGGCATCCTCGGTGACCAGCAGGCGGCCACGTTCGGGCAGGCCTGCCTGTCCGTCGGGGAGGCCAAGAACACCTACGGCACCGGCAACTTCATGCTGCTCAACACCGGCACAGAGAAGGTGCGCAGCAGCAACGGGCTGCTCACCACGGTGTGCTACAAGATCGGGTCGCAGGACCCGGTGTACGCGCTGGAAGGCTCGATCGCGGTCACCGGGTCGCTGGTGCAGTGGTTGCGGGACAACCTGGGCATGATCTCCTCAGCGGCGGAGATCGAGCAGCTGGCGGCTACCGTCGCCGACAACGGCGGGGCGTACTTCGTGCCGGCGTTTTCCGGGCTGTTCGCCCCGCACTGGCGCTCCGATGCTCGTGGCGCCATCGTCGGGCTGACCCGTTACATCAACCGGGGGCACCTCGCCAGGGCGGTGCTCGAAGCCACCGCGTTCCAGTCCCGCGAGGTGCTCGACGCGATGAACGCCGACTGCGGCTGGATTGCCGGCTCAGCCGGCGGTGGGGCCACGTTGACCTCGCTGAAAGTGGATGGCGGGATGGTGGGCAACGAGCTGCTCATGCAATTCCAGGCGGACATTCTGGGCGTCCCGGTGATCCGACCCGTGATCAGCGAGACCACCGCGTTGGGCGCCGCCTACGCCGCTGGTCTCGCGGTCGGGTTCTGGTCAGGAGCCGACGAGATTCGGGTCAACTGGACGGCCGACCGGCAGTGGGATCCGACGATGGACCTGCAGCGACGCGAGGAGCTCTACCGCCAGTGGCGCAAGGCGGTCACCCGGACGCTTAACTGGGTGGACGGCTGACCGTGCGCCGCCGGGCCAGCACCAGCGCCACGCCGGATCCTGCCGTTGCCACCGCACCGCCCACGGTAAGCGTCACCGCCAGCATGCTCACCTCGGCTTGGGGCGCCGCTTGGCTGTCCGCATTGGTTCTGCCGCCGGTGACATCGGCCATGGCCATTGGGGCGCCACCTAGCAGGGCCGCGCCAGCGATCAGCCCGCAAGCAACGATCCGCATTCGCAACCTCCTCATGCCGGCCTGAATACTTAGTAAGACGCGCGAGCACGCCAGGGGTTGCCTCGTGCCCAGCACGCTCAGTGCGTGCGCCCTGAACAGGGCGTAACCGAATGGCGGTGGCGGGAACGCTGGGACACATCGCGCGGCGGCTACGCTATCGCGCGTGCCGCTCTACGCCGCCTATGGGTCCAACATGGATCCCGCCCAGATGATGCAACGAGCACCGCATTCGCCGACGGCGATGACCGGCTGGCTGATCGGGTGGCGGCTGACTTTCGGCGGCGAGGACATCGGCTGGGAAGGCGCCCTGGCCACCGTCGTGGAAGACCCCGTGTCCCAGGTCTTCGTCGTAATCTACGACGTGACTCCAGAAGACGAAAAGCTGCTCGACCGCTGGGAAGGCGAGGACTTCGGGCTGCACAAGAAGTTGAAACTGCGGGTGCACACGCTCGACGGATCGGTGCTCGCCTGGCTCTACGTGCTGGACGCCTACGAAGGCGGCCTGCCGTCGGCGCGCTACCTCGGCGTCATCGCCGACGCCGCTGAGGCCGCTGGGGCCCCGGAGGACTACGCCACCGAGCTACGCAGCCGTCCCTGCGCGGGCATCGGCCCGTGACCTTCCAGGCGTGGACTATCCCGGCAAAAAGCTGAAAGGGGCGGCCGCATAGCGGCCGCCCCTTTCAGGGCCGACGGCATTGCACGCGATCAGTCATCGCGCGGAGGTACTGCACGACTGGAGGGGTAGTCGGCTGCCCCAGTACCACCTTCCGCGTTGCCGCCGGCTATTGACGGTGTCGTCCCCTAGCAAACGCCACCGCAAGTGATAACCAGCTTACTCAGCTGCCGTTGACTCAGGCCTTGCCGCCGTTAGCGGAGCCACCGTTGCCGCCGGTCGCGTCACCGGCGCTGGCGGTGCCAGTGCCCAGGACACCGATGCCACTCAGAACGTTGATGCCGAGGCCACCCTGGGCGGAGCCACCGTTGCCGCCGACACCGCCGTTGCCGCCTTCCTCGCCGCCGCCACCCTCGCCGCAGCCGCAAGCCCGGAACGCGGACATGACGGTGCGAGCCGGGAGCAGCTCCACGTGCTGGCCATCGACGTCGGCAAAGCTCAATGCGTCAGACATGCATTCCTCCTTGAAATTGCCCACAACGGGCCGGGAACAGAAGTGCCTCTTCGACTTTCATCCGCCGATTTGGCTAATACATACTCTGGCGAGAAGTCGGTCACCTGACAACATCTATCCGCCACCTAATTTCGCATTCCGTCACCTATACCGTGAGGTCGTTTTTTCGACCACCTAAGCACGGGTGAAGAGTTACCGAGTTCACCGCAACTCCGGTACCCACGCACTCGACGCCGCACGGCGTTGCCCAGCTGCCACCCCACCCGTCCCGCCGCTGGTGAGACGCCATGCCGACGGTGAGCGCAGGAGTGCTGACGCCGCCGCGGTACGGTTCGCTACTGGTTGGAGGGCGAGCCCGTCGCACCCGGTTTGCGGCAGCACCCGCGATGATTGCGAAGGATCTCGTGGATTGCTACCCGGGAACACTCACGATGGCTACCTAGCGTCTACCGAATCCGGCTACAGCGAGTGACGACCGTCAACGCACTGTTGACCTTGCGCCAAGCGCCCTGTGCACCGCGCGACCACCTAGTCACTCCGCGCTTGTCTTGACTCAGTAATCCCGGGCGAGGGCGGCCAGCGCCGTGTGCACCATGACCCGCACGCCCAGCGGCAGCGCGCGTTCGTCGAGGTCAAAGGTGGACTGGTGCAGGTCGCGGTGCGCGCCCTCACCCGACCAGACGCCAAGGCGGCCCATCGATCCGGGCACGTGTTCGAGGTACCAGCCGAAGTCCTCACCACCGGAGGACTGCTCGGTAGCAGCCACCGCCTCACCACCCAGCGCCGAGGCGACACCGCCACGCAGCAGCTCCGTACTGACCGCCTCGTTGACTACCGGCGGCACGCCGCGGACGTGACGCAGGTCGAAGCCCACCCCGGTGGGCGCCAGCAGGGCGGTGACCAGCTCACGTACCAGCGGCTCCAGATCGGCCCAGACCCTGCGGTCCCCGGTGCGCAGGACGCCACGAAGCAGCCCCTCCTGCGGGACGATGTTCGCGGCTTCGCCGGCCTGCACCGCCCCCCAGACGAGCAGGGTGCCCGACCGCGGGTCGACTCGCCGCGACAGCAGTGAAGGTAAGCCGATGACCACGGTTCCGAGGGCGTGCACCAGATCGGCGGTGAGGTGCGGGCGCGCCGTGTGCCCGCCGGGCGACGACAGCCGTAGCTCGAGCAGGTCGGACGCCGAGGTGATCGGCCCGATCCGGGTGCCCACGTGGCCGACCGCCAACCGGGGATCGCAGTGCAGCGCGAAAATCCGGTCCACGCTGGACAGTCCGGCGGCAGCGACCACGTTCAATGCGCCGCCGGGCATCACTTCCTCAGCCGGCTGGAAGATCATCCGGATCCGGCCGGGCAACGCCGGAGCCGACGCCAGGGCAAGCCCTGCGCCGATCAGGATCGCGGTGTGCGCGTCGTGCCCGCAGGCGTGCATCCTGCCGTCCACAGTGGAGGCGAACGGCAGCCCGGTGGCCTCCGAGACGGGCAGCGCGTCGATGTCGGCGCGCAGGGCGACGCACCGCGAACCAGCGCCGACGTCACAGACCAGCCCGGTGCCACCGGGCAGCAGCGTGGGCGCAAGACCGGCGCTGCTGAGGTACCCGGCGATCAGTTCGGTAGTGCTGTGTTCCTGGTAGGCCAGTTCCGGATTGGCGTGGAGGTGTCTGCGCCAGGCGACCAGGTCGGCGCCATGGCTCGACAGCCAGTCATCCAGCCAGGACGGGCCGCGACCGGCGCCGATATCCAGCGGCGCTCCGACGGGGAGCAGACCGGACCTCAGCAGTGTCACCCAGCACCTCCCGCGGCGGTCGCCGACGCCTCGCGGCGTCGAGACATTGTGCCTACCGGTCGCGCACGGTCGTTCACCGCGTCGGGGTTAGAACCCCTCCGGCGGTACGTAGGTACCCCAGACGTCGCGCAACGCGTGACACACCTCACCGACCGTGGCGCGGGCGGCGAGCGCCCGCTTCATCGGGTACAGAACATTGCTGGCGACGTCCTTGGCGGTGCGTCGCAGCTCATCCAGGGCCCGATCGACCTCCGCGGCGGATCGCGACGAGCGCAGCGTGGCAAGCCGCTCCCGGGAACTGTCCTCGATCGCCGGATCCACCCGAAGCGGCTGGTAAGGATCCTCGGTGTCGAGCCGGTACCGGTTGAGCCCGACCACCACCCGGTCACCTGAGTCGATCTCCATAGCGGTCTGGTATGCCGTCCGTTCTATCTCAGATTTCTGAAAACCCGCCTCGATAGCGCGCACCGCGCCACCCAGCTCGTCCACTTTCTCGATCAACGCCACCGCCGCGGCCTCCACCTCATCGGTCATCGCCTCGATCGCGTAGGAGCCCGCGAAGGGATCCACCGTGGCCGTCAGATCGGTCTCGTAGGCGAGCACCTGCTGGGTTCGCAGCGCCAGCCGGGCAGCCTTCTCCGTGGGCAGCGCGATCGCCTCATCGTAGGCATTGGTGTGCAACGACTGGGCGCCACCGAGGACCGCGGCGATCGCCTGCGCGGTGACCCGGACCATGTTGACCTCGGGTTGCTGCGCGGTGAGCTGCACGCCGGCGGTCTGGGCATGGAATCGCAGCATCAGCGACTTGGGGTGCTGCGCATCGAAACGCTCCCGCATCATTCGCGCCCAGATTCGCCGGGCGGCCCGGAACTTCGCGATCTCCTCCAGCAACGTGGTGCGGGAGACGAAGAAGAACGACAACCGCGGCGCGAACTCGTCGACGACCATCCCGGCGTCCAGCGCGGCCTGCACATACTGCACCCCATTGGCCAGCGTGAAGGCGATCTCCTGCGCGGGGTTCGCACCCGCCTCGGCCATGTGATATCCCGAGATCGAGATGGTGTTCCATTGCGGGATCTCGGCCTGGCAATAAGCGAAGATGTCCGAGGTGAGCCGCAGGGACTGGGCCGGCGGGTAGATATAGGTACCCCGCGCGATGTACTCCTTGAGCACGTCGTTCTGGATCGTCCCGGTCAGCTTCGAGCCGGACACCGCGTGCTGCTCGCCCACCAGTTGATAGAGCAGCAGCAGCACGCTCGCGGGAGCGTTGATCGTCATCGAGGTGGACACCTCATCCAGCGGGATCCCGTCGAACAGCGTCCGCATGTCCTCGATCGAGTCGATGGCAACCCCGACCTTGCCGACCTCGCCGTGCGCGATCGCCTCGTCGGAGTCGTAACCCATCTGTGTGGGCAGGTCGAAGGCCACCGACAAGCCGGTCTGGCCAGCCCGCAGGAGCTGGTGGTAGCGGGCGTTGGACTCGGTGGCGCTGCCGTAGCCGGCGTACTGGCGCATCGTCCACCGACGCTGGGTGTACATGGCGGGATACACCCCACGGGTGAACGGGAACTCCCCGGGCTCGCCCAGTCGCTGCGCCAACCCGTCGGCGATATCCGCTGGGTGATACACCGGCTTGACCGCGAAGCCCGACTGAGCCGTCTTCGGGGCGGTGTTCGGGGGTGTCTTGTCCACCATCACATCTGTATGACACACGCGGGCGGTGACCACAACGCAGGGCATCATGGGCGCGTGACCAACACCGCATCCCGCTTGGTGGCCGGGCGTTACCGGCTCGGCGCGGTGCTGGGCCGGGGAACCATGGGCACGGTCTGGTCCGCGCGCGATGAGGTGCTGGGGCGGCCGGTTGCGGTCAAGGAAGTGCTGCTGCCGCCCGGCATCCCGGACGCCGAGGCGGACGCGCTGCGGGAGCGGTCGTTGCGGGAGGCCAGAGCGATCGCCGCGCTGTCGCACCCCAACGTGGTGACCCTCTATGACGTGGCGCGTGAGGGCGCGGCGCCCTTCGTGGTGATGGAGTTGGTGGCATCGGCCAGCCTGGCGGAGCTGTTGCGCGACGGCGCTTTGCCGCCGCATCGGGTGATCGCTATCGGGGCCGCGGTGGCGGCGGCTCTGCAGGCCGCGCACGCCGCGGGCATCACCCACCGCGACGTCAAGCCCGGCAACGTCCTGATGGCACACGATGGCCGGATCAAGCTCACCGACTTCGGGATCGCCCGCAATCCGGCCGATCAGACGTTGACCGCTACCGGCCTGATGCTGGGCTCCCCCGCTTACATAGCTCCTGAGATCGCCTCCGGTGGGCCGATCAACCCTGCGGCGGACCTGTGGGGGCTCGGCGCGACGCTGTTCGCCGCGGTCGAGGGCAGGCCCCCCTACGACGCGGGCACCGCGATGGCGACGGTGGCCGCGGTGGTGCACGACGAGGTACCCACGACGTCGTGTTCCGGCCCGCTCGCCGAGGTGATCAGCGGGTTGCTGGTCAAGGACCCCACGCGCCGGATACCACTGTCGCAGGTACGCCGGCTGCTGGGGGCGCCACCCGAACCTGCTGATCACCAATCAGCGACGCGCTCGGTCGCGGCTACTGGCCCCGTGCGCGTCGCCGAAAACACCCCAGCAGCGCCTGAGAAAGCGCCCGAGCGGCCGCCCGAGAAACCGCGCAGAGATCCCGGGCGGCTGGCAACAGACCCGGGCCCGCTGCCTTTCGCCGTGGCGTCAAGCGCTGATCCGCACACCGCTAACAGCCACACCGCGCCACGTCGAGTCAAGGCCACCGGCGCTGGACGCAGAGCATTGCTGTGGACCTCGGCCGTGGTGCTGTTTTCCGGCGCCGCGATCACAGGTTTCGGGGCCATCCGGGTGGCTGGCGGCCAGCCACCCGTGCCCAATCTGAGAGCCCGGCCCGCAGTGGGCACGAGTGCCGATGACGTTGTGCTCATCCCCAGAACGCTTCTGGTCGCCGAGCCGGCCGGCACCCCGCCGGTCCGGTTGACGGTGACCGTTCCGCAGGACTGGCCGGTGTTCGTCGAGCAGCGGGCGCTCGGGTTCAACTCGGACACCGTGGCACGCTTCGTGTCCCCGGACGGCTCGGAGGTCGTCGCTGTCGAGCGGCTCACCGGCGCCCTCACCGGCGGTGGCGTCGACCAATACCTGACCAGCTACCTGCGCAAGCTGGCGCAAGCAGTGCCCGAGCTCGTCGAGACCCAGCGACAGAAACTGTCCGGCGGTGCGCTGGACGCCACGTTCCGGACCCAGGAGGGCGGTGAGCTGCGCCGTACCACCTACCTGCGGCTGCTCCCGGTCAAGGCAGATGTGTGGATGGTCTCGGTCACCGTGCCAACCGAGCGCGAGGGCGCCGGGCGGATGAAGCTGTTCGAACCGGTGGTGGCGGAGTTCACTCCCGGCCCGTAACTCCTCGGCGGTCTGACCCTAGGCTGCCGGTCGTGACTGACCCGGCACAGCTGGCCGCAGACGCCGCCGCGGTACTCGCCGAACGCACCGGGGCGCCCGCGCACGACGTCGCGGTGGTGCTGGGCAGCGGCTGGCGCCCCGCGGCTGACGTGCTGGGCGCCGCCGCCGTCGAGATCCCGGTCACCACGCTGCCGGGATTCGCCGTACCGCAGGTCATCGGGCACGCGGGGACGGTCCAGTCGGTGCCGCTGGGCGGGCCCCGCGGTGAGCGCCGGGTCCTGGTGCTGCTCGGTCGCGCGCATGGCTACGAGGGCCATGATGCAGTGCAGGTTGCGCACGGGGTTCGCACCGCCTGTGCGGCGGGAGCGCGAGTGGTGGTGCTCACCAACGCCGCCGGCGGCATCGCCGAGGGGCTGTCGGTCGGCCAGCCGGTGCTGATCTCCGACCACCTCAACCTCACCGCGACCTCCCCGCTGGTCGGGCCCCGGTTCGTCGACCTCACCGACACCTACTCACCCCGGTTGCGCGCGCTGGCGCGGGAGATCGACCCGAGCCTGATCGAAGGCGTCTACGCCGGGGTCACCGGTCCGCACTTCGAGACGCCGGCCGAGATCCGGATGTTGGGTGTGCTGGGAGCGCAGCTGGTCGGGATGTCCACCGTCGTCGAGGCCATCGCCGCCCGTGCCGAGGGCGCCGAAGTGCTGGGCATCTCCCTGGTCACCAACCTCGCCGCCGGCCTCACCGCAGGCCCTCTGAACCCGCAAGAGATGCTCGCCACCGCCGCGGGCTCCGCCGCCCGAATGGGCGCCCTCCTGCGGGCGCTGATCATCCGGCTATAACGCATTCAGCGACAACATCGTGCTCACGCACTTCAACACGGACTGTTCGACGGCGACCGGGTGGTCGATCATCGGCCAATGGCCGCTGTCGGCAAGCAGCACCACCTCAGCGCCGGGAAACGTCTCCCGTTGGCGTTGCGCGTAATGCACCGGCAGGTACGGGTCGCGGGCACCCCACACGACCAGCGCCGGGCGATCGAGCGACCGCAACCGGTGGTGCAGCCGCTCTGAGCCCAGGTCGGGGCCGGTGGCGCAACAGCAGCCGCAGCGCCGGGAAGGTACCCATCCGCATGAAGGCGTCACCGAGCACCGGGGTCCGCCAGATGCGGGCCAGGTAGCGCCAGCGGTAATCGCGCAGCACACCGCAGTTGACCAGGGTGACGCTGGCGAACCGGTCGGGGTGGTCGGCCGCCCAGGTCAGACCCCACGGGCCGGCGAAGTCGTGCAACACCAGGTGGGCACGGTGGATGTCGAGCTGGTCGAGGATCCCGCCGCCGAGATGGCGGGCATAACCGTCGACGGTGTAGCGGAAGCGATCAGGGTGGTTGGCGAGCACCCGCGCGGCCAACAGGCCGGCCATGCCGCCGACGACGACGACGGCGTGCGCGGCGTCGGCGGGTGAGCGACGATTCCCCAAGGGCCCGCTGGCGTCATAGGTCCAGCTCATGATGTTCTCCTCGGATTGCGAACACTGTTATAGAACACTGTTGCGATAGAGTCGCCAAGTGGCCAGACCGAAACTGCATGACGATGCGCTGCGGATCCGCCTGCTGGACGTCGCGGGGACGCTGCTCACCGCCGAGGGCCCGGACGCGCTGAGCCTGCGCCGGCTCGCTGCCGCCGCGGGTACCTCGACCAGCGCGGTGTACGCCCTGTTCGGCGGCAAACCGGGGATCCTCCGGGGGCTGTTCATCGAGGCGTTCACCAGGTTTGCGGCCCATCTGGACACGGTGACTCCCTCGGACGATCCGCTGGCCGACCTCCTCGCGCTGGGCCGCGCCTACCGGGCCAGCGCGCTGGCCGACCCGCATCTGTACGCAGTGATGTTCGGTTCGCCGGTGCCCGGCTTCGAGCCCGCTCCGGAGGACTACGCGCATGCTGAGGCCACCTTCGCCCCGCTGCTCGACACGGTGCGCAGGGCAGTCGCGGCGGGTCAGCTGCGCGACGCCGACCCCGCGTGGATCGCCACCGCGCTGTGGGCCAACGTGCACGGCCTGGTGTCGCTGGAGCTGGGCTGCGCGACGCCGGCTGGGACCGGGCCACCCGGTGAGTTGTTCGAGGCCGCGATCCGCGCCAACCTCGACGGCTGGCGGATAAGGTCCTGACCGGGGGATTACGCTGCCGCCCATGGCTGCCGACATTGTGCCGATAGAGCTCTCGGTGACCGCCGGGGACGTGGTGACGCTGTGGGCGCCGCGCTGGCGTGCCGACGGTGAGGAGTGGGAGGCGTTCCTCGGCGACGACACGAATCTGTTCGCCTTCGCCGACGTTGCGGCGTTGGTCGGTTTCGTGCGCACTGCCGGTGTTCATGACCTGGTCGACCATCCGGCTTGGCCCCTCGTACCGCGGTTGCCCGCGCCGGACCTGCGGCCCGCGGACTCCCACCGTTACGACCTGGTCGGAGTGCCCGAGCTGGTCGCGCAGTCGCCGGATACCTGGGTGATCGGCGAGCTCGCCGACGTGGTGTCGATCACGCGGTCACTGGCCGACGTCTGCAGCCTGGACGTGGTCCACGAGGTGCTCGGCTCCACTGCCGGGTTCACCATGCTCGACGGCGGCACGCTTTCCTTCGGCGGTCGGGAGGGTGCGCGGCACTGGGATGCGCTGTGCACCGTCATCGCGCAGCGGTGGGACGAGGTGATCGATGCCGTCGACGCGCTGATCCGCAGTCCTGACGTCGACGCGGCGGCGCTGGACGCGGCGGCGACCGAGCTGTCCGAGGCTGAGTCCTCCGTAGCCGACCAGCAGGCCGCTGCGGCCACCGAAGCGCCGGCCGCCGGCGATCCCGCGCTGGACTTCTGGTCAGAGGTCGGGATCGACCCGATCCGGATCATCAGTGATCTGGGTGATCACTACACGCTGCGTTGCTACCTCGACGACGCGCCGGTCTTTCTCGGTAGCGGCGGACGCATCGACGTCTTCACTTCGCCGCGCGCGCTGGCCCGCTATCTCACCGACCACCCGCACGACCACGACCTCGACGCGGTGTCCACCTGGCCGCAGGTGACCAAACGCGCGCAGGACCGCGAGCTGGGCGTGGCGGTTGACGACGGCAACAGCTACGTGCTCGCCGGCTTGGCCGACGACCTCACCGGTGGCCCCGAGACGGTGGATCCCGGCCAGCTCGAGCTGGCCGTGGAACTGATCACCGACGCCGAGCAGTGGGCTGGATCCGACGCCGCGGACAAGGCGCTGGCCAGTTCCGAACCGCTGGGCTGGCTGGTCTCCTTCCTGGTCCGGCCGGACCCGACCCGGCTGGCGCCCAGCGCTCCCTTCGACGCCGAAGCGGCGTCCTGGCGGGTCCTCGTCGGTGGTTTCGAAGACCGGCTGCACGTGCACTGAGTACCCCCGCTGCATTCTGCGGCCGATCACCACTGCGCAGCGTGGTCTCCCGGTTGCTGCGGCCGCTGCCGGGATGGCTAGGCTTCGCGCCCACCAGGATCGGTCGGTTCCCCTTAGCGAAGGCCAAGCCCGTGACCAACACAGCGACGCAATCCTTCGATCGGATGCGCAGCATGCTCGTGCGCGCCGCCGAGATCCGCGACAGCGAGCAGCAGCAGATCTTCGACGCGCTGGACGAGATCCACGCCCGGTTGGCTCCTCTGGAGTCGCTGGGATCGGTGCGCAAGCGGCTGTCGGAGATGCCCGACCGCACCGAGGTCAGCGTGCTGGCCGAACGGGTCGATGAAGCCCTGTCGAAGCTGGAAGCTCAGGACAGCGCTATCGCCGGGCTGTGCCGCGCCGTCGAGTTGATCGTGGACAAGCTGGCCACACCGTTCGCCGAGCTCGGTGGACGCATGGACGGGATGGCGGGCCGGTTCGAGGGTGTCGCCGGCCGGATGGACGGTCTGGAGGACCGGATCGCCGGGTTGCACAAGCGGATCGACGACCTGGATCACCACCTCGACCGGCAGGACACCAGGCTCGACGGGCTGCCCGCCGCCGTGCACGGGCCGGTCCGCGAGCAGCTCGGCAGCACCGAGACGGGGTTGCGGAGCCGGCTCGACGAGGTCGACAAGGGCGTGCACGAGTCGCTGGCGGGTGCGCTGGAGTCTGTTACCCAACGGCTCGGTGTCCTGTCCACCCGGCTCGATGCGCTGGACGAAGGCGTCGGTGACCGGATCGGCTCAGTGACCGAACGCCTGGGCGCGCTGGATGGCGCGCTGGCGCAGCGCCCCGACGTCGACTCGCTCCTCGGCATGGTCCGCCAAGCCAACCAGGAGTCCGAGATGCGCTACACCTCGCAGCTGGACGAGGCGATGGCCACCTTCGCCGAGATCATCATGGGCGGCGGCGCGCCCTCAGCCCTGCCTGCCACGCCACCGCCGCCACCACGCCCAGCCCAGCGTCGGGTCCGCGCTCGCAAGGCTGCGGAGCCGGAGGAGAACGGCGTCGTGGTCGACGCCGCCTCGTGAGTGGTAACCAGTGCCATAACACTGCTCGGCACTCACAAGCTGAAGGCATCCGGTAACAGGTCAGCAAGGGGGCGGACGCCGTGTGCGGTGTCCACCACGCAGCTCGGCCCGCCGAGTTCATGGAGCACCTGGCGACAACGTCCGCACGGCATCAGCAACTCGCCCGTGCCGGAGCGACAGGCCACCGCCACGAACCGGCCGCCACCTGACAGCCGCAGTTGCCCGGCCATGGTGCACTCCGCGCAGAGGGTCAACCCGTAGGAGGCGTTCTCCACGTTGCAGCCGGTCACCATGCGACCGTCGTCGCACAGCGCGGCCGCACCCACCTGCAGCTGCGAGTAGGGGCAGTACCCGAGCGCAGCGGCCTGCACCGCAGCACAGCGCAGCGCGTCCCAGTCGATGTCCCCGTGTCTGTCCCTGTTGATGTCGCCATTGATCTCGCCGTTCACCTCTTGAGCATCCCCTACCGGGTCCTCACCCACCGCCCAGCTAACCTTCGCCCGGTGCGGATTGTCCGGTCCCGGTTACTGGTGGTGCTGATCGTCGCGCTCGGCGCGATGACCCTGCTCGGTGCGGCACCCAGCGCCGCGCAGCCCGGGTGCTCGCAGCAGGTCGCCCCGCCGCCACCGATCGATTCATCAGAGGCCCCGGCTCCGGGCACCACTGTTCCCGCGCCGCTGTCGGTTCCCGACCGTCCGGTGGGTGGGCCACGGATGGGCGAGTGCGGGCTGGTGCTGCCCGGCGGTGCGCCCGCACCGCCGGCGGGTATCACCTCGATGTCCTGGCTGATCGCCGATGCTGGCTCCGGTGACGTGCTCGCCGCCAGGGACCCCCACGCTCGCAACCGCCCGGCCTCGACGCTCAAGCTGTTCACCGCCCTGCTGGCAGCCGACCAGCTTCCGACCAACCGGGTCGTCGTCGGCACGCAGGCCGACGCCGACCAGGACGGCAGCCGCGTCGGCATCGGTCCAGGTGGCCACTACACCGTCCGGCAGCTGCTCACCGGCTTGTTCCTGGTCTCCGGTAATGACGCCGCACACGCCCTGGCCGGTCAGCTCGGCGGGGTCACCGCGACCGTCGAGCAGATGAACGCGTTGGCCGCCCGGCTGGGGGCGCTGGATACCCGCGCCGCCACCCCCTCCGGATTGGATGGCCCGGGCATGAGCGCGTCGGCCTACGACCTGGCGTTAGCATTTCGCCAGGTGCTCAGCCGCCCGCTACTGGTCGAGCTGATGGGCACCAAGCAAGCGAACTTCCCCGGCTACGGCAACCGGCCCGGGTTCGTGGTCAGCAACGACAACAAGCTGCTCAGCACCTACCCGGGCGCGATGGGTGGCAAGACCGGATTCACCGACGACGCCCGGCATACCCAACTCGATGCCGCACAACGCGGCGGCCGGCGCTTGATCGTGGTACTGATGCGGGGCGAGCAGCGGCCGGTGTCGATGTCGGAGCAGGCAGCCCGGCTGCTGAACTACGGATTCGCGCTTCCCACCGGCCGCCCAGTCGGGCGGCTGGTGGACGAGGCTGAGTCGCCCGAGACCGCCCCAGACGGGGCCCCCGGTGCAGTCCCTGCACCGCCAGGTGCCGGTGTGAACGCCGCGTCCCGGAACTCGACGTCGGGATTCGACCAAGGCGGCACGCTGCTCCCGCTGGCGCTGTGGATCGGCCTGGCGATCGCCGTGCTCGCCGCACTCGGCGCTCTGGTCGCCCGCCAGCGCCACCGCTAGCCGCGATCCGGTAGACCATCAATGGGGCTGGACTCAGCCGGCTAGTTCGTCAGTGCCGTCGAGGTAGGCCCGGCCCTGCAGGGTGAAGTTCGGCGTACCCGCCGGCGCGGGCCATCAATTCCTGGTGGGTGCCCTGCTCGGTGATGCGGCCGTGGTCCAGGACGATGATCTGGTCGGCGTGGCGGACATTGGCCAGCCGAGGAGTGATCAGCACTGTCGTCCGATTAGCTGCGGAGCCGTTGCCTGCCACGGGATCGTTACGCCGCAGTGAGTGAAGGGATTGGAACACGGCGTGCTCGGCCCGGGGCGTCCATCGCGGCGGTGGGTTCGTCGGCGACGAGCAGGGGGGCGTCCCGGTACAGACCGCGAGCCACGCTGATCCGCTGCCACTGCCCACCGGACAGGTCGCATCCGTTCTGGAACTCCCGGGATAGCACGCTGTCCCAGCCGCGCGGAAGGTCGACGACGGCGTCCGTCCCGGAATCGACCGCAGCGGCGGCCAGCACGCTGCCGTCAGGATCAGGGCGTTCCAACCGGCCGATGCGGACGTTGTTCTCGGCGGTCATCGGCCACTCGACGGGGTTCTGCAAGACGACGGCAACTTCGGAGTGCAGCTCACGCTGGTCGACCTTGGCGATGTCCACTCCGTCCCGGCACACCTGTCCCTCATCGGGCAGGTAGAGCCCGGTGATCACCTTGGCGAGGGTGGACTTACCGCGCTCGCGGTCCGCCTGAATCTCATCGTGGCCTCCCAGCGGCCAAGCATGCCTGTGGCGCTAGCGTGCCGTCTCGTGAGTAACAGCACCGATGTCCGGGCCGGGATCGTGGTCACAGGGACGGAGTTGCTCAGCGGGCTGGTCACTGACCGTAATGGCCCGTGGTTGGCGCAGCGGCTGGGCGAGTTGGGCGTCGAGGTGGCGCACCTGCTGTGCGTCGGGGATCGGCCGGCGGATCTCGCCGCGGCGCTGCGGTTCGTCGCCGATCAGGGCGTCGAGCTGGTCGTCACCAGCGGAGGGCTGGGCCCGACCGCGGACGACGTGACCACGGAGGTGGTCGCCGGCTTCGCCGGGGTGGAGTTGGAGCTCGACGAGGCGATGGAACAGCAGATCGCCGCCATCCTCGCCCGGTTCCGCCGCCTGTCAGGCTTCGATCCAGCAGGGTTGCTGGCGGCGAACCGCAAGCAGGCGATGGTGCCCCGCAGCGCGCAGGCTCTTGACCCGGTGGGGACGGCACCCGGGCTGGTGGTGCCGATCGACGGCGGGCCGACAGTGATCGTGTTGCCGGGACCGCCCCGAGAACTGCAGGCGATGTGGCCTGCGGCGTTGGCCACCCCGGCTGCCAAAGCCGTGTTGGCCCGCACGCGGCCCTTCGAGTCCGCGCAGCTGCGGCTGTTCGGGCTGCCCGAGTCACAGATCGCGGTGACCCTGCGCGAGGCGGGCGAGACGCTGGACCTGACGCCACTGGAGATCACCACTTGCCTGCGCCGCGCTGAGCTGGTGATCGACATCCGGCATCGGTCCGGTGCCGAGGCGACCCGCGATGCGCTGGTGGAGCAGATCCGCGCGAGGCACGCCCGGTACGTGTTCTCGATCGACGGCACGTCGCTGGACCAGCAGCTCGCCGGCCTGCTGCGGGGACGGCGCATCGGCCTCGCGGAATCCTGCACCGGCGGGCTGCTCGCCGCCCGGCTGACGGAGCAGCCGGGGTCGTCGGGCTACGTTGCCGGCGGTGTGGTGGCCTACTCCAATGCCGTCAAGACCGAACTGCTGGGCGTGGCGGCGGAGCTGATCGAGCAGCACGGTGCGGTGTCCCCGGAGGTGGCCCGGGCCATGGCCGACGGGGCCCGGGACCACTTCGGTGCCGAGGTCGGCGTGGGGATCACCGGGGTGGCCGGACCAGGCGGGGGCACCGATACCAAGCCGGTCGGCTACGTGTGCGTGTGCGTGACCACCAGCGACGGCACGGTCCTGGCCAGCGACCCGGTACTGCCCGGCGACCGTGCCGAGATCCGCGATAGATCAGTGACCGTCGCGATGCACCTGATCCGGCGGGTGCTGGCGAGGCCGGACCCGGCCTGATCATCACCGGTCCAGCGCGTGGCGGTCTGACTTGCTCTTCACCGCGGCGTAGGCGGCTGATCCGACGAACAGGACCGCACCGATGACCAGCGCCCAGATCAGGAACTTGAACACAGCACCCAACACCATGAACCCGATCCAGATCAGCGCGATGATCCCGAGCACCTTGAGCAGGGTCTGCATGGTGGTCTCCTAGCACTCATGGCGGCCCCAGTAGGGGAGGGCACTGGGCGCTCGCTACTCCAGTACACGCCTACCCAGGCGCGCCCGCATCGGGGTAAAACCCCTGACTGCCAGTCAGGGGTTGATGGCGAGCGCCCCCGGCTCCGCGGGTGACAGGTCCCCTTGCGGTTGGTTCTTTGCGACCACGGCAGCCCACGCGGTGAGGAACAGCAGGAACCGGGAGACGAAGTAGGCGAACACCATCAGACCGATCACCGGGCCGAACAGTCGCCCGGTAGGGCTGTTGGTGACGCTGTCCAGGTAGATGGCGAAGGCCTGCTTGAGCAGCTCGAAACCCACGGCCCCCAACCACGCGGCGCGGGTCGCGCTGCGCAGCGGGACCGGCTCTCGCGGCAGCCGCGCGATCACCCAGAGGAATACCAGCCACATGCCGACCACCGATGCCGCCACAGCGAGCACGACGAGCACCAGCCGGGCGCCGGGGATCTGCCCCAGTCCTAGCGCGTTGAGCAGGACACTGGCGAACGCGGTGCCGATACCGGTCAGCGCGAAGGACGCCATCAGCGCCGCCCCCAGACCGAGCAACGCCAGCAGATCGAACACCTTGGTGCGCAGGAAGCCTTCCGATTCAGGCGGCTGCTCGCCCGGGCCTAATCGCCATTGGGCAGTGAGCGCCTCGCGGAGGTTGCCCATCCAGCCCAGCCCCGAATAGAGCGCACCGAGCAGACCCACGATCCCCACGCCGCCGCGGGATCTGATCGCCCCGTCGATGACCTGGTCGAGGGTCGCACCCAACCCGGGAGGTGCCGCCGCGTGGATCTGATCCTGCAACTGGTGGAGCAGGTCCGGGTTACCGGCCAGCACGAAACCCGCGGCAGCAAAAGCGATCATCAACAGCGGCATCAGCGAGAGCACACTGAAAAATGTGATTGCCGCGGCGTAATGGTCGCCGTGGTTGGCGGTGTAGGACTGCCCGGCGCGCACCAGATGGTCCAGCCACGAGTAACGCAACCGGTATCGCTGGAGCAGGGATGGCTTGGCGTCCGTCTGCTGTGGACTGGTTCCCCGCATGCGCTCCTACGCTAGCCAAGCAACGCCCGATCAGCCCGTCGGCGGCAGGAAACCCACCCGGTTGTACACCGTGCGTAGCGTCTGGCCGGCGACGTCGCGGGCTCGTTCGGCGCCCCGCGCCAGCAGTTTGTCCAGCTCAGCCGGATCGTCGGTGTACCCGGCCACCGCCTGGCGCAGCGGGGTGACGAAGTCTGCGAGCGCCTGGCCGACATCGGACTTCAGCGCCCCGTATCCCTTGCCGTCATACGCCGCCACGAGGTCGTCGATGCTGCGCCGGGACAGCGCCGAGTAGATCACCAGCAGGTTCGAGATCCCGGGCTTGGTTGCTGGGTCGTAGTGGATCTCCCGTCCGGTGTCGGTTACCGCAGAGCGGATCTTCTTAGCAGACACCTTCGGATCATCGAGCAGGTCGACCACGCCGGCGGGCGAGGAGGCGGACTTGCTCATCTTGGCTGTCGGTTCGGCCAGGTCGTAGATCTTCTCGGCGCCCTTGACGATGTGCGGCGCCGGCACGGTGAACGTCGGGCCATAGCGGGTGTTGAACCGGATGGCGAGGTCCCGGGTGAGCTCGATGTGCTGGCGCTGATCCTCGCCCACCGGAACCTGGTCGGCCTGGTAGAGCAGGATGTCCGCGGCCTGCAGGATCGGGTAGGTGAACAGCCCGACCCCCACCCGGTCGCCGCCTTGCTTGGCGGATTTGTCCTTGAACTGCGTCATCCGGGAGGCTTCGCCGAAGCCGGTGAGACATTCCAGCACCCAGCACAGCTGGGTGTGTTCGGGAACGTGGCTCTGCACGAACACGGTGGAACGATCCGGGTCGACGCCCAGGGCCAGCATCTGCGCCGCGGCCACCCGGGTCCGGCGGCGCAGCTTCTCGGGATCCTGCTCGACGGTGATCGCATGCAGGTCGGCGACGAAGTAGAAGGTCTCGTGGTCGGACTGCAGATTGATCCACTGCCGGATGGCGCCGAGGTAGTTGCCGAGGTGGAACGAGTCCGCGGTGGACTGGATACCGGAAAGCACCCGGGGGCGTTCGCCGGTAGCAGGGGCGGTGACAGGATCGGAGACGGGCTCGGTGGCAGGAGACGACATACCCGTGATTGTTGCAGCCGGGTCAGCCGCAGTCACTGTCCGCCGTCGGATCGAGGAACTCCTGCGCGGCCCAACGGTTCGGCCCGAGCTGACGGAAGCCATTGCTGATCGTCCGGTCGGCGGAGACCACCGCGCCCTTGGCGAAGGAGTCCACCACGGGCGCGTTACCGTCGGGGCTGGACCGCACATTGAGCGAGTCCGCGGTGACCGTCACCGTGCACGGCCGCGTGCCGGTGCTGCCACTGGGGCTGTTGTTGTTGTGCTCGGAGATCAGCAGGAGGATGGCCGCCAGCACGACTCCCAGGACGATCCACCGCTGCGTTGTCACGCTGTGACGGTCTCATTCATGGCGTGCCGCAACCCCCGGTCAATCTCGTCGAGGAAGGCCTCTGTGGTCAGGAACGGGGTATCGGGGCCGACCAGCAACGCCAGGTCCTTGGTCATCCTGCCGCTCTCGACGGTGTCGATGCAGACCCGCTCCAGGGTCTGCGCGAACCGGGTGACCTCTGGGGTCGCGTCCAGCGTGCCGCGGTGGCGCAGGCCACCGGTCCAGGCGAAGATCGACGCGATCGGGTTGGTCGAGGTGGGTTTGCCCTGCTGATGCTGCCGGAAATGCCTGGTGACGGTGCCGTGCGCGGCCTCCGCCTCGACGGTCCGACCGTCCGGGGTCATCAGCACGCTAGTCATCAGACCCAGGGAACCGTAGCCCTGCGCGATGGTGTCGGACTGCACGTCGCCGTCGTAGTTCTTACACGCCCAGATGTAACCCCCGGGCCACTTCAGGGCGGCGGCTACCATGTCGTCGATCAACCGGTGCTCGTAGTGCAGGCCGTGTTCCTCGAAGTCGGCTTTGAACTCCGACTCGTAGATCTCAGCGAACACGTCTTTGAACATGCCGTCGTATGCCTTGAGGATCGTGTTCTTCGTCGATAGGTAGACCGGGTATCCGCGGGCCAGGCCGTAGCGCAGCGATGCCCTTGCGAACTCCTCGATTGATGTGCGGTAGTTGAACATCCCGACCGCGACACCGCCACCCTCGCCGAACCTCGCGACCTCCATCTCCAGCGGCGCCCGACCGTCGTCGGGGGTGTAGGTGATCGTCACGGTGCCTGGCCCAGGGACGGTGAAATCGCTGGCCTTGTACTGGTCGCCGAACGCGTGACGGCCGATGATGATCGGCTTGGTCCAGTGCGGCACGAGGCGGGGGACGTTGGAGCAGATGATCGGCTCGCGGAAGATCACACCACCGAGAATGTTGCGGATCGTGCCGTTGGGCGAGCGCCACATCTTCTTCAGGCCGAACTCCTCGACCCGCGCCTCGTCAGGTGTGATGGTGGCGCATTTCACCCCCACCCCGTGCCTGGCGATCGCGTGCGCGGCGTCGACGGTGATCTGATCGTCAGTGGCGTCGCGGTGCTCGATGCTCAGGTCGTAGGAGTCGAGGGTGATGTCGAGATAGGGCAGGATCAGCTTGTCCTTGATGAACTGCCAGATGATCCGGGTCATCTCGTCGCCATCGAGATCGACGACAGTTCCCATTACCTTGATCTTGTCCACGAGAACGGGCTCTCCTGTCGCCGAATTACCACGATAATAGGTTGTGCACATCGGTCTGTTTAGCCGCAACGGCCTGCGCGGCCTGCCGCAGCTGCGCGAGTTCAGCGTCCGTCAGCGGGGTCTCCACGATCCGGCGTACCCCGCCCCGACCCAGCTCGGCGGTCACCCCCAGGTAGACACCGGAGATCCCGTACTCGCCGTCCACCCAGGCGCAGACCGGCAACACGGCACCGGAGTCCTCATGCACCGCGCGCACCATGCGGGCCGCCGCCGCCGACGGTGCGTAGTAC